>Ga0209931_1000021_pt1 | contig 81162 bp, 65 predicted proteins | sample SalPonR1_B_D1_MG_FD_185697 | JGI IMG/M metagenome (GOLD analysis project Ga0209931, IMG submission 185697) | Salt pond soil microbial communities from South San Francisco under conditions of wetland restoration - Salt Pond MetaG R1_B_D1_MG... ...
AATCTTATCATATTGGCCATTTGAATTATTTTTAACACCAGTAACATCTTCCCTATTCTCTCTTTCCAAAGAGTCAAAATCCGCATTATGTAATTTAACAGCAGGTGAGTAAGGCATTGTACTCCTTATTCGAAAAAGCTCATTATCTAAGTCGATATTAAATAAATAATCTTTTGGATGAAGATAAAAACTTAAAAAATATTCTGGTTCATAATCAATTATCATTTCTTTTTCCCATTTTAAGTTTATTTGAGAAAACAGGTAGATTGATTTTTGTCTTTCTTGTTCTAATATTTTTGTTACTTTTCTGAGATTTAAGTTTAATTCATTTAGTTTTTTGACAATTCTTTCATCCTTTTTAAATTTTATAATTTCAGAAAGCATTGCATCATCGCTTAACTCATGCTGAAAATCAAAAATCTTGAATTCAAACCCTAATATTTTACCCATTTTTCTTTTTATCGAGCCAATCGTATTTCTTTGGGTAATAGGCAAAAATTCTGTGTCGTTTTGAAAATGATAAAAATCGAAATTTGACAATATTGGATGTTGTTTCCATATTTGCGTGATAGCTGAATTAGAATTCGATATTTCTTTATTGTCAAGGAAAACTTTCAATATTAAACGGGTCTCTTTGTAAAACACTTCAACTAAATGCTTTACACTTTGCTCGTGATGTGTTGGGATTAAAGGCATATTTTTATCTCGTTTTAATATTAAACTTTAAAATCCTTATTCAATGAAATATGGTCCGAATAAAACCTTTGATTTACTGAACCACACGATTCTATTTCCTGAAATTTCTTTTTTAAAATATCCCGGTATGAATTTGTATTTGTTGAAAAATTGCGCTTAGCATATTGTTCAACCATTTTTTTAATCTGTGGCTCGTATAATACCGTGTTGTCGCTTAGATAATCAGCCATGGTGATTAATAATTCTATGTTTTCGTTTAAAATAGTATATGCTTGTTGTTTTCCTTGTTCGATGAGCCTTTCAAGTTGGTGGTTGTATTCACCATTTATATCAAAGTACGCATGATTGGTTTGTATACTTTCTACCTGAACATTAACAGGATTTTTAAACATTCCTGAGCTTTTAATCATTCGCGAAGCAAACTCTGTAGCTTTGCTGATATCTTCACCTGAACCTGATGTTACTTTGCCGGCACCAAAGACAATTTCTTCAGCTACAATACCACCTAAGAAAAGTGCAATATGATTCACCATTTCATCCTTGATAAATATTTTGGTTTTGATACCCGTATAATTAAAACCTAAGTTATCATCACTTGCTGTTGTACTAACTATTTTATCCGGTATAATATTCAGTAAAACACTTGACACCAGCGCATGTCCGCTTTCATGAACCGCTACTATGGATTGTAAATCATCTTTTTTTGCTCTTCGTTTTTCATTGAGTTTAAGATCCACTTGCAAACTAAACTCATGAATTACACGATCATTCTGAATGATTTTTATTGTATATGCTTTATTAGAGAATAACCATTCAATATGATATCTGCCAGTAATTTTGTGTTTCGTTATTTCAAGAATAATATTACCCAGCCTGGAACGAACCAGTTGATTGATCGTTGAAAGAACCGGCCTGGCACCTTGTGTCGGGAAAACGCTTTCGGCATACAATATATCGATAACGGAATGATCAAAATTTAGCGTAGCGCCAAATTCACCAAGCCATTGTTCTTCAATTTTGTTTAATGCCCGAACAATGATATTTCGGAAAGCTTTACTATCCAACGAGGGATAAATGATATGCGTATTTCCCAATCGGCTAATTTGCTCTTTTCGAAACCTTCGTTTGAGTGCTGTTTTTATTTCAGATATTCCAATTTTTAATGTTTCCTGATAAAATGAATCGGCATCAATGTCGGGATTAAAATCTCCTGCCATTTTATATGCCTCATCCAGGTTGCCGATAATAAAAATCAACGATTTAGACAGGTCAATCACTTTTGGACATAAGGCATGCCTTATAATTTCTTTAATAAAATCGATGGTTTCGTATTCGTTGAATTGAAAAACATGTTCTCTTAATGCAGAAAATCGTGTTATTTTATCACTATAAAGTTCAAAAATGGTATTCAACAAATCATGATCGATAAAATAATTGGCTTTATTTTCATCCCAATTGGATTGGAGAGATTTGGGTTTACGAGTGAATCTGCGTCTGAGTAAAAAATTTCTTTTAAACTCTGACTGACTTATATCATCGGAGTTAAATTCAGCTTTAAACAGTTTAATTCCCTGCACAACAATTCCATTTCGTACTTTTACACCATTACGTACCAGGAAAACTGCTTTTTCCAAAAATTCATATAAGTAATCTATTTGGTGTGAGTAATCAATAAATTGATATTTGCCCGTATCAATTAAATCCCACACAATTCTTGATTTACTTTGGTCTTTCTCATTGGTATCCTCATCAATGGTACGGGCTAACTGAAATTCGTCAAATGCTAAAATCACAGGGTTATTGCTAATAGCTTTCTGCGCTATGGAAAATTCAGTATTCAAATTGGTTTGTCCATCAGCAATTTCCGACATATCAAAATGATAATATCGATCATTTATTTTGAGCAATTGTACTAATCGTTCCAGTAAATCACTTTTACCGACACCGGTCATTCCCCATAGATTTACCACTACTGGGCGTTCCTGCATATGTGGAAAGAAATACCAGGATGAGATGGATTCAATGATTTGATCAATGACCGAATCAATTCCAAAAAATTCTTTTTTTAAGATGATAGAAGTTTGAGTTAATAGATCACGTTTTTTGATGATTTCTTGAGTGCTAAATGTATTGCTATTTTCCATAATTGTAAGTTTTTTACAAACCTACATTAGGACAGCGCCAAAAGTTGACGTAGTTAAATTGTTTTAACAAAAAAAGTTTCATGCATACACGAAACTTTTATTTACTTTAATACATCCTTTAGCTATAAATTACATGAATGCTATTCAGAGTATTTTTCAGAAGCTTTAGAATGTATGGCAAAAATTTCTTTTCTTAACCATTCTGGTTTAATTACTTCAACAAAATTTCCATACATTAAAATTCGTTGCATCAACTCAAAATTGGGGCGTAGAATTAATTGCATAAAGGTCTTATTATCTTTTTTAAAAATTTTCTGACTTTTGTGCCAGGGTAAACTTTTAAAATATTTACCCTGTTTTTCATCTATTTCCATTAGTACTTCTTCAACATCCGAAGTTGAATATACTAAGCCAATAATTTCTGCAAACAATTGACGAACTTTCATATCATCCTCACGAGTAAATTTTTTCTCATTTATTTTAAGGTGTGTAATTCGATCTACGCCGAAAGTAATAAAGTTTTTAAATCCCTTCATCCTTGCCACCAAATACCAACGGTTTTGATATTCTTTAAGCAGGTAGGGTTCCATATTAAAAAACTTCTTGGTAATATCCGTATGATAATTGGTATGATGAAATGAAATATAGTGGCAATTCCGTATGGCTTTATATAAATCTTTCAGTTGTTGCACTCCTTTAAAATCTGAAGAAGTTTCAAAATCGATATACTTAAAATTTTCTTTTCCTTCTTTTAAACTGGTGGTAATTAGTTCTGCAGTTTCGTTCAGTTCAATTAAACGCAGAAAAGAACTAAACTCAGGAGAGTTGTCGATATCAATGTAATAACCATTCTTTGATGGTTCATATAATAATTCAACCCCAAATTCATCCCGAAGCTTTTCAAAATCACGATCTAATGTTCTATTGGACATTTTGATTCCGGTATCATTTACAAAATCAAAGATTTCTTTTTTCGTTGGGTAATGTGAACGAGAAACCTTATCAATGATAAGAGATAATCTTTTTATGGCGGCTTGGAGGGACATAGTAATTTAGCGTTTTATGAAATATCCAAATCATTATAAACTGATAACAATATAAAAATATAAAGAGCTATTTACACAAAATATTAATGAATATAATTTTTAACTAAATCTCTAATTTTACCCAGATAATAATTAGGAAAACGATTACTCAATTGTCTTGTATGTAATAAAATTCTATTCAGATTATTATTCTTATAAATTATTAATTTCCTCCATGGTTCTGAGTCATCTCTCGTCTTCTTAACATCAAATTTTTCTTCTATTTCATTTTGCTTTAGATAATCGCCTATAGCTAATATTATAACATTAAAATTTTTATAATAATCATTGTGTAGAAACTCTTCTCTTTGAGGATCTCTTTTGTTGCCTAACTGAATTGGTGACGGTTGATGATTAATTTCTGTTATAAAAGATTTAGTGAAAAATGAATTTTCAATCGGTTCTTTCTCTAATTCCGGGTATATTAAATTGAGTAATTTTTGATATTTTGCCCATGTGCCTGTGCATTTTTTAGCGTAGGGATAAAGTGGATTTTTAAAAAGAGATATATTCTCTTTCCCTTCATAAAGCACATAATTAATATCTGATATATTTTCATCGGCTATCTTTTTCCACTGCCAGGGATTCTCCACCGACTCTGTTTTTATTACAAACTTTTTCTTTTTGTTTATAGCTTTTTCCTGGCCAACAATTAAAATATCGGCATTAGGATTACCGAAGCCGATATAAAAAGGATTCGGAATTAAATCTTTTTCTTTCTTATAATATTCAACTGATTTATTATATGCATTTTCTACCAGTTTTTTAAATTCATTTGAGTACATCATTTGTTCTTAGGTTTAGTTTATTTTTAAAATTTATTATTACCTTGAATTTCAATAAATATTTAATCATTATAAAGTTAATTAATTTAAGGTAAAGTCTATATCTAAAACAAAAATAAGGTTAACCCTCCGTCAAAAAATGACGTCTAATTATTAATAGTGTGAGACTAAGGTCTTTTATTTTTATTTGAAAGCAACAAAGTCTGTACGTAAAAATGAAAGTCCTTATGGATAAAAAAAGCCTCTTCCCGATAATTCAATGCCAAGCAGGATTATCGGGAAGTGGGTTTGGTGGGGTGAATAATACAATAAATAATTTATATCATAGTTTTTTCATACGTTCTCTTAATTCTTCCATATAAGATCTAATTTCAATCATATAATTATCAATTTGAGCATTTTCTTTAAAAATATTAATCTGTTTAGTAATTTGATTAAGATTTACTCCAATTCTTCTTAAATCAGCTATTAAATCTCTTTCTAGTTTTGCTCTTTGCTCTGGAATAACTTTACCTCTTAAGCTTTGTTTTCGAATAAATGTGCTTATGGGGGTGTTTTTTCTTATTTTTTCTAATTTTTCTAATTGTTTTTTTGAAAAGCGAATATCAACTTCATACATTAAGCGTTCATTTTCGTTTTTATATCGCTTACTTCTTTTGTCTACTCTTTTTCTTATTTTCATATTATACCTATTTTATTAATTTACGAATACTGATAATTCATCCCTAAGCTTGCGAAGGGCAAGATATTTTTGCACAGGTAAAAGTTTTAAACTTTTGCCGGGGCGAAAATACACCTTGCACAAAATTTTTGTAGTCATCTTTTCTGCATTATTAGAATTTACTTTCGAAACCATTTCGCTCCGCAGGTATCGCATATTAGTATTTTACCCCAGGCTCCAACAGGGCTGTAAAATTTTCCGGCTTCACAGCAGGTATAAGATTTTGTCATTACTTCCGTATCATTACGGATGGGAGACGGGATGTGGTTTCTTTCTCTCCAGGCCTTAACTCGGCAAGAATCACAGCAATATTTGGCATTACTTTTCTTGCCTTTCGGCATGGGATCCTGACAATAATTACATATTCTCATATTTTAAATTTTAAAAGTTTTTTGTAACGTAATGGATTATAGAAATATACTATAAATGAAAAAGCCGAAAGGAAGAAAAACATTAATTCATTTTTGAAATGTTTTGTTTTCTATTTAATGCTTTTTTAAGAATATTAACCGCTACCATGCTGGAACCTTTTGAGTAATCAGCCAGTTTATTAATTTCTATTTTTAAAGTTTTATTGTTTAAAGGGAGTGAATTCATTTTTTTGAATTGCTCCAGGTAATTAAATAATATTTCAATAAAATAATCAGTTGGACTTTTAAAATGATTGGAAAGAATTAGTTTAATTTCATCTTTTGTTGGCAATCTGTTTTTTTCATCTTCTTCTCTTTTTTGAAGTAGAAGCGTATCGAAATAGATATTACCATTTTTATCTTTCGAAAGCAGTTTTTGGGTACTTTTTATAATCCCTTTCCAAAATTCATTTTTCGATAAAAACTGATAAACTTCTTGAAATTCTTCATGAACTTTTTTGTGAGTATTAATTAATTCGTTGATCGGTTTAGTCCATTCTTCAAGTTCGGCAGTTTCAATAGATTTAATGGATAAGTCTAACTCTTTAGCCCTGTTTCTAAAGAGTTCCCAAAACTTATAAGCAATCTTTGAATTGTTATTTAAATTTTTAAAATCTTTGATGTCAATCATATATTTCTTCTTTATTTTTTTATTGTTCTTTATGTTCTTGTTCATATGATAAGCATCTTGGTTGTTTTTTGATGGTGTATTCGTTGGTGTTTCATTGGAATTTTCAGAAGTCTTTTCATAGTTTGATATTCTTTGGTAATATTCATAATTACAAATGGTTATGATGGTTCCATGGAGTGCATTTTTTGTGTCAATCAAACCTAAGTCTCTAAGTGTTTTCATGGCAGTTTTCATTTGGGCTTTCGTATAATACATTGGTGTATAGCCTTTTAGCCATTGTAGTTTGTTGATTAATTCCTGTTGTGTGGTAAGTAACTGTCCTTTATCTAGCCAGTATCCTTTATATTGTATCTTTTGGTGGGTAGCTTCCCGAACCATCAATTCATAGGTTTCTCTTGCGCACGGAGTAGCCGTTGATATTTTGCTGTTTTTAATGTATCTCGGCCTTAAAACAAATCCGCCAGGTATATAATTGTACGAAAAGTCTTCAATATTATTTATATTGTTAAAATTATCCTTTAAATTTGCCATAATAAGAATGTTTTTAAAAAGTAAGAATTAAATAAAAATAACCGTTGATTGCCGTCAACGGTTATTCTATTTTTGTGATTTTAAAAAGTCCAAGATTTCTTCTTTATTAAAATAGGAGCGAGAACTAATTTTGTAAATTTTAATCAAATCCTTATTAACCCAATGGTAAACAGTAGGTTTAGAAACTTGGAGAATTCTGCAAACTTCACCTATTTTAATAAAAGGTGATTCATTAAAATCGGTCGGATCTTTGGTGTTTTTCCGTATTTCTTCTTTTATGATTTCCCGGAATTTATCAAGTAGCTCTTCTGCGTCCTTGATCGCGTAAAGTTGTGTAGTCATAAGTATGCGTTTTAAGTTAAACTTTACGCAAACTTATGCACCCTGAACAGGTGTAGTAAGAAGTAGTAGAAACCAGTAAGAAGTAGTAGAAAACTTTAGTATATTGTAAAAAAATTAATGTTCCTTTTCTTCAGTAATAGTTTTATTAATTGATTCAATGTCTTCTTGTATATATTCAATTGATTTTTCAAATTCAATACTTCTAAAAAAATCATATATATCTAAAAGGTTATTTAATACACTAAAAGGAGTATCATGATTTTTTCTGTAATAAGTAGGATCTTCTATATGTTTAGTAGTAGTTAATTTTATTTTAATTAGATCTGATAAGTGTTTGGTTCTTTCAATTTGACCCATTGTATCATCTAATAAACCTGTTGAGAAAAGATATGCGGCAATAATTTTAGCTTTTATTTTTCCATTTCTCTTTCCATTTCTCTTTTGTGCATATCTTTTTGCCTGATCAATACATTGGTGTAGTATTTTTTTTGCATTTGTTGAATCAGAATTCTTTGGATTATTTTCGTCTTTTTGACTTTCTAAAGAAGTTATGAAATGATTATTAATATTATTTTCAGTATTACGAATATTAATTAATTGGTTAATTGTTTGAAAATTATTATTAATCTTTGGGATTTGTTGGTGGTAATAATTAAAATAATCTGATTTTAATTTTGCTGTATCTTCAAAAGATATTTCATTTTTTTCGAATAAATTAACAACCAATTCAGGAGCATTTCTGAATATTAATATAATAATTTCCATACTTTCTTTATAACCATTATTCCCTGATCTATTAAATGGGAATAAGATATATTTAAATTTAGTTGAATAATTTTTTCTATAATCTTTTTCTATAAGCGAATATCTATATATTAATTCTTTTTTATTGGTATTTTTTTGTCGTTTTATTTCGGCTTTATAGCAAATGAAATAATAAAGCACTAAATCGTGAAATGTTTTACGAGGTTTAAATATTAAAGAAAGAAAGTACTTTGTTGAATGAATATTAATTTTACCCATAATTATTAATTTTTATACAAAATTATAAAAATCATTTATTTAATTATAAGATATAATAAACTAAAGGTAGGGTAAGTAAAGTGCAACACAAATGCAACACAGAAAATAAAAAAGCCCTTGAAAATCAAGGGCTTTAGTGTTTTAAAGGCGGTCTGGACGAGACTCGAACTCGCGACCCCATGCGTGACAGGCATGTATTCTAACCAACTGAACTACCAGACCAATATTTTATTTAAGAACTTTTAGGCTTTCTTTTGTATGCCTTTTGTTTAATTGCGTTGCAAAAATAGCGTATATTTTTTATCAACCAAAAGTTTTGCTTAAAATTTTTGAAAAAAAATACATTTTTTTTATTGTGTTTCGTAATGTTCAAAAATACTGAAATTTACACCTCCATATTTTCTTTGTTCTTTAAATCCTTTTTGTCTCGAAAAGTTTGTCTTATCTCCGTGTTCAACAATTAACCAGCCATTTTTTTTAAGCATATCATGTTCAAATATAAAAGCAGGGATTGATTCTATCTCTTTCAGATCATAGGGGGGATCAGCAAAGATTATATCGAATTGATCGTTGCATGACCTGATGTATCTAAAAGTATCTGTTTTTATGGATTTTATATGGGTAAAACCATAATCATCAATTGTTTTCTTGATAAAAGCCTGGTGTTTGAAATTTTTTTCGATAGAAATTACCCGTTGGCTTCCTCTTGAAGCAAATTCGTAGGAAATACTACCTGTGCCTGAGAAAAGATCTAAAACGGTTAATTCTGAAAAATCAAAGTTGTTATTTAAAATATTGAATAAATTTTCTTTGGCAAAATCGGTTGTAGGTCTTGCTCTAAAATTCTTAGGTGGCTTTATTATTCTGCCCTTATATGTGCCGCTTACTATTCGCAATGGATTAAATTAAATAAATTAGTATAGGTATGATAGGGTATTTTAAAAGTATAGCTATAGGTAAAATCATCCGGACGATGATCGAATTTCAGGGTTTTGATAAATTTTTTAAGCATTTGATATTGTTCTGAATCTTTTTGTATTAAACCACTTAGGAAAATTTCGATATTTTGAACATCCAGCTGGTTTTGTTTTAAAGCATACAGGATAAAATAAGCCATATCTGCGGCTGTCTTAATTTTAAAGTTGTTATAGAATTCTATTTGTCCGTTTTTGGAAATCACAAACTCAAAAAAATCTTGTTGAACATTCACAAATCCTTTGGTTTGTTCAGCGTGGTGTTTTTGAATGATATGATTAATAAATGGTATTTGTTGATTATAAAATTTTATCTTCGAAAATCTCTTCACAAAAAGGTTTCCAACAAGATTGGGAACGACAAAAGCACTTATACTATCATTGAATTTTAATGGATGGTAATGTATTTCATCTAAATTATCAAGATGATGGGTAAGCTCAAGCAAAGGTTTAAGTTTAGATTGATCAAATAAACTATCAGGGATAAGTGTATTTTTTCTGGATAGCCACATCAACTTAACTTTTTTAAAAGAATTTTTGAGTAGCTTGTGATTATCTAAATAATTTTCTAATTCTGTTAAATAGTCATCAAAATGCTGTTTGGGATTAAAGTTGTAATGTTCGAGCACAATAAATTTATTTCTAACAGGATCGAGTATACAAAAAGAAAGTCCATTCAGGTCGGCCTGAATGGACAAATGATATGATTGTGATAGATTTATATCTAATGTTTCATCAACAAAAGCAAAGTTTTGCATAAATAAGTTTCTTATTCCCAGTTACCGGCATTATTGTTAGGCTGATTAATATCACCAACTTTTACGCCCGGGAAATTATTGGCATTTTTCATTCTTTCGTTCAGGTTAATGATTAGCTGCCTGTCTAAACCATGTAACAATACATCATTATGTACTTTTGCCTCAAAGACATTAACTTTTGTTTTTGATACAGTAACTTTTGCCGTAGCTAGTTTAATTGAATCACTATCGGTATAAGGAACTTTCCAAATATTTTTTGCTGAATAATCTTCAGCAAACAAGGTATCTTTAATGGCAATTCTTATAGTATCCCTTTTAATTAATCCTTCTTTTACTGCAATTGCTTCTGTCCATCCTTGTTCTAAAAGCTCATCAGATAAACTTCCTTCTGCTTTTACCACTTTCATCGAATCGGTTTCAATAAAGTTGATTAACGTATCAAAACTTCCTGTAAAATGTCCGTATTCGTCTTTATAAGCAAGCTGGGCAGTTCGAATGTCTTTCATTTTTTGAATGGTTGCCTTATATCTTTTATCTTTTTCCTTATTAAAACGAATAGGCGTTTGAATACTTTCCCAAACGAAGTATGCTAAAACTACAATAGCAATTGCTAATACGATTTGAATTACTTTTTTCATTTTGATCGGTTTTATTTTATATGTTTGTCTGCAAATTTAAAAGAAAAAATTAAATATTAAATCTTAAATTCAGATAATTTTACCGTAAAATGTTAAAGGATCATATTAAAAATAAAATATTAGATGAGTTAAAATTAAATCCTACGAAAGGGCAAGCTGATTTAATTGATAAACTGGCTGTTTTTATTTTATCGGATGATCCAAATGCTATATTTCTTTTAAAAGGTTATGCAGGTACCGGGAAAACAACTATAATTAGTGCTCTGGTTAGGGCTTTTCGTGATTTTAAAATTAAATCTGTGTTACTTGCACCCACAGGCAGAGCTGCTAAAGTTTTATCCTCTTATGCAAATAAAAGTGCTTATACCATTCATAAAAAAATATATCGACAAAAATCTTCAAAAGATGGGTTTGGCGTATTCGCTTTAGATACAAATCTGCATTCACAAACATTTTTTATTGTTGACGAAGCCTCAATGATATCGAATACTTTTACCGATGTTTCAATTTTTGGTTCGGGAAGGTTGCTTGATGATTTAATTCATTATGTTTATAATCAGAAAAATTGTAAATTAATACTTATTGGTGATACGGCTCAATTACCTCCCGTTGGAATCGATATTAGCCCTGCTTTGGACAAAAAGCAGTTAGCTTCTTTTCATTTAAATGTAGTAGAACATCAATTATCTGAAGTAGTACGCCAGCTAGAAGATTCGGGAGTGCTTTTAAATGCTACCAAAATCCGTAATTTAATTTTAAAAGAGAATTATCAATTTCCGAAGTTTGAATTAAGTCATATGGACGATATTCAGCCGGTTATGGGGAATGAATTGATTGAGATAATAACTGATTCGTACGATAAATATGGAATTGAAGATTCCATTATTATTACACGTTCCAATAAAAGGGCAAATCAATTTAATAAAGGTATTCGAAATCAGATTTTATGGTACGAAGAAGAAATTGCGGTTGGCGATTTATTGATGGTGGTTAAAAATAATTATTATTGGCTGGAAGATAATGATAAAGTTGACTTTATTGCCAATGGTGATATTGGCAAAATTGTACAGATTAAGAAATATGATGAACGTTATGGTTTTCGTTTTGCCGATATTGTATTACAATTGATTGATTATGATAACCTGGAAATAGAATGTAAAATTATACTTGATACATTGGATATTAATTCTGCATCTTTATCATCAGAAGATAATAAAAAATTATTCTACAGTGTTTTAGAAGATTATCAGCAATTGAAAACCAGGAAACAGCAATATAAAGCCGTAAAAGAAGATGATTTTTTTAATGCGCTGCAGGTCAAGTTTTCGTATGCCATAACTTGTCATAAAGCCCAGGGCGGACAATGGAAAAGTGTATTTATTGATCATGGTTATTTGCAGGAAGAGATGTTAAACAAAGAATATTTCAGGTGGCTTTATACTGCTTTTACCCGACCGGTAGAAAAATTATACCTGGTTAATTTTCATAAGCAATTTTTTTATGATGATTTATAACTCATTGTTTATGGTTGATTTTTCAGTGCATGAGTCCGATTCTATTTGAATGGTTATATGGTTTATTCCAAAATCATTTTGTAAAATATTTTCTAAATCGAGCCGAACCTTGTCGGCATCTTCAATTTTTAAGTTATTTTGTAATTCTGCGTGGCATTGAAAATGAATAATATTATCACTTAATCTCCACGAATGGATGTGATGTACATTTTTTATTTCCGGATGACTGTCCAGGTGTTTTTTTATTTTAGGAATATCTATATTCCCGGGACTTGCTTGCATCAGGATTTCTATTGTTTCTTTAATGATTCCCCAGGTTCCGCGAATAATAAACAGACCAATAATTACGGTAAGTAAAGGATCTATCCAGGTAATGTTATAAAAATATATTAAAACAGAACCAATAATTACACCCACCGATGATAATGTATCCCCTAAAAGATGAAGGTAAGCCGCTTTCACATTTAAACTATGCGATGAATCTTTGTGTAATAAAATGATCGAAATTAAGTTACCCGCCAGGCCAATAGTAGCTACAATAAACATTAGTTTGCTGCCAATAGGTTCGGGGTTAAGAAAACGCTTGTATGCTTCGTAAAATAAGTATAAAGAAATTGCTATTAAAACTACTGCATTAAAAAGGGCAGCAAGAATCTCTATTCTTTTATATCCAAACGTTTTTTTTTCGTTTGATTTTTTATTGCCTGCTAACATGGCAATATAACTAATAGCTAAGGCCAGCGTATCGCTTAAATTATGTACAGCATCTGAAATTAGAGCCAGGCTGTTGGACAATACCCCACCAATAAATTCGGCAAAAGTAATTCCAGCATTTAATAAAATACTTATAAAAAGGTTTCTTTTACTGGGCCCTTTATGGTAACGACTTCCTGCCATGTAGTATAAACAGATTATAAACTTGAAAGTTTAAAAATTTTGTAATTTAAACTCAAAACCGGTCTAATCCTTTAAGTGAGCTCAGAACCTGACGAATGGCAGGCAAGCTCAAAACTATTCTCCAATAATCTTAATTAAAATTCGTTTCTTTCTCTTTCCATCAAACTCACCATAAAATATTTGTTCCCAGGGGCCAAAATCTAGCTTACCTTCAGTGATAGCTACTAGAACCTCGCGTCCCATAATAGTACGTTTCAAATGAGCATCGGCATTATCTTCTGCATAATTATGTTTGTACTGGTCGTATGGTTTTTCGGGTGCTAACTTTTCCAGCCATTTTTCAAAATCTTCGTGTAAACCCACTTCATCATCATTAATAAAAACAGAACTGGTGATGTGCATCGAATTAACAAGTACTAATCCTTCTTTTACTCCACTCTTTTTTAAAGCCTGTTCAACAACAGGAGTTATGTTTATTAATTCTCTTCTTCTGTTGGTATTAAACCATATTTCTTCTCGATACGATTTCATAAGCTATATTTTTTCAAGGTTTTCAAATTTCAAATTTCAAATCACTAATCACTAATTCCCAACTCCTTGATAATAGCATCAATTTTTGCATCCAACAGTTTATTAATTTTCTCAAAATCTTCTTTTCGTTCCAGCTTTTGGTTTACACTAAAATAGAATTTAATTTTGGGTTCAGTACCTGAGGGTCTGATAGATATTTTTGAGCCGTCTTTTAAAATAAATTGTAATACATTTGATTTGGGTAATGATATTACATATCGGAGATGACTTAGCTGGTCGAAAGTTTTTTGTTTATAAAAATCATGAATTAACATTACATTGGAATGATTGATGGTCTGTGGCGGATTGTTTCTAAAGTTATCCATCATCTTATGAATTTCTTCTTCACCGGCTTTTCCTTTTTTTACGATTGATATTAATTTTTCTTTATAAAATCCGAACTCAACATAAATATCAATTAATTGTTTGTAAAGTGTTTTTCCATTATTTTTTGCCCAGGCAGCTGTTTCGGCCAGCAGAGCGCAAGACATTACTGCATCTTTATCACGTACAAATTCTCCGGCCAGGTAACCATAACTTTCTTCGCCACCACCAATAAATAATTTTTTTCTTTCATTTTGTTTAATGATATCAGCAATATATTTAAAACCGGTTAAAACATCGTAAATTTGTACCTTATATTTTTCAGCAATTTCAGCTAATATTTCTGAAGTAACAATGGTTTTTACAATATATTCCCTGCCTTTTATTTTCCCTTTTTCTTTCCACTGGGTAATCAGATAATGAATGAGTAGAGCTGCAGCCTGGTTTCCATTTAGGAGAATAAAATCACCTTCAAAATTTTTTACGGCAATGCCAACTCTGTCGCCATCAGGGTCGGTTCCCATCACAATATCGGCATCCACTGCTTTGGCTTTTTTTAATGCTAATTCCATGGCTGCAGATTCTTCCGGGTTGGGCGATTTTACCGTAGGGAAATTCCCATCGGGAGTAATTTGTTCTTCAACAGTATCGATATGCTTAAAACCAAATGTTTTTAGGGCTTTAGGAACCAAATCGACCGCTGTGCCATGAATGGGTGTAAATACAATTTTCAGGTTATTTTGTTTTTTAATTACCTCCGGGTTGAGCGATAGTTGTTTGATTTGTTTAATATATTGTTGATCGATTTTATCTCCAATTTCCTTTACATGAGTTAATTCATGGTCGAACCGGATTTCATCAATGCTTTTAATTTTTTGTACTTCAGCGATGATATTTTTATCGTGTGGACTGATAATCTGGCCGCCATCTTCCCAGTATACTTTATAACCATTATATTCTTTAGGATTATGCGAAGCGGTAATAACAATTCCACTCTGGCATTTTAGGTGGCGAATAGCGAATGATAATTCGGGTGTGGGTCTTAATTTATCAAAAAGATAAACCTTAATTCCGTTTGCTGAAAATACACTGGCTGTTTTTTCGGCAAAAAGGCGGCTGTTGTTTCTGGAATCGTAAGCTATAGCAACTTTAATTTCTTTTTTTCCCGCAAATTGCTGTTTTAGGTAGTTGCTTAAGCCCTGGGTTGCCATTCCAATAGTATAAATATTTACTCTGTTCGTTCCTACACCCATAATTCCTCGCAATCCGCCGGTCCCAAATTCCAGATCTTTATAAAACGATTCAACTAGTTCATTTTCATTGTTATTAATCATGTATCTGATTCGATCTTTTGATTCATTATCAATAATATTTGAATGAAGCCATTGTTGGCTTTTTTTGTTTATTTGTTGAATTAATTCGTTGTGTTCCATTATTTTTAATTTTTTAGAATTGCCAAACAAAATTATAAAAATTGAATCATTGAAAATATTTTTTTTGGTTAAATTTCCATAAAGAAATCATCAAGGCTATCCTGCCAATGAGGGATATTTATATTATATACCGATTTGATTTTGCTTTTGTTCAAAACACTGTAAAATGGCCTTTGGGCAGGAGTTGGGTAATCTTTGGTTTCTATTGGATTAATTTTGCATTTTGAATAGGATTTTAAAGCAATAGCTTTGGCAAAATCGAACCAGCTGCAAACGCCCTCGTTAGAGTAGTGGTAAATTCCGGGTTTAAAGTTATTATTGGTAACCGATTGTTCTATGATTTTAAAAATGGCAAAAGCCAAATCTTTGGCATAGGTTGGAGTCCCAACCTGATCGAAAACTACATTTAGCTCTTCCCTTTGGTTGCATAATGTATGAATGGTTTTGGCAAAGTTTTTACCAAACGTTGAATACAGCCATGATGTTCTGATAACAATTGTTTCGGGATAGTTTAACGCAATTTTTTCTCCTTCCAGTTTTGATTTTCCATAAACCGAATTAGGATTTTCTGGCATCTTTTCAGTATAAGGAATAAAAGATTTTCCGTTAAAAACATAATCGGTAGAAATATGAATAAGTTTTATATGTAGTGGTTCAATAGCTTGTACGATATGCTCTACGCATCTGGCATTTATCTCGTACGCTTTTTCTGCTTCTTCTTCAGCTAAATCAACGTTTGTATATGCAGCACAATTAATTACATAATCAATTTTTTTATCCTGAAAAAATTTTTTTAAAAAAACACTGTTCGATATATCAAGCGTATCAATATCTGTAAAGATAAAATTAGCCGTTTTATTGCCAATCTGGGTATATTTTTTATTTAATTCTTTAAGCTCGCTTCCCAGTTGCCCGTTGGCTCCTGTAACCAAAATATTAATCATAACAATTCATTTAATAATAAAAATTTCTTTCTGCTTCTTTAAGCGTTGGAAGAACTTTGTCTTTAGATGAGAGAATAGATGCCGGGGGCTCGATTTTCCAATCAATTTTCAGCTCCGGATCATTATATTTAATTCCTCTTTCCGAATCTTTATGATAAAACTGATCTGTTTTGTAAAGCACAATAGCCCTGGGGCTTAGTACTGAAAACCCGTGAGCGAAACCTTTGGGTATAAAAAGCTGTGTCTTATTTTTTTCGGAAAGCTCAATGCCAAAATATTTACCGAAGGTGGGTGATTTTTCTCTTATATCTAAGGCAACATCATAGATTTTTCCTTGTATTACTCTTACTAGTTTAGCTTGTGCATAAGGTGCTAATTGGTAATGTAAACCTCTAATGGTTCCATATTCAGATAATGACTGATTATCCTGGACAAATTCAACATCTCCGATTAAGTTTTTGATGGTTTCCTTATTATAGCTTTCAAAGAAATACCCTCTGGAATCTTCAAAAACTTTAGGTTTTATAATTTTTAAACCTTGAATATTTGTATCTTTGCCTTCCATATGAATTATTCGTTAGCTATTTTTAATAAGTATTCACCGTATTGAATATTTTTTAAATCTTCGCTAAGTTTAATCAACTGTTGTTTATTAATGAATCCTGTTTTATAAGCAATTTCTTCTAAACAAGCAATTTTTAGTCCTTGTCTTTGTTCAATGGTTGCAATATAATTCGAAGCCTGTAAAAGACTTTCATGGGTCCCTGTATCAAGCCATGCAAAACCACGGCCCAGTAATTCAACTTTTAACCTGTTTTCATGTAAATACATGCGGTTTAGATCGGTAATTTCCAGTTCACCACGTTTACTTGGTTTAAGACTTTTGGCTTTTTGTATTACATCGTTTGAGTAGAAATACAATCCGGTGACGGCATAATTTGATTTTGGTTTTTCGGGTTTTTCCTCAAGGCTAAGTACTTTTCCTGAATTATCGAATTCAGCTACGCCATAGCGTTGCGGGTTGTTTACATAATATCCAAAAACGATAGCTCCATCATTTAATTTGGCTGTTTGTGTAAGAATGTTACTAAAGCCATAACCGTAAAAGATATTATCTCCCAGAATCAGGCACACATTATCTTTGCCAATAAATTGCTCACCAATAATAAAAGCCTGAGCTAATCCATCCGGTGATGGTTGAATTTCATACGATAATTTGATTCCTATTTGGCTTCCGTCACCTAAAAGATCTTTGTATAACTGGATGTCTTTAGGAGTGGAGATAATTAAAATTTCACGTATCCCTGCTAACATTAAAATTGAAAGCGGATAATAAATCATCGGTTTATCGTATATGGGGATGATCTGTTTTGATATGCTTTTGGTAATTGGGTAGAGTCTTGTTCCGGCACCACCAGCTAAAATTATTCCTTTCATAGTTTTAATTCCTTTTTAAAATATTGTATGGTCTTAATTAATCCGTCATTTAATTGAATTCTGGGTTCCCAGTTATTGAGCATCTTTTGTGCAAGAGAAATATCTGGTTGCCTTTGAGTAGGATCATCTTCATTGAGAGGTTGGTAGCTAATTTTAGATTTAGAATCAGTTAGATCAATAATTTTATTGGCTAATTCGAGCATGGTGTATTCTTTTGAATTACCTATATTTATAGGCATTGTAATATTGTCATCGGTATTCATCAATCTTATGAGCGCTTCTATTAAATCGTCAACATATTGAAAACTGCGTGTTTGTTTCCCATCGCCAAAGATGGTAATATTTTCGTTTTTTAGAGCTTGTACAATAAAATTAGAAACTACACGTCCGTCATTCATACTCATTTTTGGCCCATAAGTATTAAAAATCCTTGCTATTTTTATGTGTACATTATTTCGTTGATTATAATTAACAAAGAGCGATTCAGCGCATCTTTTGCCTTCATCATAACAGGATCGGGGGCCAATAGGGTTGCAGTTCCCCCAGTAATTTTCGGTTTGTGGATGTATTTCAGGGTCACCATAAACTTCACTAGTTGAGGCCTGTAATATCTTGGCTTTTATTCGTTTTGCCAGTCCCAGCATATTAATCGAACCCATTACCGATGTTTTGATGGTTTTTATGGCATTATACTGGTAATGGATGGGTGAAGCAGGGCAGGCTAAATTGTAAATTTCATCTACTTCAATATAATAAGGCATGGTAATATCGTGCCTTACTAATTCAAAGTATGGATTTTTTAAGAGATGTATAACATTTTGTTTGGTACCAGTGAAATAATTGTCTAAACAAATTACTTCGTGGCCTTCATTCAGTAACCTTTCACACAAATGAGAACCTATAAAACCGGCACCTCCTGTTACTAAAATTTTTTTCATCTATACTTTTATATTTCTTTTGCTAATGTAGAATCCTTTTGTTAAAAAATAACTAAAAATGTTAAATGAAAGGGTAAAGATAATAAAAGGATATTCAAATTACATCAGTAAATTTCCTTTTTTTGTTTTGTATATTAACCAACCTAAGCATTAATTATTTTTATTGTTTTGTCAGCTAATGATATTCTAATTTATCAGATTTGATTCGTATGATGATTTTTTAGTATCTTTATTTTTAATTAATTAAATAAAAATTATACTTTTGCACTTTTTTAAACTATAAATAATGTCTAATTTACTAAAATTAATTAACACAAATTAAATGGTAGAAAAAGAAGAGAACAAAGCTGTAGAACATGAGGAAAATGTAGAACAGCATAAAGATGTGCAAGTTGAAGAAACTGCAAAAGTAAACGAAGAAACAAAAAAAGTAGAAAAATCGGAGAAAAATGACGAAGATTCTGTTTTAGATTTCGCTACCCCAAGCGAAGAATTTGATTGGGATAAAATTGATGAAGAGGGAGATTCGTACGATAAATCAGAACGTCAGGAATTTGAAAAGATGTACGATCAAACGTTGTCAACAATTACAGAAAACGAAGTAATTGATGGTACTGTTGTTTCAATGACAAAACGGGAAGTTGTAATCAATATTGGTTACAAATCAGAAGGCGTTGTTAGTTTAAACGAATTTCGTTACAATCCCGATTTAAAAGTTGGCGATAAAGTTGAAGTTTATGTAGAAAGCCAGGAAGACAAAAATGGTCAGTTAGTGCTTTCGCATAAAAAAGCAAGAGCATTACGTTCTTGGGACAGAGTAAACGAAGCGCTTGAAAAAGATGAAATTATTCAGGGTTACATTAAGTGTCGTACCAAAGGAGGTATGATCGTTGACGTATTTGGTATAGAAGCTTTTTTACCCGGTTCACAAATTGATGTTAAACCGATTCGTGATTACGATGTTTTTGTTGATAAAACAATGGAATTTAAAGTAGTAAAAATTAATCACGAATTTAAAAATGTAGTTGTTTCTCATAAAGCTCTTATTGAAGAAGAGTTAGAACAACAGAAAAAAGAAATTATTGCTAAGCTCGAAAAAGGACAAGTTCTTGAAGGAACCGCTAAAAATATTACATCCTATGGTGTATTTATCGACCTTGGCGGTGTAGACGGATTAATTCACATTACAGACCTTTCCTGGGGTCGTGTAAATCATCCGGAAGAAATTGTAGAATTAGATCAAAAATTGAATGTTGTAATTCTTGATTTCGACGACGATAAGAAACGTATTGCCCTTGGGTTAAAACAATTAACTCCACATCCTTGGGATTCATTGGATAAAGATATTAAAGTAGGTGATACTGTGAAAGGGAAGGTTGTTGTATTAGCCGATTATGGTGCATTTGTTGAAATTCAACCAGGTGTTGAAGGGTTAATTCACGTTTCAGAAATGTCTTGGTCGCAACATTTAAGAAGTGCACAAGAATTTTTACAAGTGGGTGACGAGGTTGAAGCCCAAATTCTGACGCTAGACCGCGAAGAAAGAAAAATGTCATTGGGCATTAAACAATTGAAGCCTGACCCATGGAACAATATCGACGAGAAATATGCTGTAGGTAGCAAACACAAAGCTACAGTTCGTAACTTTACTAACTTTGGTGTTTTTGTTGAAATTGAAGAAGGAATTGATGGTTTAATTCATATCTCTGACCTTTCATGGACAAAGAAAATTAAGCACCCTGCAGAATTTACTTCAATTGGAGAAATCATTGAAGTTGTAGTTCTTGAAATCGATAAAGAAAACAGAAGGTTAAGCCTTGGCCATAAACAACTAGAAGAAAACCCATGGGATGTATTTGAATCAGTATTTACGGTTGGTTCAATCCATGAAGGAACTATTGTTGAATTATTTGATAAAGGTGCTGTAGTAGCATTGCCTTATGGAGTTGAAGGTTTTGCAACACCTAAACATTTGGTAAAAGAAGATGGAAGTGCTGCTAAAGCAGATGAGAAATTACCATTCAAAGTAATTGAATTCTCAAAATCATCCAGAAAAATAATTCTTTCTCACAGTCGTGTATTCGAGGATGAAAAGAGAGAAGAAGTTGCAGCTATAAAGAAACAAAAATCAGCAGCCAATAAAAAAGCAGAGAAAAAAGTGAAATCAAACCTTGAAAAAACCACTTTGGGAGATATTTCTGAATTAGCGTCACTTAAGAGCGAGATGGAAGAAGAACAAAAGAAAGAAATAGCTGAAAAGAAAGCTGAGATGGACGCCAAAGAAGCCAAAAAAGTTGAACCCAAGAAAACTAAAGCTGCTAAAGAAGAAAAGCCAAAGAAAGTAGAGAATAAAGTAGAGAATAAAATAGAAGAGAAAGAAGAAAAGAAAGAAGAAAAGAAGGCTACTAAAAAAGCTAAAGCTGAGGATTCTAAAGAAGAAGAAAAAAAAGAAGATAAAGCAGATGAATAGTTCTTTTATTTAATTTAAATTTTTAAATTATGGAATTTAAGATTGAAAAACTGGAAAAGTATACTTTAATTCAAGTAATGGAGGAAAAACTGGATACCAATGTGGCTCCCAGTTTGAAATCTGAATTGGTTTTAATCTCTGGTAAAGGAGAAAAAAACATTATACTTGATTTAAGTAACTGCCGCTATTGTGATTCTTCCGGTTTAAGTGCTATTCTGGTTGCCAATCGTCTTTGTAAAAATGTTAATGGAACATTTGTACTTACAGGATTAAATGATGCTGTAGACAGATTAATAACCATATCGCAGTTGGATACAGTGCTAAATATTGCTTATTCAAATGAAGAAGCAGTAGATATTGTTAAGGCAGAAGAGGAAGAACGAAACAATAAAAAATAAGTAGATGTGACCTTTGAATTAACAATTCTCGGAAGCAGCTCTGCTGTTCCAACTTCGAAAAGAAACTTAACCGCTCATGTGCTTAATGCGCATGAGCGGTTTTTTTTAATTGATTGCGGTGAAGGCACGCAACTCCAGATTCGAAAGAATAAAATTAGGTTCGGGAAGATAAATCATATATTTATTAGTCACCTGCATGGGGATCATATATTTGGTTTGTTTGGATTGATTTCAACTTTTAGTTTGTTAAACCGGCAAACTGATTTGCATATTTACGCGCATAAAGAGCTGGAGTCTATTTTAGAAAACCATATCGTTTATTTTGAGCGAACACTCCCTTTCACTATTGTATATCATCATTTACATCCTAAAAAAAATGAGATTATTTATGAAGATAAAAAAATTACGGTGGAAACAATTCCTTTAAAACACAGAATTCCAACCTGTGGTTTTCTGTTTAAAGAAAAGCCGCACCTAAGAAATTTACGAAAAAATGTAGTTCAACAATACGAAATTCCAATAAGAGAAAGACAAAATATTAAAGCGGGAGCTGACTTTGAATTGTCTGAAAAACAGATTATTCCTAATGCTGAATTAACCTTACCACCTTACAAACAACGTTCTTATGCCTATTGTACCGATACAGCTTATTCGGGAAAAATAATTTCTATAATACAAAATGTAGATTTACTTTTTCATGAAGCTACATTCAATGAACAATTGAGCCGTCAGGCTAAAAAAACTTTCCATTCAACAGCAAAGCAAGCAGCTACCATTGCTCAGAAAGCGAATGTTGGGAAATTAATCATTGGACATTTTTCGGCCAGGTATAAAGATGTTACACCCTTAGTTGAAGAGGCAAGGAAGGTATTTAATCCGGTATTTTCGGCTGAGGATGGAGAAAAGTATGTGGTTAAATTAGAAAGAGAATCATAGAAAGTGTTATGTTTATAAAATAATTTTTAAAATTTTACAATCATGAAAAAAATAATTCTTGTTTTAACCGTTATGTTTTTTTCTGCTTCGTTGATGGGACAGAAAAAAGACAAAGCTATTTTTGTTGAGTACGAACCTGGGTTTTATCAAAATTTTATTTTGAAAGATGTTACTGCAGTTGAAAAAAGATTGCAACCAGTAGAAAAAGATTTGAAGTTTATGATGGATCAATCTGGGATGGATTTACCCAATAATGTTGATCTTTATAAGCGTGAATGGGCAAATTCTGTAATATCGCAGGGAAATGCTGGATCCTGCTGGGCATATTCAACTATTTCGATGTACGAATCAGAAATTTTTAGATTAACCCAAAAGAAAGTCAAGTTGTCGGAGATATTTATTGTTTACAATGAATATGTTGAAAAAGCGAGACGATTTGTTCTCGAGCGTGGACATTCTTTGTTTGATCATGGCTCAGAAGCAAATGCTGTTACACGTATATTTAAGGATTATGGAGCAATGCCACAAGAAGTGTATACAGGCTTATTGCACGGAAGAAAATATCATTCGCATAATGCAATGTATCATGAAATGATGGGATATTTAAATTCCATAAAAAAAAATAATGCGTGGAATGAAGAAGTTGTGCTTGAAACAGTAAAGAAAATTATGAATCATCATATTGGTGAGCCACCTTCAGAATTTATGGTTGAAGATAAAAAATATACTCCCAAATCTTATCTTAATGAATATTTAAAAATTAATCCAGATGATTATGTAGAGATATTATCGTATAAGCAAGAACCATATTGGGAACAAGTAGAATATAAGGTTCCTGATAATTGGTGGCATAGCAATGAATATTACAATATCCCACTGGATGTGTTTATGGATATTGTTAAAAAATCAATTAGAGATGGATATACCGTGAGTATTGGTGGCGATGTATCCGAATCGGGATTTTCAAGGGAAACCCAATGTGCACTGGTTCCTACTTATGATATTCCCTCAGAATTTATTGATGAAAATGCCCGGCAATTCCGTTTTTCCAATAGAACAACTACCGATGACCATGGAATGCATCTTGTAGGATATCTTGAAAAAGATGGAAAAGATTGGTATCTGATAAAAGATTCAAGTAGTGGCTCAAGAAATAATGATAAAAATGTTCCTGAATTTGGATATTATTTTTTCCACGAAGATTATGTAAAACTAAAGATGATGGGATTTACCATTCATAAGGATGCGGTAAAGGATATCCTAAAAAAGTTTAAATAAGTCCATTTATTTAAGTCCCGGTTTCGGGATTTTTTTTATACATTAATATTATCTTTGTAAAGATTTTGTTTACTGCCTGAAAAAATATAAAAGATGCACGAAAAAATTTTAATCCTCGATTTTGGCTCACAATATACTCAGTTAATTGCCCGAAGAGTAAGAGAACTTAATGTTTACTGCGAAATTCATCCTTTTAGCAAAATTCCAACACTTGATTCATCTTTTAAAGGTGTTATTTTATCTGGTAGCCCTTTTTCTGTCCGCGATAAAAATGCCCCCATCCCCAATTTGTCCGAAATAAAGGGAAAGCTACCACTACTTGGCGTTTGCTATGGAGCTCAGTTTTTGGCTCAAAATTATGGAGGTGAAGTAATGCCTTCAAAACATAGGGAATATGGCCGTGCACGATTGAGTCATATTGATACAGAAAACCAATTAATGAAAGGACTGGAAACCAATACCCAGGTTTGGATGTCGCATGGAGATACAATTACACAAATACCTGACAACTTTCAGGTGATCACCAGCACCAGTGATGTACGTTTTGGAGGATTTAAAATTATGAACGAAGAAACCTATGGGATTCAGTTTCATCCTGAGGTGTATCATACAACACAAGGCAAGCAATTATTAGATAATTTTTTAGTTGATATTTGTGGCTGTAAACAAGACTGGACACCATCCGTTTTTGCTGACGATACCATTAAGGAGTTAAAAGAGAAATTGGGCAACGATAAAGTTGTCTTGGGATTATCCGGTGGTGTAGATTCTTCAGTAGCCGCTGTTCTTTTACATAAAGCCATTGGCAAAAATCTCACTTGTATATTTGTCGATAATGGATTATTGAGGAAAAACGAATTCGAGAAAGTGATTGAATCATATAAAGATATGGGATTGAATGTGGTAGGTATTGATGCTAAAGAGCAATTTTTAAGCCAGTTAAAAGGTGTTGCAGATCCTGAGGGGAAACGGAAAATTATTGGTCGTGTTTTTATTGAGATTTTCGATCAGGAAGCACATAAAATTAAAGATGTTAAATGGTTAGCTCAGGGAACTATTTATCCCGATGTAATTGAATCGGTTTCTGTTAACGGCCCTTCAGTTACCATTAAATCACATCATAACGTAGGTGGATTACCTGAAAAAATGCATTTAAAAGTTGTAGAACCTTTAAAGTTATTGTTTAAAGATGAAGTAAGACGGGTAGGAGCTTCGTTGGGTATTAAAAAAGAGCTGATTAGCCGCCATCCATTTCCAGGCCCCGGTTTGGCAATACGAATACTGGGAGATATCACCCCCGAAAAAGTTCACATATTACAAGAGGTTGACGATCTTTATATTGAAGGGTTAAAAAAATACGATTTGTACGATAAAGTGTGGCAAGCAGGTGCAATTTTGCTTCCTGTTCAATCGGTAGGCGTTATGGGCGACGAAAGAACCTACGAAAATGCTGTTGCATTACGTGCTGTATATTCAACCGATGGGATGACTGCCGACTGGTCGCATTTGCCCTATGATTTTTTAAGCGATATATCTAACAAAATTATTAATAATGTAAAAGGGATAAACCGAGTTGTTTATGATATAAGCTCAAAACCACCAGCAACCATTGAGTGGGAATAACTTAAATTTTTTACTCTTGTATTAAGGGATGAATAAAAATAAATGCATATTATATTACAAAGGTTTTTTTAACTATACCATTGTAAACAAATTACTTAATGAGTTACTAGAACAATCAGAAGCATTAGATATTTCAGTTTTTAATAAAATGCAGATTGTAATGGTTGAAATGCTTGAAAATAATTATAGGTATACCTCAAATAAAATTATATCATTTGATCATGCTGATTTTTTTCCTGTATTTAAAATCATTGATGAAGATAAGTTTTATCGATTAATTGCATCAAACCCTATTAAATATGAAGATGTAAATGAATTGAAAGAACATCTGGAAAAAATTTATTGTCTTGGTTTATCGGGATTGCGAAAATGGTATAAAGATATTTTAAAAGACGAAATTTATAGTGTTAAGCAATCACCCGGTATTGGGCTAATACGAATTGCTAAAGTGGTTCGAAATAAATTTAAATATTCATTTCAAGAAATTGACAATAAATTCTTATATTACACGCTTGAAATATTGATTAATAAGAAATAAAAAGACTTCATAGTAAATGGAAAACCTTTATATTGAATCAACTGAATTTACTCCTAAAATTAATTTTGATATAAATAATCGAAAGTTTGAATTAATTGGAACATCTCGTCCTGAGGATGTAGTTGCATTTTATGAATTGATTATTTTTAAAATAGGAAGGTATGTAAACAATATTTTACATAACGAAAAACTTGAAGATTTTCATTTTAATTTATTGTTTGATCTTGATTACATGAATTCGGCTTCTTCTAAATATATTCTTCAAATTTTAGATTATTTTAAAAAATTATATTATAAAAAAGCAAAAATAACCGTCGATTGGTATTATGAAGATGTTTATGATCAGATTTTTGAAGATGGTGAAGATTTATCGGATGTAATAAAGATCCCTTTTAATTTAAGACCCAGAAAATAATTTTGTATAATATTTGTTAGACTTTAAGATAATCTTAAAATTTTGAAATGATGAAAAAACATATTTATATATATATCACTCTATTTTTAATTGTTTTACCCTTTCAGCTATTTTCACAATATTTAACCGAAGATATTTTTAAGTTTAGCCGGGCTTTGGGTTATATATCTTCGTATTATGTTGATTCTGTTAATTCGGAAAAAATAGTTGAGGATGCAATAGTTGATATTTTAAAAGATCTTGACCCACACTCTGTTTATATTCCAGCAGACGAGGTGAAAGAAATGAATGAACCTTTAGAAGGAAATTTTGAAGGAATTGGCATTCAGTTCAATATTTTAGAAGATACTATCTATGTGATTTCTCCAATTTCAGGAGGCCCATCGGAGAAGGTGGGGATACGGGCAGGCGATCGAATTGTTGAAATTGATGGCGAAAATGTAGCCGGTGTTGATATTTCAACCACAGGTGTACGTGATCGTTTACTGGGTGAAAAAGGAACTAAAGTAAATGTTGGTGTTAAGCGTAAAGGTGTTCGAGAGATTTTATATTTTACGATTATTCGCGACAAAATACCTATTTACAGTGTTGATGCTGCATATTTAGTAGATCAAGAGATTGCATATATTAAAATCAATCGGTTTGCCATGACAACCGTTGATGAATTTAAAGAAAAATTAACTGCCTTAAAAAAACAGGGAGCAAATTCTATTATCCTCGATCTTAGAGGAAATGGAGGAGGTTATTTAGATAAAGCCATTGAGCTTGCGGATCAGTTTCTGGAAAAGGATAAATTAATTGTTTATACCAAAGGGCTGAAAGTCCCCAAAATGGAAAATTTCTCGACAAGTAATGGTATTTTTAAAGATGGTAAAGTAGTGATCCTAATTGATGAAGGATCAGCTTCTGCCAGTGAAATTGTTTCCGGTGCCATTCAGGATTGGGACAGAGGTATAATTATTGGAAGAAGATCTTTTGGTAAAGGACTGGTACAGAAACCTATGTATTTGCCCGATGGGTCGATGATCCGGCTTACAGTAGCTCGTTATTATACACCTACCGGGAGGTTGATACAAAAACCTTATGAGAATGGTTCAGAGGAATATGCCAAAGAATTGTTAAACCGCTTTGAACATGGGGAGTTTGTCAATAAAGACAGTATTAATCTACCTGATTCGTTGAAATATTATACTTTACAAAATAAACGTTTGGTTTATGGTGGCGGTGGTATTATGCCCGATATTTTTGTTCCTTTGGATACAACTTCGGTAACCGATTATTATAGCAAAATAGTACGACAGGGATTATTAAATTCTTTTGTCTTAGAATATATCGATAAGAATCGGAAAAAATTAAAATCAAATTATAATGATTTTCAATCATTTAATAGCAAATTTGTAGTTGATCAAAAGATTTTGAAAGATATACGTGAGTTTGGTAAAAAAAATGAAGTTGAAGTTACCGACGAAGAGTATGAAAATTCTAAGGAAAACTTTCGTTTAATCGTGAAAGGATTAATTGCTCGCGATTTATGGGATATGAGTGAATATTTCCAAATAGTAAATACCCGCGATAAAGGATTTAATAAAGCTATTGAAGTAATAAAAGAATGGGATAAATACCAAAAACAAGTATTAACTCTACCTTAAAACCTGCCACTTTTTAATATCTTTGCAGCGTTTTAAATCTATAATATAATGCTGGAACAGATATTGTTTTGGGTTTTTAATAATTACATTGAGCTTTTAGGGGCACTATTTGGTTTATTATATATTATTTTATCTATTAAACAAAATATTTGGTGTTGGCCTATTGGCCTAATTACTTCTGCATTATATATTTACGTTTTTTTTGTTACTAAATTCTATGCCGATATGGGCTTGCAGGTTTACTACCTGGTAGTTAGTATTTATGGTTGGTATTTTTGGATGTTTGGAGGCAAAAGTACAAAGAAAGATGACCTTAAAATATCTAATATAGGATTTCGAAGATTTCTATATATTACTGTGGCAACAGCAGTTCTCTTTGGTATCATTGCATTTATTCTTATAAATTTCACCGATTCTGAAATACCTTACTGGGATGCATTTACCACCGCAGGAAGTTTTGTGGCTACCTGGATGCTTGCCCGAAAAATTATTGAACATTGGTTGATATGGATAATTGTTGATACAGTTTCATTAGGATTGTATATTTATAAAGGATTGTATGCCACGGTAATTCTTTTTGCCGTTTATACTTTGCTTGCTGTAATTGGTTATATTGAATGGAAAAAGGAGCTAAAGACAAAATAAAAAAGGTGGTTTTAATAGGTCCTGAATCAACAGGGAAGACCGAATTGGCGAAATATTTGGCTAACTATTTTAATTCAATATGGATTCCTGAGTATGCTCGTGATTATATTGTAAACTTAAATCGTCCCTATAATTTTCAGGATGTAGAATATATTGCACAAAAGCAAATTGAACGGGAAAAGAAGTTTCTTAAGAAAGCAAATCAATGGTTATTTTATGATACTTATCTAATTATTACAAAAGTGTGGTTTAATGTGGTTTATAAAAAAGTACCCCATTGGTTTGAAAAAAAAATAGAAGAAAGTTCTATTGATTTATTTTTGCTTTGTAATACAGATATCCCATGGATACCCGATCCTGTAAGAGAAAATGGCGGAAAAATGAGAAATAAATTGTTTGATATATACAAGAATGAATTAGATGAATATCATTTTCCATATAAAATAATTGCAGGAAAAAGTGAGCAACGGATGCAGAATGCTGTAACTGCAGTTGAAGATTTTTTTCAAATAGCTAAATAAAATATTCATACGTGAAAGAAGAAGAAAAATTTAAAATGTTTGCTAAAACCTTCCAGGGCCTGGAAGATGTTTTAAAAAAAGAGTTAATACATCTGGGAGCTTCTAATATTAGTATTGGCAACAGGGGAGTTGAATTTTACGGAGATAAAGCCTTAATGTACAAAGCCAATTTTCATTTGCGAACAGCGCTTAAAATATTAAAGCCTATCGCCGAATTTAAAGCTCAACATGAGATTGAATTATATGATGCTGTACAATCAATTCCCTGGGATACCATATTTGATGTACATCAAACATTTGCTATTGATAGCGTTGTTTATTCACAACATTTTTCACACTCAAAATATGTCGCCTTAAAAGTAAAAGATGCTATTGTAGATCAATTTAGAGAAAAATATAAGAAAAGACCTTATGTAGAAACTGAAAATCCTGATGTACAAATAAATATCCATATTTCTGATAATATATGTACATTATCTCTGGATAGTTCTGGCGAATCATTACATAAAAGAGGATACAGAATAAAAGCTACTAAAGCACCTTTGAATGAAGTGTTGGCTGCTGGAATGATTTTATTATCAGGTTGGGATTTTAAAAGTAATTTTATCGATCCTATGTGTGGTTCAGGAACCTTGCTTATTGAAGCTGCAATGATTGCTTATGGCATCCCTCCCGGTATTTACCGACAAAAATTTGGTTTTGAATCATGGAAAGATTTTGATCGTGAATTATTTGAGAAAATTTATGAAGAAGAATCAGAAACCAAAACATTTAAATTTAAAATTATAGGTTCTGATATTTCCGAAATAGCTATTCGTATTGCCAGGGAAAATATTTCTAATGCAGCATTAAAACGTAAAATAGATTTAAATATAACGCCTATCGAAAATTATACTCCACCAGAAAATGAGAAGGGGACTATTATAACAAATCCGCCCTATGGTGAAAGATTAAAAAAAACAAACATTCATGATTTTTATAGCACTTTGGGCGATCTGTTTAAAGATAAATATCAAGGATATAGTATTTGGTTACTGAGCAGTAATCTTAATGCCATTAAAAACATTGGCCTAAAACCTTCGAAAAAAATAACCTTGTATAATGGGCCTTTAGAGTGTAAATTTTTAGAATATGATATATATCAGGGAAGTAAAAAGCAAAAATTTAAAAACATTGGCTAAAAACCTTTCGTATTAAAAAAATGACCATTCATCCAGTTTTTGGTGTCGATTAAAAAAAATAATTTTGAAAGCTCAGAGAACTTGTTTAATTTTAATATCCGTAAATTTTTTGTAAAACAATAAAATGTATTGATGATTGATAATTAGTATCCAAATTAAATCGTGAACCAATCTTTAATAATATTTGTTTTACGGATAAAAATGTTTTAATTTTATACAACTTGTTAAAGAAATAAAGCGAAAGCCTATATGAGCTTTGATATCGATGAGCAATTTTCTAAAATGAATGATGGTGAAGTGCTTCTGGCATATAAAGGAAGCATTACTGCACAATTAATTACGAATGTACTTGGAGTAGTTGAAACAAAACTTGACCATGTTATTGATAAGTCAATTACTAAAAAGAAAATTTATAATGTTTTAGTGGAAAGTTTGCAAAATCTTTATCATCATGTTGATGATTTACCTAGTGAGTTTAACAGCGGGCTGGATATGCATTTTGGCATATTTGTCGTTTCAAAAATTGATGATCAATACCAAATTCGAACGGGGAATTTCATAAAAACTGAAAAAATTAAAAGCTTACAAGAAAGATTGGATAAAATAAAATCTTTATCAAGAGATGAATTAAAAGAATTGTATAAGTTTGTATTAAATAATCAAAAATTTTCTGATAAAGGAGGAGGAGGTTTGGGATTAATTGATATTGCCCGTAGAACAGAAGGAAATGTTGATTATGAATTTAATGATTATAATACCAATTATTCTTTTTTTATTTTAAATATTAAAATATAGTAAACAAAATATAAAACTTAAATATTAGCATCCTATGGAATCAATTTCAATTGAAGGAACTCCTAAAACCCCAGCAGTTGGTTTTAATGCTGAAACAGGTGTAATTGAAATAAAAGGAAGATCAATTCCTGAAAATTCAATCGAATTTTATCGTCCATTAGTTGAATGGCTGGAAGATTATTCGAAAAATCCTCAAAAACTTACAACGGTTAATATTCAGTTAGAATATTTTAATACCAGTTCATCTAAATGTATTTTAGATGTTTTTAAAAAATTAGAATCAATTAAAAAAGCTCGTAATGATGTAATTATTAACTGGTATTATGAAGAAGATGATGAAGATATGCTTGAGGCAGGAGAAGATTATGAATCAATTATTCGAATTCCTTTTAAAATGATTGAGGTTGTTGACTAGGAGAATCTAATTACGAAATTCACTATACGATTTGATTTTTTTTAATCATCTACATTCAGCTTATTGAATGTGGGTGATTTTTTTATGGTTTAACTTTCAATTTTTTTCGTTTTAAATTTTTGTTCCTCAAAAAAGTCAAGAGTTTTTCTTAATAATCTGAAGTAAAGCACTATAAATAATAAAATAGTCATTGCCCAAATAACGGCTATATTCACCTTAAAAGTATCGTAGTATTTTCCTAAAAATTGCTTTCTTGGAGCATAAAAATGAGCTTTGATAAATTTGTTAGGGGGATCTAAAAATACCGGATCAATTTTTTGAAACAATTCTCCATTATATTCAATAATCCTGTTAATTTCATTGGAGTTTTTTACTAATTCGGCAAGATTATCATTGTAGTTTTCTCGCTTTAACTTCATGAATTTTGCTCTCTCTTTCGGATTTTCTTGGTGTTCAGAGATAATCTCATCTTTTAAACGATTGGCTTTATTGTATAGTTGAATATAATATTTATTTAAAATATTAAGATAATGTTTCAGGTCACTAATCGTTTCTTTATTTATTTTTTGTAGGGTTAGTTGATCTACTTTTTCGAATTTTATGATTTTTGCCGATTCCGTTTCAAGTTCTTTTTCTATTTCGTTTTTTAACAATTCCAGGTTTTGCTTAACCTCATCTGATTTTTCGTTGTTGTCAATATGCCGCTCAATAAAAGTTACTTTGTTATTTAAGGTCCTTATCCAGTAATTTTTCTTAAAATCAGCAATACTCATTGCTTTGTCATAGGGGTAAAATTGTTTTTCGTAATCATTTTCTTTAAATTGATATACCGCTAAAGCTTCATATGCCCATCGAGCAGTTATTATTTCTCCATAAAAAGGAATATCTCGCGGATTAGAAATATTAGGATTTAGTTTTTCAAATTTTACAATTATACCGCTTAATATAAGTTGGGGAATAATTAAAAACGGAATTAAGATGTAAATGGTTATCACTGTTTTAAAACTATCAGAAATTACTAAACCCATCATATTGGAAAAACACCATGCACTAAAAAGCACCAGCCAGTATTCAAAATACATCCCTCTTATTTCCATAATTGTATTTCCAATAATGACAAACATTAACGCTTGAATAGCCGATAAAGTAAACTGAATAGCAATTTTGGAAAACAAGTAACTACCCCAGCTTAAATTAAGAAATGCTTCCCTTTTTAATATCTTGCGATCTTTAATAATTTCTTCAGCACTTACTGTTAGACCAATGAATAACCCAACGATAACAGCCATAAAAATATAAACGGGTAAATTGCTGTTCTCTATTAAACTATAACCAATTTCGTTGCTAACATTGATGTTGTAATATTTTATGATGTAAGCAAGTAAAAATGCGAGTAAAGGAGCTTCCAGCAGGTTTATAATTAAATATTGTGTGTTGGATAGTTTTGAAAGAACATCCCGTTTAACAAACACTAAAAATTGTTTAAAACGATTGGGTGTTTTGAATAAAATTTCAGGGACTTTGCGTTTTTGAGGGTGAGGTAAATTGGAACGCGTTCCAATTTTTTGATTATTCTCGACTTTATCCTTTTCTTTTTCAAAATTTTCTCTCCATTCAGCAGGTGATATCTTACGTTCATTGGTGAAATTTCCATATTCGTCGACTACCTTTGTTTCAATAATATTAAAAATCTGTTCCGGATTTACATTACCGCAGCAGTGGCATTCACTTTCGCTCCAGTTTGCATGCTGGATACTGGATTTGAAATAAATAATCGAATCAATAGGGTCTCCGTCGTAGATTAAGTACCCTCCGTTATCAAGAATTAATAATTTATCGAACATTTTAAAAATATCCGATGAGGGTTGATGAATTACTACAAAAACGAGTTTCCCTTTTAGTGTTAATTCTTTAAGCAGGTCGAGAATATTCTCTGAGTCGCGGGAAGATAAACCTGAGGTGGGTTCATCCAAAAAAAGTACAGCCGGTTCCCGTATTAATTCTAGTGCAATATTTAGTCGTTTACGTTGGCCACCACTAATTTTTTTATTTAATGGTGTCCCTACTTCAATATCACGGATTTCATATAGTCCTAAATTTTCTAGTACATCGAATACTGCTTCCTGAATTTGCTCTTCTGTATAATTATCAAAACATAATTTGGCATTATAATATAAATTCTGATAAACGGTTAATTCCTCAATAAGCAAATCATCTTGTGAAACATGCCCAATTAACCCTTCAATTTCTTCTTCTTCTGTATGAATATTAATTCCATTGATCAGTACTTTTCCTTCGGTAGGTGTGGAAGTTCCGTTAAGCACATTTAACAGGGTTGATTTTCCAGCACCACTGGCTCCCATAATTCCTACCAAATGCCCTGATTCTTCTGTAAAATTTAAGGTATGTAAACCTATGGCTCCGGATTTAAAACGGTATTTTATACCTTTAGCTTCAAATAAAATTCTTGTTTTAATTCGGTCAATATTAAATTGGCTAATGATATCGCCATAATAAATAGGACGTATTTTGGGATTACGAATCGAAGCTCCGTTGTTTAATACATAAACTTTTTCTTGCTCGAGAAGTTGGCCGTTAAGATATAATTCGCTTTCGCCAATGTATTTAATGTAATACATATTGGCTGATGAAACTTCCAGGACCCTTAATTGCCCTTCAAGTGAAGGATGTTCCATATGAAAAACCTTATCGTGCGAAAAGTTATTGTTATGGTCAATTATCAGAAGTTTTTTGGTATCTGGCAATCTGTCGGCACCAAAGAATACATAGTCTTCAATTTCCTTGTATTCCTCTTGTTGAATATGAAAACTATCAGCAACAGTAGTAACAAAAGCCATCTCCTGCTCGGTAATTTCCCTGCCCGATTTCACAAATTCTAATAGCTGTACTAAAACTACATGTTTTTGCCTTTGGGTTAACTCTTCATTGATTTGCGTACAGATTTTTAAAACCCTTACCGAGCTCGAAGCGGTTCGTTTTTTACGTTTGCTTTTTTCGCTAAGTTTCTGTTGGTGTATTTTATAATAGTCATCAAAAACTTTTAAATAAGTTTTTACAGTTTCCTGATTTAATTGTCGTTTTAAGAAATATTCTACAATTGACCTACGCTCTTTTGCATCGCTTGAGGGATGTGCAATAATTGCAAAAAGTTGCATTAATGCTTTTAATATTTGCTCGCTCATAGGTTATTTTTAATGTCCTGTAAAGGTTGATGTATACGAAAATACGATTATTTTTCTTTAAAACCAATTAACATTAAAACTTCATCATCTAAGGGTTTGTCGCTTTTAAGTTCAATCTCTATGATACAATCAATGGTTGAAGAAAAAGTGAAGTCCCAGTAAGGAGTATATTGGAACTCTTTATTGCAAAAAAGTAAATTCTTTTCGGTATCAAAAACAGAAAAGATCAGTGGGTAATTTTTATTATCTGAACATGCTATCACTCTATAGTAGCTTCCTCCATAGAATGTAGTATGAAATTTTGCTTTATTGTTCTCGTTGAGCCGCGTTTTATATTCCTGTCCATTAGATACATATCCCGCATTTAATAATTGATCGCATTTTGTAATACTTACATTTTCCTGACTGAATAGTGAGGTTGATGATAGCAGAAAGAAAATGAATATTAAATAAAAATTATTGGATACTATTTTCATTTTATTGAACGATTTTATTTCTTATAGATGCAATTTTATTTGCAATGGTTCGTAAGTGATATTCAGAAATGATAATATTGGATGTACTCTTTATTTCCGTTAATTTCTTATCGGGATGTATAACCGGTGGCTCATAAGTGTAATTGTAAATAATTCCGTCAAATTCGTATGCCAAGTCAACTAACGAATCAATAAGATCTGTAAAATGAGGTGATTTATAATAGTAAGGAGATAAGATTTCAATTAGATTATCTAAAGGATGTTTTTGTTCGCCCAGCCTGTTTATGATTTGTCTATTTTTAGTATCTATGGCATTTTGCGATAAAATATATAAACTTTCAATCCATCCGCCAGCAATAATTAGAGCTCCAATATCTTTTCGATTATTTTGTTTTAGATAAACATCAAATTGTTTATAGGTATTGGTTAAAAAATGCAATAACGAATCCTGGTTGTCAATATTATTTTCAATGCGTTCAATAATTGAGGTTTGTAAGGCATTATGAATCCCTAATTCCTGGCTTAATTTTTTCACAACCGTAAAATAGGATATTACATCCGGTACCTGGTCGTAGATGTTTAAATAGCCTAAATCGGTTCCATAAACACCAATATTTAATGCTTTTGTAAAATTTGTTGAATACGACGAAACACGATCGGCCGGGTTAAGTAATGACTTATTAAAATTAATATTGCTTTTTTTGATTGAATAAGTTGCCTGATAAGGTGATGGTAGCGTAAAAAGGGTATTATTATATTTTATTAAAATAGTGGTTGTGTCAATTTCTCTTACAGGCTGTTTTATTTCTTGTTTTTTTCCTTTGTTTGTATTGCATGAAAATAAAAAAATGGCTAAAAAAAACGATAATAATATAATTCTTTGCAAATGGAATTTATGTAGAACCATAGAAAACAAACTTTTATTTAAAGCATATTACAAATCATCAAATATCAAATATACTAAGATTCGTGCGATACTTACAACTATTGTATACTTATTTTGTTTAAATGAGCAAAAAAATTGACAAACTATTTTATTTACCGGATAATCATCTTAGTAGAGGCATAGCAGATCATTCAATTTTTTAAAAGAAAAAGAAAAGACAATTTATAAAATAAGATGTAATTTTGTCCACCTTAAAAATGAAATGGGTGAAAACTTCTGTTAAGTATAAGGAAATATGGAGAATTGCCTATCCAATTATTTTGGGTAGTATTGTTCAAAATATTATAAGCGTTACCGATACTGCATTTTTGGGTAGAGTTGGAGAAATAGAACTTGGTGCAGCTGCTATTGGTGGCGTATTCTATCTTACGTTAATTATGTTAGGTTTTGGATTCTCCATTGGTTCACAAATTATTGTAGCCCGGCGTTTTGGAGAAAATAACAATAAACAGATTGGCGTGGTAATTGAACATTCGCATTACTTCCTCATAGTATTGGCAATACTTATTATATCTGTAATGCAATGGGCTATGAAGCCAATTTTCGAGGCTGTTTTAGAATCCGACGATATTCAGACAGCAAGTGTTAGCTATTTTCAATATCGAATTTTTGGGTTGTTTTTTGCGTTTATAAATTATGGATTTAGAGCTTTTTATATCGGAATAGCCCGTACACGAATTATTACCTGGACCACCGTTTTTATGGCTATTACAAATGTTTTTTTCGATTATGCTTTAATCTTCGGGAATTTTGGTTTTCCTGAATTAGGAATTTCGGGTGCTGCAATAGCCTCCGTTATTGCCGAGGTGTCTGCTATGATATTTTTTATCTTTTTTACCTTAAAATTTGTTGATTTAAAGTTTTTTAATCTGTTTAGATTTAAAAAGTTTGATTTTGCCATATTAAAACGAATATTTACCGTTGCGTTTCCCATGATGATGCAAAATTTTATTTCATTTACCGGATGGTTTTTCTTTTTTCTTTTTGTGGAAAAAATGGGCGAGCGTCCATTGGCAATATCCAATGTAATCAGAAGTATTTATGTAGTGATGCTAATTCCTATCTGGGGTTTTACTTCTGCAACCAACACATTGGTTAGTTTTTTAATTGGACGCGACCGAAAAGACGAGGTTATTCCTTTAATTTTTAAAATTTTAAAAATTTGTATTGCTGGTGTTTCGGGCCTTGTTTTATTAAATATGTTATTTCCTGAGGTTGTTTTATCTATTTATACTAATAATCAAATCCTTATACAGGAAGCTCTGCCCACATTGTATGTCGTAAGCATTGCCGCGTTGTTTTTAACCGTTGGATTTGTAATTTTTAGTGGTGTTTCAGGTACAGGGATGACTAAAGTGTCGTTTCTTATTGAAACCTCAGTTATTGTGTTTTATGTTTTGTATACTTATGTAATGGTAAATTTAAAGTCGCCTAAAATTGAGTATGTTTGGACCGTAGAAATTTTTTATGGTAGTATAATCGGTATCATTTCATTTTTGTATATGAAATATGGAAATTGGCAAAACAAAAAAATATAGTTATGGAATCGATAGAAACTTTTATTGAATTTTTAAAATCTTGTATTACTCCGGTTGCCCTTATTTCAGGTGTAGGATTATTGTTGTTAACCATTACCAACCGCTTTGGACGAACCATTGACAGGACAAGGCTTTTGGTTTCAGAATTGGATCATGAACATATTAAACGGCGCGAAGCCAAACAAAATGAAATAAAAATTCTTTATTTGCGAAGCAAATACCTCCGAACATCAATTGCAGCCATTACTTTTAGTGTAATTTCCAGTGGTTTAATCATTCCTTTGCTTGCATTCATGCAGTTTTTTGCCTTTGATTTACGAATTTTAGGTTATTTTTTGTTTAGCCTTTCTATTATTTCCATCTTAATTTCTGCAATATATTTTTTTCTTGATATCCTTTTGTCTTTAAAAGCATTAAAAATAGAGGCGATGGATTTTATTGGAGATTAAATTATTTTATTTTTTAATTTAACACTATACGTCAATTTGTCATAGTATTTATTTGGCAGGAAAGTTGATATATAAATATTTAAATATATTAATAGTTTAATTTTAAAAAATAAAATAGTTATGAATATGGAAATTTATTTTGATGGAAATAAAAAAATAAATGCCCGATTTAACGGGCAGGATATTAAAACCGACCAACCAGTTCAGGGTGGAGGAGAAGGAAGTGCCCCGGCTCCGTTTGATTTGTTTTTAGCATCTATTGGTACTTGTGCCGGTATTTATGTAAAAGGTTTTTGTGATCAACGAGGGATACCTTCTGACGATATTAAAATAATTCAGAAAATGAATTTTAATCCTATGTCGCGATTAATAGACCGAATAGATTTGGAAATTCAGGTACCTGAAGATTTTCCTGAAAAGTATAAAGATGCGGTGATTAACGCAGCAAACTTATGCGCTGTAAAAAGACATATGCAGCAACCACCGGCCTTTGATGTATATACTCAGACTGTTGGTGCTGAAGCCAAATAATATAAATGCTTTAACTTCAACAAACGAAAGCCTGCTGGATTAATTTTAGCAGGCTTTATTTTTTAGTTTTATAGGTGATTTTTTTATCTTTTTACAAAAACAAAATCACCGCCTTCGTCTCCAGTGTCTTTTATTTCGCCATATTGCGGAACATTTGGGCTGTTGTTTAAAACAGCAATTTTAAAACTACTAAAGAGTTCTTCGGCCGAAATGTAGGGTTGGGTGTTTTCCTTTAATCTTTTGTTTAAATATAATAGAAAAACACTTTTATCGGGTACTTCCTGTAATGTCCCGCTGGTCATTGCTTTACGGCTGGGAAGCTCGTATAATTTCTGAATGGATTTAGGAGCATCTGCAAAAGCTTTGCGGGTTTTAAAAATTCCACCGCTAAAACATGCATCGGCAATCAGCAAGGTATGTTTTGTTCCTATGGTTCTTAGATAATCTCTTATGGTGCTGTTTCTTATCCAGTTGGCTGTATTGGCCTGTTTCGCATCGGCAGGGAGCCAGTAGCCTGCTTCGTCTTTTTTATCCCAATACCCATGGCCGGCATAAAAGACAAGCAAATTGTCATCTTCAGTTATCAATTTGTTAATGCGGTCCATTTCGGAAATAATTTGCTCTCGTGTGGGGCTTTTTAACAATGTAATATCATTTTTATCAAAAGTATAATAGTTAATCAATGTATTATAAAGTTTTCCAGCATCAGTTTCTGGTTGCCCCAGGTCAATAATTTCTGGATCAGAATAATTACTTACACCAATAAGAAGTGCATAGTATTTTCCGGGGCCTCCTTTTTTTATACCATCCAAGGTAGCATCAGTACTTTTATTTTCGGCACTTGTTTGTCTTTGTCCTTCTTTTTGGAGTGGTTTGTAAATTACTGCGTAATTTTTTTCTATTGCATTTTCATATATATCAACAGCTCTGACAAATATGGTGTTATTTCCTTCTGCTAAATAAATATCTGTTTCAAATTTACCGTCATCCGCAAAAGGAACATCCATTCCATTAATTGTGAAGTTAAAAATACCATGGTCATCTTTGATGATCCCTTTTATGATAAGCTTCTCGGAATTAACCATTATAGATTTGTTATCGGCAAGCAGAGGTTTAGTAAATGTTAATGCCGGGGGCTTGTTATCTTTTATTTTTTTTATTTCGGGACCGATATCGATAAGCATAGCTTCAGAAACAAACTCAGCTTTTGTTGGCTTTGCTGTTTTGGCTAAGGATACATCTTTAAACTGAAGATTCCCTGATTTATAATCCAGTCCGTATGTAATTTCCAGTATTTCAGCCCCCACTTCAAGCAATTTTAATCTGTTAGAGAAATTTTCAGGAACATTAAAGCGAAATACCACAAGTTCTGTTTGATTCTCGTTAAATGTTAGTGTGGGAACCGAGTACTTATAATTTCCATTTACTCTACCTAACTTTGAGGTTTGAGCTTCAACATAAGTATCCTTATAATCATAAATCCTGGACAGGCGATTGGGCAGTTTTAAATCACGCTTAGGCCCTTTATTGGTTATTTTAAAAGCACTAATTACCTGATTGTTTTTTTTGTAACAATCAATAAGTTCAAAATAAAAATCATGGGCATAATCCGTTGGATTGATTACCTGGAAAGGGGTAGCCGTTATTTTAAATACAAAATCATTTCCCTTTAAGTTTTCACGATCTGCAAGAACATCCCAAACAATTACTTTATTTTTGCCTCCTTCAACACCTTTACCTATATTTCCTGAAACCTTTTTTAATGGGATATTAAAAGTTGTTCCTCCATTAGCAGAGCATAATATTTTAATATCAAATTGTTGTCCCGATTTTTCTTGTGTTAAATCATAAAAGATGTTTAACTTATCATTTAGCTTTCGGATACGGAGATTTTCAATTTGTTGAGCAAATAAATTTATACCTAAAAATGTAAGAACAATAGTTATCGTTAGAATACTGATCTTTTTCATGGTTATGTATGAGTTGATTTCAAGTAAAGTTACAAAATTTAAGCATATATTCTTTACTAAGAGTAAATAATGAAATTTTTTAAAAGCTTACTTTTAAATTAATTTTTAGTTTAATATTTTTTATCGGTACACTCGAAGAGTAATACCCATAGTTATAGAAAGCACCTCCTCCTAGACCCATATAAACGAGATTAAATAAATTTACTTTAACAATATCATTAATAACCAGTCCGCTTTCGTAATACCCTTTATTCATATCTATTAAATTGATATCTTGATGTAAGTGTTTATTTTTTAAGTTACCAATTCCAAAAGCCTGTGTTATCATAATTTTTGGTTTCCACCCTGAGGTTGAAAACAGGCGGGTTCCAAAATCGTGGCTGAAGTAAGCATTTATAATTTCATTATTAGCAAATTGATTGGGTGTCATTGTGTTGAAACGATTTTCTACGAAAAAAGGCATCGTGCTGCTCCAGCCTCCGGCACCTGCAAAAAGGAATGAATAGGGAACATCTCCCCATGTTTTGCCGGCTTCGAGGCGTATACTACTTTTCCCTAACCGTGGAAAATGATAGGAGTAATCTATTTGGGCCCATAATTTTTCATAATCAATTTCTCCTCCGTATAATCCTTTAATCCCTTTTTTATATCCTACAGTGAGGACAGGCCAATTGGTTTCTATACGTATTTTTTGCTTTAGCTGCCAAATATATTTCTCTTTAAAAGAAAAACGGATTCGAGCACCTAACTCGGTAACTTCGTAGTTGCTAACCGGATTATTATCTAATAAAAATGAGTAATTGTATTGAGGCGATCTTTCATCATGCATAAAGTTTAGCTTAAGTTGCAAATACCTTATCCTGGTTTGAAATGATGTCTTTATCTGGTTTGTATAATCTGCCTGTTGTAAAAAATATCCTTCAATATAGGTTTTTTCACGTGCAAAATCCTCATTCCCGGGGAAAACAGCATTATGTTGGTATGAACCGCTTAAAATATGTTCTTTGTTTTTATCAAAGAAGAGTTTTACGTCACCTCCATATTTCCATTCCTTATCTCTAAATCCATAAGCACCCCATCCACCTGCTTCCAACCAGTTTATTAATTTATCGTCTGTATATAATCCTAATCCCAACCGATAACCTTCAAATTCATTAAATGTCATTAACTTATCCAATGGGATATAAAATTTTTTCACCGGGAGTTTGTATTCAGCTATTTTCTCAGCCAGGTTTAGCCAATAATCGAACTTTAATACCTTCCCTAAGCTATCCATATAGGTATATGTATTTTTATCTTTCTGGCCTAAATCAGTATACCTGTATTTTTCCATTTCTACTTTTGCATTGCGGGTAGCCATCTTATCAAAAACCAGAATCTCTTCATTGTATTTAACCGAATCTTTAGGCACTTTTGTATTAAAGTCTGTGATATAACTTTCAGATTTAACAATCATACCCAAACCCATATTGTATAAGTTTTTCCATCTTACTTCCGATTTTAATTCATTTGGAAACCAATGGTTATTTACAAAATGATAGTTCTGTTGTATATTTAATTTCATAAGTTTTTTTTCTGCCGGAGAGGCAACAACATTTTCTATGGCATAACGGTTTGTGTTTATATGTAAAAATCCTTTCATTCCTTCGAAGTTGCTGTTCCTTTTTGGTTTAAAAGAAATGATAAAGGTCGTATCTGTGGCATGATATAGCGTATCTTCAAGTAAGAAAAAGTATTTGTTATGGCTTCCTGGGCTTATAGGATTTAGATAAGTGATATCAAATAACGTTATTAAAGGATTGTAAAAGTGAAAAGGTTGTATATCGGTAGACAGAGGAGCTAATGAAGGCTCTTTAAAACCGGAAACTCTTACTTTTTTTATAATCTCTTTCGTTTTGTCCGGAGCTTTATAAAACCTGATTGTAGCCGATTCCATGAGTAATGCATAACTGGTATCTGTATGCTCAATCATTTCTTGATATGAAGAATCTTTATTAGTTTTATCTTCATATATGTAATTATAAATGTTTTTGTTGTATACATTACAGCTATATTCATTAATATAATCCGGATTGTTTATTTTTTTATTTTCTACCGCTTTTTTGATGATACGATGTGCCGGATTTTCTCCCGGAAAAATAACGACTTCTTTTATTTTTACATCCACAGGTTTTAATGCAATGGTAGGTAGGATACTTTTTTTATATATTTTTTTGGTTTCATAACCTACATAGCTTATCTGAATACATTCGTCAGTAGGTGATAAGCTAAATTCTGCCTGTCCGTTTAGGTTGGTTACAACGCCCCGGTGAGAGTCTCCGTTAATTAGTATTGTTGCAAATGGGAGTGGTTCTCTTGTATTTGAATCAATAATTTTTATCTGGTAGTTTGTTGTTTGATTTTGACTTAGAAGAGTAAAATTATTGATTATAATTAGTAAAAATAATATAAGTATCTTTTTCATTTTAAATTTTTTATTATGATCGTTTTTTTTCAATCAAATGCTCCACTTATAATTTCTTGTTTAAAAGTAATTATTTAACAAATGATTGCTTGTGTTTAATATTTTAACTTATTAGAAAAAAATTTAATTAGTATCCCTGAATTGGTATAAAAATTTTATCATATCATAAAAATGAAAGGTTAAAAAAAGTGTTTAATTTGGCATTAAAATTAACAAAAATTAGACCTTTTTTAATAATATTTTATACTTTATGTTAAAGGTTTTTGTATTATAAAGTAAACAATTTACTTTTTTGTTAGTATATCATATCAAATAGATAAAAATTTGTACTTTTAGCATATGACATTGTTTGTAAAATGGGTTGCTTATTTAACCATAATGATGCACCCGGTACATGTATCGTTCACAAATGTTGAATACCTGGAAGCACAAAATGAAATTTTGGTTTCATTTCAGTTGTTTACGGAAGATGTTGAATTATTATTTTTCCATTTGTATGAAACGGAGCTTAAAATAAGTAATAAAGAAGATGTTCAAAAATTTCAGGAAAAAATAGATCAGTATTTTAATCATCATTTTAAATTAAAACATGATGATTTAGATTTAAAATTGGAAAATAAGGATATCAAAACCACAGAAGAATTTACATGGTTTTATTACCGCATCCCTTTAAAAGAGCATTTGCCGGAGGAGGTAACAGTTCAAAATACAATATTATTTGATCTGTTTTTTGATCAGAAAAATTTACTAATTATTGAAAGTGAAGTTAACGAACAAGGGTATCAGTTTGATATCAGGAAAAAAGAAATATTAATCGCTATAAAATGAAATTTTTACGTTTTTATTTAATGTTGTTAACGAGTCTGGTTTATACAGCAAATCTATATGCAACGCATAACAGGGCAGGAGAAATAACCTATACGCAAATCTCTGATTTAACTTTTGAGATAACCGTAACTACTTATACCTATACCTTAAGCAATGTGGATAGAGAGGAGCTGGAGGTTTCTTGGGGCGATGGAACGTATACCGTAATTCCACGTCATGATTTTATTGAACTACCCGATTATTATCAACGAAACCGGTATATTGCCAGGCATACTTTTCCCGGTCCCGGTGTTTATGAAGTTTTGGTTGAGGATCCAAATCGAAATTATGGTGTAGAAAATATTCCTAATTCTGTGAATACTGTTTTTTCGGTTAAAACAACCATTTATGTAAATCCTGAATTTGGGCCTAATAGTACCCCTGTTTTGTTAAACCCACCAATTAATAAAGCAGCTCAATACAGATTGTTTGTTCACAATCCAGGAGCTTATGATCCTGATGGCGATAGCCTTTCTTATTCGTTAACCGAATGTACAGGTGAAAATGGAGATCCTATTAATGGATATACGTTGCCTCCTGCTACTAACTATATGGGTATAGATGAAGTTACCGGTGATTTTGTATGGAATACTCCTCCCGATACCGGAAAATATAACGTTGCTATTCAGATTAATGAATGGCGTGATGGGATAAAAATAGGATCGTTGATCCGTGATATGCAAATTGATGTTTATGAAACAGATAATTTACCCCCTGAAAACGATGATTTCAATGATTGGTGTATTTTAGCTGGCGATACATTGGAAACCTATGTACGAAGTACTGATGTTAATTATGACTCTATTGAACATACGGGTGCTGGCGGACCTTTTCTTTTTGAATCCAATCCCGCTAACTTAGAAGAAATATTAAGTAAACCAGGAGAAATTGTTTCCAAATTTACATGGATAACAGGATGTAATCATATCCGCAAAAGCGAATATATGGTTTTGATTTCTGCCAGGGATAACCATCCGGACATTAATTTGGTGGATGTTGATAATTTTTTAATTAAAGTAATAGGCCCTTCACCTACGGGAATAATGCTTGATCCGGGAAATGCTTTTATGCGTTTAGCATGGACCCCTGGAGAATGTAATCCGGCCAAATATTTAATTTATCGACGTATTGATTCGCTTGATTACACTCCAGATAGCTGTGTTACAGGGTTACCTGATTATACCGGTTATGAATTTGCAGGCGAAACTACCGATACCATGTTTGTCGATAACAACAATGGAGAAGGGCTTGTCCAAGGGTTTAGTTATTGTTACCGGATTATTGCCGAATTTGCCGATGGTGCTCAAAGTTACCCATCCGAAGAAGTTTGCGGAATTATAGCACCAGGATTTCCTATTATTACCAATGTTAGTGTTTTAGAAACGGATGAATCCGAAGGGGAGATTCTACTTCGATGGGCAAAACCCGATCGTTTAGATACTGTCCCTGATGCTAATGGGCCGTTTAAATATATCATTTATCGTTCGGATGAAGCTTATGGTATGCGATTGAAAAAAATTGATTCCATTGCCGGATTGGATGATACAACTTTTTTTGATACGGGATTAAACACTTCTGATACACAATACTCGTACGAAGTTGCTTTGTATAATGATACACCAGGAAATCGGTTTAAAATAGGGAACCCACAATTAGCATCTTCCATATTTTTAGATCTTGAACCCTACGATAATGCTATTAAAATAAATATTGAAAAAAACACACCCTGGCTCGATAATGAATATATTATCTATCGTTTGAATAATGCTACTATGAATTATGATTCGATTGGTTATTCATCTCAAAGAGAATTTACAGATACAAAATTGGCTAATGGAACTCAATATTGCTATATGGTAAAAAGTATGGGATATTATAAAATTGATACCAATAAATTTTATACAGAAAATTTTTCAAATGAAAGATGTGATATTCCTGAGGATTTTCAGCGCCCCTGTCCGCCAGGTTTAAAGGTAAGGTCTTCGTGTGATAGTTTGAAAAATGTACTTACCTGGAATAATCCAAATTTAACTTGTGCCGATGATGTGATTGGATACAAGATCTATTATACGAATCATTATGAAGCAACCCTCGATTCGTTAGACAGAATAATGGGTGCAGAGAATACCTTTTATGAGCATTTTCCCGAAGGAACCATGGGAGCATGTTATGCTGTTTCTGCTGTTGATTCGTTTTACAACGAAAGTGATTTGTCTAATGTGTGTTGTGTAGATGATTGTGCTTATTATGAGTTACCCAATGTTTTTACCCCCAATAACGATGGGATTAATGATATTTATTTGGCTAAAAATCCGCTCAATTATGTAGAAAAAGTGCATATGCGTATTTTTAACCGGTGGGGCGAATTGATATTTGAAACCGAAGATCCTATGATTAATTGGGATGGAAACATAAAAGATTCTAACAAAAAAGTATCTACAGGAGTTTATTATTACATTTGCGATGTTTGGGAACCTCGAATTACCGGCCTCGAAGTGCGCAATATGGTAGGGTTTATCCATGTATACACCGAAAAGGGATCTGGAATGAATTTAAATGAATAATATGCATCGATTGCTTTTATTAATTGGATGGCTTTGTTTTGTTTATTTATCGCAAGCACAACCGATAAAAATAAGCGAATTATATCCATTTATAAAGTTACAGCAAGAAAATTACCACGAAGTGTTAACCTATTCGGAAACCAAAAATGAAAATCATCAAATGATTGATATTCTTTTGGCTCAAACAGAAGCAGCTTACCAATTGGGATTGTATGAAAAAGCCCTTGACTTTTGCAAAAAAATTGAAAAAATAGAAGTTAATGCCTCAACCAGCTATCAGGTCAAAATATATTTAAAACTTAACGATTATTCATATGCACAAAAGGAATTATTAAAAAATTTACAATCAAACGATAAAATTTCACTGTTTGATTTATTTAATGATAAAGACTATGAAAAAATAATTAATACTTCATTCCTTGATAGTATTTTAAAAACAAATTTATATTCAGCAACCGAAAAACAAATTTTTCGTGTTGAGCAGCTTTATAAACAAGAAAATTTTACCGAAGCGCTATTTCTTGTTCAGGAAATTATTTCTCGTAATAAAAATTTGCATCAGGGATTTTATCTTCATAGTAAAATCAGTAAATCATTAAACGATAATAAAAAAGCATTGGAAACTATTAATAAAGCTATTGAGATAACTAAAATTCCAGGTGATTATTTTTACCATCGTGCAAAGTTGTTTGATGAGATGGATGATGATAAAAGTGCTTTGGCTGATATTGAAAAAGCGATTTATAAAAAGTCTTATCAGGTAAATTTTTATTTACTTAAAGCAAAATTACTTTTTGAAGTTGGCCGGTATAAAGAATCCGTATCACTTGTTGATGAATTGTTACCCTTAATGCCACAAAATACAAGCCTTTTAATCATTAAAGCAAAATCACTATATCATGACAATAAAATGTTAGAAGCATTAGCAACAATTAATGAATCGTTTAAACAAAACCAGTTAAAAGAGCAATATGAGTTAAGGGGTGATATTTATTCAGCTACCGGTACATGGGAATATGCGGTAAGTGATTATTCTATGTATTTAGATATTGATCCCTTTAATGGAGATATCTATGCCAAGAAAGGATACGGACGATTAAAAACAGGAGATAAAAAAGGAGCTTGTTATGATTGGGAAAAAGGGAAACGTTATGGAAGCATTGAGGCCATTAAATATTGGCAACAATATTGTCCATAATTTAAAATCCGTAAATCATAAATCCTCCGTCAACACTAATACACTGGCCGGTGATATAAGCTGCAGCAGGCATGCATAAAAAGGCAACAGTAGCAGCAACATCTTCAGGTTCTCCAATTTTTTGTAAAGGAGTCCGGCTAATCACTTCATCGTAGTAATCTTTATTTTTAAGAACCGTTTCGGCAAGTGGTGTTTTAATATACCATGGAGCAACAGCATTCACTCTTATTTCGTCGGCAGCCCATTCTCCCGCCAAATTTTTGGTTAACTGGGTCATTGCAGCTTTTGTCATTCCGTAAATAGCACCTGTTCGCAGGTGTGTAAGCCCGGCAACAGATGAAATATTGATGACATTGCCTTGTTTTGATTTTTTTAGCAACGGGTATGTTTTTCGACTAAGTTCGAATGCCGACCTGAGGTTGGTATGAATGATTTTCTCATATTCATCATACGAATAATCAATGGTCTTTTTGCGGATATTCATTCCTGCATTATTTACAAGAATATCAAGTTCTCCCCACTGCTCTTTAATGATCTTAATTATTTTTTCAATCTCATTTAACTGGCTAATATCAGCCTGTATAAAACTGATTTTACCTTTAGGCGAAATTTCTTTTTTGAAATGTTTAAAATCGTTTTCATTACGGGCAACAACGGTAACATTTGCACCAAGTTCGATGAATTCTTTAGCGATTGATGCTCCAATACCTTTTGTCCCTCCGGTAATAAGTGCTTTTTTATTGTTCAGATTCCATCTATTAATCATGTGAGCTTTGTTTTTTAGTGGGACGGTAAAAATACATCTTCCCATCAACCACTGTGTTTATATCTAATGTACTTAGGCCAACTTTTCTTCCCGAAAATTGTGTATTTTGATGCGCTATTTCATACACCCCTTTGTCTTTGACTTTATAGACAATGGCAGTGTGTTGTGCCATTGTTTCTGTATAGTATGCGTTTTCCTTTTTATATTTTATTACTACATTTTCAAACTGGATGATATCGCCCGGAAAAATCTCATCTTTTTTTGGATTTACAGGATTCCCGTAAACAAATGATCGGTCCCAGTCAGCATCAACTTTTTGTAATGCCTGGTTAGCTAAATCCCAACATTCGCCACGGTCAACTTTAGTTCCAATTACCGATTGTACATAATGAATCATTTTCTGATTAAGCTCAGGGATATTATCTTGCGCTAGCAAAAACGCAGAGGAAAACAAAATCAAAATAATTGTAACACTTGTTTTTTTCACTTTTATAGATTTAAAATGTTGTAAAAATTAAACGTATAAAAATTGATTTTGTTTTTATGCTTTATGAACAATAATTTTTCCCTCTCCTTTTTGAGTAAAATTACCAATATGGGAGGCTTCTTCAATACCAGCTTCCTTAAGTTGTTTTAACACCTGCTCTTTTTTGTTTTGCGAAACACTGAATAATAACCCTCCTGATGTTTGCGCATCAGATAATATAATTTTTTCGATTTCGGAGATTTGCTCTTTCCATTCGATGTGTTTAGAAAAATAGGTAAGATTATTTTTTGATCCACCTGGAATAATATTGCTGGTAGCAAAATCCCAGGTTTCTTTAATTATTGGTACTTTGTTTGAAAATATTTCAGCGTCCATTTTACTGGCTTGGGTTATTTCGCTTAAATGGCCCAAAAGTCCAAAACCCGTTACATCAGTACACGCATTAATATTAAAATTAGCAATTACATCCGCAGCGGTTTTATTTAATGTTTTCATTATTTTAATAGCGTAATCTTCAACGGTTTTATCAGCCAACCCACGTTTTAGAGCTGTAGTTATAATTCCCAGTCCAATGGGTTTAGTTAAAATAATGGCATCTCCTTTTTTTGCGTTCGCATTGCTTAATATTTTATCTGGATGAACAATTCCGCTAACCACCATTCCATATTTTGGTTCCGGATCGTCGATGGTATGTCCACCGATAATACTGATCTCTGCTTCTTTTGCTTTGTCGTGGGCACCTTTTAAAATTTGTTGTAACACTTCCATAGGCAACCGGTTTGAAGGGAAACCTACAATGTTTAATGCAAAAATAGGTTTTGCCCCCATGGCATAAATATCACTTAGCGCATTGGCAGCGGCAATAGCTCCAAAGTCATAAGGATTGTTAACAATAGGAGTAAAGAAATCTAAGGTTTGAACTAAGGCAGTTTCGTTGTTAATTTTATATACTGCGGCGTCGTCTGAATTTTTTGTATCAATTAGGATGTTGGCATCTTGAGTTATAGGAATATCTTTTAAGATTTTTTCCAATTCTTGTGGCCTTAATTTGCAGGCACATCCTAAACCCTGAGTAAAACTGGTTAGTTTAATGTTTGACAGGGATGAAATTTGATTTGTGATTCCCTTTTCTTCTGTCGATTGGAGTGTTTTAACGGTATCAATAATTATTTTAGAAGCTCTGTTAATTTCATCTTTGGAAGTATTTTTACCTACAGAAAACCGGATGGTTCCCATAGCAAATTTTGTGTTTAGCTTAATAGCTGTTAAAACAGGCGAAACATCTATATTATCTGTATGGCAAGCAGCACCTGCTGAGGCAGCAATACCCTTAGATTCAATTTCATTCAGCAAAATGTTGGCTTCAATTTTTGGGAAACTTACATTAAGAGTGTTAGACAACCTGTTTTCCGGATGCCCGTTTAGTTTTAAACCGGGGATTTCTTTTTTAAGATTTTGAAAAAGCAAATTTCGCATACTTTGCATGTGGGTAATGTTACGATACATATACCTTTGTGCTATTTCACAAGCTTTGCCAAGCCCTACAATTTCCAACACATTTTCGGTTCCAGCTCTTTTGTTTAATTCATGATCTGCACCATGAATTAGTTTTTCCAACTGAATTCCTTCTTTAATATATAAAGCGCCAATTCCTTTGGGTGCATAAAGCTTATGACCGGCAATGGAAAGCAAATCTACCTGTAGTTCTTCAACATCTACCGGATTTTTGCCGGTAGATTGAGCCGCATCGGTATGAAAATAAATACCATGTTTTTTTGCGATTTTAGCTATTTCTGAAATTGGCTGTATCGTACCAATCTCGTTGTTGGCATGCATTACCGTTATTAATATTGTTTGTTTGGTAATTTCTTTTTCCAGTTTTTTAATATCAATAGTTCCATATTCATCTACCGGAATATAAGAAATATTAAATCCTTTTTTTTCAAGGTACTTACACACTTCAAAAACAGCAGGATGTTCAATGGTTGATGTAATGATATGATTTCCACGGTTTTCATAAGCATAGGCAATTCCTTTTATCGCATAGTTATTTGATTCCGAACCGCCGCTGGTAAATATGATTTCGTGTGGTTTGCAATGAATTAAGTTGGCTATCTGTTTTCGGGCATTTTCAACGGCTTTTTTTGTTTCTATTCCAAAACTATGTGCACTGGATGGATTGCCAAAATATTCGGATAGATAGGGTTGCATGGCCTGAGCTACTTCTTTGTCAATAGGTGTAGTAGCGTTATAATCGAGGTAAATTTTCATTGATTATTATTTTAGTTTGATAGTATGTAAAATTAAAAATATCTAATTATAAGAAAAATGATTTTATATAATTTATTCTGACGATTGTTAGTGTGTTTGAAATAATATTATGACACATTGACTTGATAATATACTTTTGTTGTGACAAAACGACGCAATTAATGCTGGTTTTTTATTTGGTATATATTTTGATTTTTTTAAAATGAAAATAATTAAATGTCTAACTAAAAAAAAAGGAGGACCAAGCTATGATACCCATGTTAAGAAATTCAAGATTTTTACCTGGCTTTACTGACGATGTTTTTGGCAAAGATTTTTTGTCTGATTTTTTTGATTCCTCGGTTAATAAAACTATACCGGAAGTAAATGTTTTGGAAAATAAGGATGAATTTAAGATTGAAGTTGCTGCTCCTGGATTGTCAAAAGATGATTTTAAAATTGACTTAGATAATAATGTATTAACCATCTCATCAGAAAAAGAGGCAAAAGATGAAGATGAAGGCGAGCAATATGTTCGAAGAGAATTCAGCTATTCATCCTTTAAACGTTCTTTCAGCTTACCAGAAAGTATCGACCAGGACAAAATTAAAGCTACACATAAAGATGGAATCTTGAATGTTAGTATTCCAAAACGCGATGAGGCTAAAGAAAAGCCAAAGAAACAAATTAAGATTTCATGAGCCAGGTAATGGTTTTTTCATCTGATAAGCGGGAAATATTCCCGCTTTTTTTATTTTATTCTACTCAATTATTGAATATATTTTTTAGATTTGTGTTAGAGCGTTGAAATTAAGATATATATTTTTTTTTAATTATAAAATATATGAATAATTACATACGATAATTAACGCAGTTGAAAATATGTCAAAACCAAAGAAGTATAATCGAAAAAAAAATAAAAAAGGTGAAAACAAATCCAATGATTTATTAGCCAGATTTGATCAGTTTTTTGATAAGAAAAGTACCCTTTTTTTGTTGATTTCATTTTTCTTTACTTTATTATTTTCTTTTTTATTATTTAACTTCAGAGTAAGTGAAGCAGGTGATGATTCTGCCTATATTTTACGAGCCTATGATTTTATAAAAGAATTTAAGTTCCCAACCTTCCAGGGTCCCCTTTATCCAATATTTTTAAGTTTATTTATTTTTATTTTTGGATTAAATATTACCCTTTTAAAATCGATATCACTTGTTTCGATCTTAGCTCACCTTTATTTGTTTTATAAAGCTTTCAAAGGGTCGGTATCATCTTTTTTATTAGTTTTTATTTTAATAATCATATCTTTTAACGGGCATTTGCTTTATTATAGTAGCCAAACATTCTCAGAAGCCTTTTTTATGATGTTACAGGCACTATTTTTCTTTTATTTTTTCAAATATTTTGTGTCTGTTGATAAAATTCCAGGTATAAAATTTTATTGGGGAAAATATTTGTTATTAGGTACATTACTGCTTTCATTAGGCCTTACCCGTTCAATTGGTTATGGTGCTTTTCTATCTGTAGTTATATTTTTTATTATTACCATGCGATGGAAAGCGTTAGTATATTCAACGGGTGGTTTTTTAATTAATTATGGTATTTTTGGTATTATAAAAAGATTTTTGTTTAATTCTTCAGGTTCGCAATTTGATACACAAATTAATCGTTTAATACAAAAAGACCCTTTTAATGTTTCAAAAGGCAATGAGAATTTAATTGGTTTTATCAATCGTTTTTTTGATAATTCCAATTTATATCTTTCGAAACATTTGTTTCGATTTATTGGTTTTAGGCCTGAAGCAACTGATACCAAGGTGTTTTTAACTATATTGATTTATGTATTATTTATTGTTGCCCTATATTTTGCATTTAAGAAAAATCGATATTTATTATTTACAGGTATATATCTGGCAATTTTAGTGGGAATAACATTTATAATAGTTCAGGCCCGCTGGGATCAGTCAAGATTGATTATTATATATCTACCATTAATATTATTATTTTTATTTTCTGGTATCTACTATCTTTCAGAAATTAAATCTCTAAGAATACTTCAAGGTTTACTTCCAATAATTTTAATTATTTTATTTTTTTCAAACTTACAGCTTACAGTTGATAAGGTAAAAAAAAATGAGGATTACTTAACGAGTCACTTGTCAGGCAATAAATTTTATGGGATGACACCAGACTGGATTAATTATATAAAAATGAGCCAATGGGCTGCAGATAATTTGCCCAAAGATGCTGTGATAGCCTGTAGAAAACCAAGTATCTCATTTATTTATGCCAAAAGAAAATTTTATGGTATTTATCGAATAAAGAGCAAAGACCCTGATGAGTTATTACAAAATTTAAAAGAAAATAATGTTCAATATGTAATAATGGCTAGTTTGCGAAAATATCCTAAACAAAAAACAAAATATACTATTAATACTGTAAAAAGGTATCTATATTATATTCAACAAAAATATCCACAAAAGATACTTTTTGTTAAGCAGATTGGTGTAAATGAAAAAGCTTACCTGTTTAAAGTTGTTTATTAAATGATTTTATGAGTAAAGGTTCAGATTTTATAAAATTTAGAATACGATTAAAAAAAAATTTATTTGTTTTAAAAAAAATTTTAATCACTTTCAATCAAGCCTCAAGATTTATTTTATGGTTTAAATTTCTGCAAATTTTATTAATCCCTGTTGATTATATTTTGTTTTTGGGAGAAAGGTTGTTTTATAAATTAAAACATAATCCTTCTATTCCGATAATATTTGTAGTTGGTTTACAACGAACTGGCTCTACGTTTGTATCGCAATTTATTGAACAAACATTTCCTTTTCATCCAATAGGCAATTTAAATACAATATTTAAGCGATCATCGTTTATTTTACACAAATTTTTTGGCCGTTTTTATAAAAAGAAACCGTATAATCATAATTATCAGAATTTTTATGGTATTTCGCCGGGAATGTTTACTGTTGGAGACAGCTATGAATTATGGGACCAATGGTTTGGAAATAATCACTACCTTATACCTGAGCATATTTCTGAAAGTCAATCAAATCAATTAACAAATTACTTTTCGAGTTTGTATAGTGCCTGTAACAAACCTTTATTAACAAAAAATAACCGAAATGCGTTACTCATTTCTTATTTTAATAATCATTTCCTCAATTCATTTTTTATCATCGTAAAAAGAGATCCTGTTGCTGTTATACGCTCAACAATTAAAGCCAGTGAAGATTTTTTTGGCAAAACGAGTAATTTATTATGGGGTTTATATCCTGATAATTATTTTGAAACCAATTATTTTGAAAATATTATCGAAGCTGCAACAGCACAATATTTAGCGCTGGATAAATTATTAAATGAACAAATTAAAAAGTTAAATTCAGATTCCTATATCATTATCGATTATCAAGAATTTTGTAATAATCCATCTAAAATACAATTTGAGATAATAAATCGGTTAAAACCAAAGATGAAAATTGATGAGAATGAAATAACAATTATAGATGAGCCATTTGAAATTTCTAATAGATTAAATAACAATGATCTGGACAAAAAAATAGTTGAATATTTAAAAAAGCTGCAGCAAAAAACGAATGAGTAAACTTAGATCTAGTGCATAATATGAATAAAGAAAAAACCAAAAAGGTATTAAAATTTATTTTTAAATTTATAATTACCATTTTAGCCATTTGGATAATTATTAGGAAGGTTAATTTTAATGAGTTGTATGGTTACTTAACAGAAGTTAATTTGTTTTATCTGCTATTATCTCTGGGCATTCTTATTATATCCAAATTACTAGAATCGTTCAGATTGAATGTTTTTTTTAGAGCCAAGAATCTTTTTTTGTCAGAATTGGAAAACCTAAAACTATACATGTTAGGTATGTTTTATAATTTATTTTTACCAGGTGGAATTGGAGGGGATGCTTATAAAGTTTACTGGCTAAAAAAAAATCAGGAAACAAAATTAAATCATTTAATCTGGGCTACATTATTAAACAGAGTTAGCGGTCTTTTTGGTTTGGTTATTTTAATTCTTGTAGTAGTTACTTTTATTTCTTTTGATTTTAACTATAAAAATTACTTATTTACTCTTATTCCGGTACTTTATTTAATTTATTATTTTATTCTTAAATATTTTTTTAAAGATTTTTTTAAAACACTGCCTAAAGGCACAATTTTATCTATTTTTATTCAGTTTTTTCAGCTACTGTCAGCACATTTTATTTTAATTAGCTTAGGTTTATCCGATCATTTTTATGATTATTGGTTCCTTTTTTTAATCTCTGGAATTTTGTTTGCTATTCCTGTAACTTTAGGTGGTTTTGGTTCTCGCGAACTCGTATTTGTTTATTTATCCGGATATTTAATGGTAGATGTCAATTTAGCGGTTGCAATGGGACTTTTAACTTATATATTAAGAGCCATAATATCATTTACAGGCGTTTATTTTATTGCTTTCCCAAGTAAATTAAAAGACATAAATGGCTCATCTTAAATAGATTTTTTTATTTTTGTTTACTTTATTGTTTAGTGACACAAAATATGAATGATGATTGAAATAAAATCCAATCGTGTACAAGAGTTTTATAACTATTTTGAAAAAATAGCATTTGGTTATTCCAAATACAGAAAACGATACAAATATTTCTGGAGCAATATTGTTAAATACTGTAATTACTATATTCAGGATAATAATACCGTATTAGAAATTGGTTGTGGTACAGGAGATTCTCTTGCAGAATTGAAGGGAAAGCAAAAAACCGGTATAGATTTTAGTTCCAATATGATTGAGCAGGCAAAAAATCGACATCCGGAATTAGAATTTAATCATATGCAAGCCGAGAATATAACGTTAAATAATAAATATGATGTTATTTTACTCACAGGAGTAATAGGATATTTTGATAATATATTAGATGTTTTAAATTCGATAAAAAAAGTTTGTCATCCTAAAACAAAAATAATAATATCCTATTATAATCAATTTTGGGAACCTCTATTAAGATTTGCCGAATTTACCGGATTAAAGAAAAGAACTCCGCAAAAAAACTGGTTATCAAAGCATGATATTGAAAATATACTTTACCTGTCTGATTTTGAAGCCTTCAGAACAACACGCAGAATGTTAATCCCTATTAATATTCCCTTAATTTCCTATATTTTTAATCGTTACCTGGCTCGTTTACCCTTTCTAAATTTATTGTGCGTAAATAAGTTTATTAATGCACGTCCGGTTTTTTATCCTAAAAAAGAGGGTACTAAACCAGAATATACCTCTACAATTGTTATTCCTGCAAGAAACGAAAGCGGAAACATTGAAGAAGCCATTAAAAGAATACCAAAATTTGGAAAGCATATTGAGATAATTTTTGTCGAAGGAAACTCAACAGACGATACTTGGTTAACCATACAAAAAATACAGCAGAAATATAAAGATACGCATGATATAAAAATTACACAGCAAGATGGGAAAGGAAAAGGAGATGCCGTTCGGAAAGGATATTCAATGGCTACCGGAGATGTATTAATGATACTGGATGCTGATTTAACGGTTCCTCCCGAAGATTTACCTAAATTTTATTATGCTTTAGTTTCGGGGAAAGGTGAGTTTATTAATGGTTCCCGTTTGGTCTATCCAATGGAAAAAGAAGCTATGCGTTTATTTAATACGGTTGGGAATAAATTTTTTAGTTTGCTTTTTAGTTGGATGTTGGAACAACCTATTAAGGATACTTTATGTGGGACAAAAGTCATGTTCAGGGACGACTATCTTCGTTTACAAAAAAATCGAAAATTTTTTGGAGAATTTGATCCTTTTGGTGATTTTGATTTACTTTTTGGAGCTTATAAACTAAATCTTAAAATTATTGATTTACCTATCCGTTATCGTGAAAGAAAGTATGGCGATACCAATATATCCAGGTTTAAACATGGTTTGGTTTTGTTACGTATGTGCTGGTATGCAGCCGGGAAAATAAAGTTTTGGTAAACACAATTAATCAGATAATCCTACAATTTTCATTAAAGCACATATCTTAATTTACATTTCAATTCAAAGATTAAAAGTGGTTATACATGAAAAAGTCTACTTAAAATCTGTCCTAAAAATGGGAAGCTTATAGTGTTATATTCATATTTCAACTATATTTTTCCTTCTTTCTTTGTTTAATCATGAGAATAATTTTTGGAATTATTTACATCTTTTTACTTTTAATAATACATTTGTTGAAAATGAATGATTCTTGAGTTTAGAACATATGTATAAAGTTAAATTTACACCATATCGCAAAGGATTAGGTACTATTATGATCCGGCAAACTGCTGGTTTAAAGGGAATTTCTTCCGATGGGAGATATCAGTTTTTTATTAATGAAAAAATAGAAAATTCCGATTTTTGGGTTGTACAAGGAAAAGGTTTGCGCGAAAAGGAATCGTGTATGGTAGCACCAGAGAATACCCTGTTACTAACTACCGAACCCAGATCTGTACTGGCATATCCAAAACGATATACAAAACAGTTTGGGACAGTTTGTTCAAGCCAGGAACAAATCAAGCATAAAAATTTGATTTTAGGCCCGGCTATTCTGCCTTGGTTTGTTGGATATAAAAAGATTGAACCACAAAAATACGAGTATTCTCTAAGTTATGATCAACTAATAAATAGCAGAACTCCTACAAAGACCAAACTTATTTCTGTTATTACCAGTAACAAAGCACATACTCAAGGACACCTTGACAGAATCAGGTTTGTTGAAAAGTTAAAAAATTACTATGGTGATAAAATTGATGTTTTTGGACGTGGATTCAGAAATTTTGATGATAAATGGGATGTTTTAGCCTCATACAAATATCATATTGCGCTAGAAAATTCATCGCAGAAATATTACTGGACTGAAAAAATATCGGATTGTTATCTTGCAGAAACATACCCTATTTACTATGGTTGTACAAACCTTTCAGATTTTTTTCCTGAAGACTCATTCAGTGCAATAAATATTCAGGACTTCGAGTCAAGTATAAAAATAATAGATCAGGTAATTGCAGCAAATACTTACGAGCAAAAACAAGTCAGGCTCAAAGAATGTAAGTTGAAGGTTTTAAATGAGTATAACATGTTCGATTATGTAGCAAAAATATGCGATAGTATGAATCCATCGTTACCGAAGGAAAAAGTAACGATTAAACCTTGCAGATCTACAGACAATTTGCATAATGTTTACAACTACATGTTCAGGTTTTCTTTATTTCAGTTTACACAAAAGATTAAAGAAGTTATAAAAGGAAAGTCAAACCTGTATCAACAATAAAATAGAAACAACGATCCAAAAAATAAAAAAATCGGGTTTATGTTCCCGATTTTTTTATTCAAATAATCCCTCATCGCGTATTAACATTAAAATGGCATTATGAGGCACAATCATATATTTTTTGTTTTTAAATTCTATTTCCCATGCATTGTTTTGTAAATAAACGGCTAAATCACCAACGGTAGGTTGTAAAGGAACATATTTTACTTCATTACTCTTATCTTTCCAGGGTTCATCGGCTTCATGAATAGCTGGTATTGGATATCCAGGGCCAACTTTTAAAACATAGCCACTATGGATTTTTTCTTTTTCCTGAACCCCTGGTGGTAAATATAATCCCGATTTGGTTTTGCCCTGTGGTGTTTTGGGTTTTATTAAAATCCGATCACCAACCATTATAATATGATCTAACTCGTGGGGGCTTAAAGAAATCTCCATATTTAATCTTTTTCGTAAAAATATAAAAATAACATATATTTTTTAAGATGTAGATATGTGGAAATTGACTTTTTAAAATTGTAAAATAAATTTACTTCCAATTCCTTGTTCTGAATTAACTTTTATAGATCCTTTATGTATTCTCATAATTTGGCGCGATAAGCTTAGTCCTATTCCCGAACCTTCTTTTTTAGTTGTATAAAAAGGTATAAAAATTTTATCCAGCTCTTCAGTGTCAATACCTTTTCCATTATCGCTAATGATAATTTGATGGTGGTTTGTTTTATTAGAAATGATTTTAATATTTATTTCCGGCTGTTGCTGTTCTTTAACGGCCTCAATTGCATTTATTAACAGGTTTATTATTACTTGTTCAATCTGGTCATAATCTATCGATACTATTATTTGATTTTGACCGGGATAATCCTTGTTAAACGTAATATTATTTTTTATAATATTTTGTTTTAGTAAAGTGTAGCAGTGGTTGACCAATTCAATTAAATTAACCTCTTTAAAATCAGGTTTTGGAAGGCGGGTTAGCTGTTTGTAGGTTGAAACAAACCTGAGCAGACCTTTGCTTCTGTTTTCAATGGTTTTGAGACTCGATAACATATCGTCCAGATCCTCATTGGTAATATTGGCCATGCCATTTTGTTGTTTTCTAATTTCATCAAAAAACTCGTTAATAGCTGTGCTAAGTGATGAAATAGGGGTAACAGAGTTCATTATTTCATGGGTAAGGACTCTGATTAATTTTTGCCACGATTCGAGCTCATGAAATTCAAGTTCTTGTTTAATATTTTGAAGGGATACTACTTTCACCCGCTTTTTTAATAGTTTTATTTCTGTAGCATATACCGATAAATGCATTAGTTCCTGTCCAATTTTTATTTTTATCAGTTCACTGTTTCCCGATTGAATATTTAGAATTAATTGGTAGAGGCTGTTATCAATATTCTGTATATATTTTATATGGTTAAGCTCTTTGGTATTTAAAAGCTGTTTTGCAGAATGGTTAACAAATTGGATTTCACCTTTATCATTAAAACTTAATAAGGCAATTTTAATATGTTCAATGATAGTTTTTAAATAATGGTAATGGACTTCTTTATCAATTCTTATATGCTGAAATTCATTAACAATAACCCGGTAAGCTTCTTTAAGCAGATCTTTAGAATTTTTATCGGCAATATTACTCGATGAGCTGATAAAGTCACGTGACTTAACAGATAACAGGAAATCGCTTAACCCCTTTTTATATTTTTCAGCATATCGGATAATAAAAATTGCTAACGCAATTGATATTAATCCAGATACTGTGGTTGTTACATACCAGTCGTTTTTGTAAGAAGAAAAAATAGTTATAAAAATTGCCAGAGAAAGAAGCAATACCCTTAGAATAAGTCCAGCACGAAAATTATTTTTAAAAACCATATTTCGTCATTTTGCGGTACATGGTTGTTCTTCCCAGTCCCAGTTCTTTTGCTGCAGCACTAACATTAAAACTGTGTTTTTTTAAAGCTTTTTCAATAGCGTTTTTTTCGATATCTTCAAGATTCAGGTTGTTTTTATTATAGGATGATTTATCAGTGATGGCCAAAATAAAATCACTCGCGTTTAATATATCTCCACTGCTCATAATTACTGCCCTTTCGATGATATGTTGCAGTTCTCTGATATTACCCGGCCAATTATATTTTTTTAGCTTTTTTAACGCTTCGTTTGAAATTTTTAAATCGGGTTTATGATATTTTTTTTTAAACGTTTCGAGAAAATGCTCAGCCAGTAAGTTGATATCATCTAACCGGTCTCTAAGGGGTGGTAGATGAATTTCTACGGTATTCATCCGGAAAAAAAGGTCTTGTCTGAATTGGTTTTTTTCAATCATTTCTAACAAGGGCATATTGGTAGCACAAATTAAACGGGTATCTGTTTTTACCGGAGTGTTGGAGCCGACGGGAGTTATTTTCTGGTTTTGAATAGCGGTAAGTAATTTTGCTTGCAAAGGCATAGATAAGTTTCCAATTTCGTCAAGGAATAAGGTTCCTCCTTTGGCTACAACAAATCGTCCATCGCGGTCTTCTTTGGCATCTGTAAATGCGCCTTGAACATGCCCAAATAACTCTGATTCGAACAACGTTTCAGGGATAGCACCCAAATCAACGCTCATAAATAAATTTTTTGATCTTCCTGATTGCCGGTGTATTTCACGGGCTACCAACTCTTTTCCTGTTCCATTTTCGCCCAGAATTAAAACGTTAGCATCTGTTTGTGCTACTTTTTCGATAGTTCTGAAGAGTTCTTCTATGGCTTCTGAATTACCGATTATTTTTGTAAAGGGCTGGTCTATATCTTTGGCCAGAATGTTTTGTTTTGTTTTTAAATTGTTTATTTCTTTTTTCGACAAGCTAAGTTTGTATGCGCTGTTTAAGGTAGCAATAAATTTTTTGTTCTCCCATGGTTTTATAATAAAATCTGTTGCCCCTATTTTCATGGCTTCCACAGCCAGGTTAATGTCACCGTAGGCGGTCATTACAATAATGATTGCTTCGGTTGATATTTCCAGAATTTTTTTTAGCCAATATAAACCTTCTTTACCACTAGTAGCTCCTGTAGTAAAGTTCATATCTAATAATATAACATCGAAAATGTCTCTTTTAATATATGGGATTATATCATCAGGTGCAGTAACGGTTTTAATTTCTCTAAATTCTTTTTTTAAAATGACTTTTGTGGTTAACAAAATATCCCGATCGTCATCAATAACAAGAATTTTTCCTTCATTCATCATAAAAATCGTTTAACTTTAGGGAAATAAAGGTACAAAAATATATTCATTAAAAGTGTTTCTTTTTGAAACATTTTGTGTTCCGTATCGAAACATAAAAAAAACAGTGATCGTAGTTGTTGTTTTTTTAAAACACTGTAAAATAGAGTTTTAAAAGCTGTGGCACAAGTGTTGCAATCCTTTTAAAAAAACTATATTATTATGTTTAAAAATTATATCAAAACTGCATTTGGAAATTTATTTAGAAATAGATTTTACGCTCTGATCAATATTATCGGTTTATCGGTAGGATTAGCCGTTAGCTTATTGATTATGTTTTATATCAATTATGAATTAAGTTTTGATCAATTTCATCAAAAGAAAGAACAAATATACCGGTTGGCAACAATTAATGAACAGCCTAACGAAACAACAAAACATAGTATTACCATGCCGGTTATGGGCCCTGATATAGCAAGAGAATTTCCTGAAATTAAACATTTTGTACGATTTTGGAATCCGGAAGAAGGTTTTTTTACTTTTGATGAAAGAAATTATTTTGCTTCAAATGTTACTTATTCCGATTCTGCTTTATTCGATGTTTTTTCATTTGACCTAATCAAGGGAAATCCAAAACAAGCATTGGATGAACCTTTTCGTATTGTTTTAACCCAAAGTTTAGCGAATAAAATATTTGGTAACACAAATGCCATTGGGAAAGTTTTAAGTTATAATAAAGAAAATCAGTTTACAGTAACTGGAATTATTGAAGATTTTCCGGGTAATAGTCATTTACAGTTTTCCGCAATAATTTCATTTTCAACCTTACATCAAACTATTCCTGAGTACCACTTTAACTGGAATGGCGGGTGGAATTATTATACTTATTTTTTATTAGAAAAAAATACGAGCCGGGATGAACTGGAAGGTAAGATGTTAGATTACTTTTATGAAAAAATAAATAAAAGATATGAACAAAGCGGCTGGAAAGTTAACCCGTTTTTGCAGCCGTTAAATGATATATATTTACATTCCGATACGATGTACGATCTTCCGGTTAAAGGGAATCTTAAGAGCATTTATATTTTTAGTGTTATTGCTTTGTTGATTTTAATTTTAGCCGGAATTAATTTTACCAATTTAACCACAGCACTTTCGCTAAAAAGAATTAAAGAAGTGGGCGTGCGAAAAGTAGCCGGAGCTTCGAATCTTAAAATTCGGACACAGTTTCTTAGCGAAGCAATTTTTATTACTTTCTTTGCATTTATAATTGCCATTATAATTATTGAAATTCTGCTTCCGCAGTTTAATAACCTGATGGGTAAACATATTGAAGTGTACAATTACTCCAATTTACCAGTTATTTTGCTAACTCCTTTAATGGTTATCATTATCGGAATTTTGTCCGGAAGTTATCCTGCATTTTATATTTCACGGTTAGGTATCCAGACCATTGTTAAAGGGAAAGTTAATAATAACCCCAGGCGCACTTCGTTAAGTAATGTTCTTACGGTAGTTCAATTTTTTATTTCTATCGGATTAATTATTTCCAGTATTATTATCTATCAGCAGTTAAACTATATCCAGAAAAGAGATCCGGGATATAACAGCCAAAATTTAATGATACTGCCATTACAAGGTGCCGAATCATTAAAACAACAAGAGTTGCTTAAAGCTCAACTGGAAAAATTACCGTTTGCAAAGGAAGTTGCTTTAGGCTCAGATTATCCCGGAAACGGAATAACATCTAATGGTTATTTCCCCGAAGGTTCGGATAAACCGATGATGTTTCACACCCTATATGTTGATGAAAACTATATACCTGCAATGGAATTTGAGTTAATTGAAGGACGAAATTTTAACCCCGACATGGCCACTGATCAACAGAGTTGCGTTATTAATGAAACGTTAGTTGATGTTGCAGGATGGGAAAATGCAATAGGAAAAACGATAGAACGGAATGATGTTAATTATAAAGTAATAGGTGTGGTTAAAGATTTTAATTTTTCCAATGTTTATCAACCCATTGAACCTTTAATATTTACGCAACAAAATTATAGCGACAATATACTTATCCGGTTTAGAAATAGTGATTATACCAATATTTCTAAAATTAAAGAAATATGGGAATCCAGTACAGGAAATGAACCTTTTGACTATCTGTTTCTAGACGATCAGTATAAAGAAATTTATAAATCAGAAATACAATTTGGAAGGTTAGTTTTGGCTTTAACCATTCTGGCTATTTTAATTGCAAGTCTGGGAATATTGGGATTAACTACTTTATCTACAGAACTGCGAACCAAAGAAATTGGTATACGAAAAGTAATGGGAGCTAAAACAACAACTATTTTAAGGTTACTTGTTTTCCAGTACTCTAAATGGGTGCTGATTGCCAATATTTTAGCATGGCCGGTCGCTTATTATTTACTTAAAAACTGGCTGCAACAATTTGTTTATCGAACAGATATTACATTATTTACTTTTATCATTTCTGGTTTAATCGCTTACATTATTGCCATTACTACAATTTCGTACCGAGCATTGAGAGTGAGTAATATCAATCCTGTAAATACATTACGTTACGAATAAAAAAAATAAAATCATGTTTAAAAATTATATACAAACAGCAATAAGGGTAATTATTCGAAATAAAATTTTTTCGTTAATCAATATTTTTGGCTTAGCTATTGGGTTAACCAGTGTAATTATCATCTTTCTGTTCATTAAATACGAGTTAAGTTTCGATAAGCATCAATCTAACTACGAACAAATATATCGGGTGGTAAAAGAAGATTTAAAAAATGATCATGAGCAATACGAAGCAGCTATTCCTGTTCCATTAAGCTCAGAGTTAAAAGAGAAACTAACCGGACACAATCATATTACTCAAATATATTACCATTACGAAGAATTATTGAGAGTTGGTGAAGAAAAGTATCTTGAACAAGGAATGTTTTTTGTCGATACCAATTACACCAAAGTATTTGATTTGGAATTTATTAGTGGTTCACCCGAAGATTTAAAACATCCGAATAATCTTTTTCTGACGAAAACAATTGCGGAGAAATATTTTGGTAGCGTTGAACAGGCTTTAGGTAAAACAGTAAGGGTTAAAGATTCTATTTTGTTACAGGTAAAAGGAATTGTTGAAAACCCACCACGAACTTCACATATTCCATATACAATGGTTTTGTCTTGGAGCACTTTGTCCGATGCTTTTTTTCAATTCGAATATGATAGCTGGGGTTCGTTAATATCTGGTTTTTGTACTTATTTAACGTTAAAAGAAAATTCAGATCCTGTTTCCGTTGGTAATAAGATACAAAATATTGCGAAGCAAGCTTCAGGTGAAGAAATGGATGATTCGTTTGGGAAATATTATTTGCAGCCTTTAAACGAAATTCACTTTGATGAGCGGTTTGAAACCTATTCGGGATCATATATTACAAGTAAGCGTTTTATCTGGATTTTTACTAGTGTAGCGTTGTTTATTCTTATTATTGCGTTCATCAATTTTACAAACCTGTCGTTAGTTCAAACCATAAAAAGAACCAAGGAGGTAGGTGTGCGAAAAGTTTTAGGGGCTTGCCGGGGCAGGCTTATTAAGCAATTTTTGGGCGAAACATTTATTATATTACTTATAGCCGAAGTTATAGCAATTATATTAACCGAAGTGGTTTTGGTGCAAATTAATGCGATTCTTGGAAATAATATAGTGCTTAAACTTTATGGTGATATATCGCTCATCATATTTTTATTTCTGGTTTTGATATCGTTAACCATTTTGTCGGGAATATACCCGGCATTGGCTTTATCAAAATATAATCCCATAAAAGCGCTGCGATATAACATGATGTCGAATCGCAAAAAATCACCTTCTTTATTCAGCTTTTTGGTGATTTTCCAGTTTTTTGTTTCGCAAGTGTTAATTGTATCTGCCATTATCATTTCTTTACAAATCAACTATTTTAAAAATAAAGACCTGGGGTTTGATCAAGATAATATTTTTTTGCTAAACATTCCTGAAAATCAAAATCATAAAGCCACTGTTTTAGTTGACCGTTTAAAACAAATCCCGGAAATTAAGCAGGTCTCTTTAGGTATTGGAGCTCCTATATCAGATGCCAATATTAATTCAAATTTTATTGTAGAAGGAGATGATAATGATTATTTTGCCAATGTAAAAACAGTTGATACTGCTTACAATAAATTATATGGATTAAAATTACTGGCCGGAACATGGTATTCGAGAACAAACTCGAAGGATACTTCTTTTAGTATTGTGGTAAATAAATCTTTGACCTGTAAAATTGGATTAAACAATTACAATGATGCAATTGATATGTATTTAAAAATGTTTGGCTCTAATCATGCAAGGATAGTCGGAGTTGTTGATGATTTTCATTTATATTCATTACAACATCAGATATCGCCCGTTGTTTTTATGCCTTATGGGCAGTTTTACAGACAGTTAAGTATAAAAACCAATGAGGTAGATTTTGCTACCATCAAACCCAAACTGCAAGATGTGTGGAATGATATATTTCCTGAATATTTATTCAACTATGAAATACTAGAAGATAAAATAGAGGAAAGATATTCTGCAGAGCAGCGCACATCCGATATTATTAAAATATTTACCCTTATTGCTATTATCATTGCTTGTTTAGGCCTTTATGGGCTGGTATCGTTTATGCTTGTACAACGAACAAAAGAAATAGGTATTAGAAAAGCATTAGGAGCCTCAGTTCCAACATTAATTATCTTGGTTTCAAAACGATTTTTAAAGCTTGTGGTTATTTCCTGTATTTTGGCCTGGCCGGTAGCTTATTATTTAATGAATAACTGGCTTAAGGATTATGCTTTTAAAATTGATATTCAGTTCTGGGTATTTCTGGTTGCCGGAATGTTATTAATAGTGATAACTTTTGTCACGATTTTCCATCAGGCATTTAAAGTGTCTAAAACCAATCCGGTAGATGTGCTTAAGTATGAGTAGTTTGAAATTTGAAACTTGAAATTTGAAACCTGAAACCTGAAACCTGAAACCATGCCTTTGGTAGATAAACTTGAAACCATGCCTTTGGCAGGTAAACTTGAAATTAGAAATTAGAAATTTGAAAATTGGAGTTTGAAATCTGAAATCTGAAATCTGAAATCATTTGCCTGTAAAGTAATTGCAATAAGTTTGTATCCCACAACTCTCACATTTAGGTTTTCGGGCAATACAAACATAACGGCCATGTAATATTAACCAGTGGTGAGCAATAGGAATCAATTCTTTAGGAATATATTTTATCAATTGCTTCTCAGTTTCTAAGGGTGTTTTTGCATTGGTGGTTAAACCAATTCGTTCCGAAACCCTGTGCACATGGGTGTCAACGGCTAACGCCGGCTTCTGGTAAACTACAGATGCAATAACATTGGCTGTTTTGCGGCCTACGCCAGGAAGTTTTTGAAGTTCTTTTACATCATCGGGAACAATTTCATTAAATTCTTCAACCAGCATTTTCGACATGCCTGCCAGGTGTTTTGCTTTATTGTTTGGATAAGAACAACTTTTAATGTAATCATAAATTTCTTCAACTGATGCTTGGGACATTTCGTTTGCTGTTGGGAATCGTTCCAAGAGGGCAGGGGTAATCATATTTACTCTTTTATCGGTACATTGAGCGCTTAAGATTACAGCTACCAAAAGTTCAAATGGAGTGCCGTAAACTAATTCTGTTTCAGCAACGGGTTTTTCTCTTTGGAAATATTCAATAATTTTTTCGAATCGTTCTTTTTTTGTCATAGCACATTAAATAATTGGGGCCAAAAATAAGAAAACCATTTTATTGATCGTTATTAAATGGAATGGAAATAAAAAAAGTACTGCCTTTATCGATTTCTGTTTCGTACCATATTTTTCCACCCATAAGCTCAATAAACTGTTTGGCTATGGTTAATCCAATTCCTAAACCGGCTGAATTATTAGGAATATTCTTGCCTTTTACAAATTGGATGAAAATTTCTCCCGGTGTATCTTCTAAAATACCGATTCCGGTATCAGAAATAACTAATTGTAAAAATTTATTATCTTCTTTAAAATAGAGTTCTATATTCCCTTTATGTGTATATTTAAATGCATTATCTACCACCTTTAAAATACAATTTCTTAACAAATTTTTATCGGTAGAAATCGTTTGCTTTTGTAATTTACTATTGGGTAAAAAGTAGAAATTAATCGATTTGTTGGTGTTTTTATAACGATCGATAATTTCTACCTGCAGTTGGTATAAAAAATCATATACATCAAATTTCGATTTTTTTATTTTAATGCTCTCAGATGCAGCCATCGACATTTCTAATAATCCATCAATTGTATTAATCAAATCTTCACTATTTTTACGAATTATCTTCCAAACTTGTGGTTTTTTTTCTTCCGATAGCTTTGATTCTGCTATTAGCGAAGAAAAACCTACAATCCCATTTAATGGAGTGCGAATTTCATGGGACAGATTATTTAAAAAACGCGTTTTTATTTCATTTGCTTTCCCTGCATCTGTTTCTGCCAGTATGAGTTTCTCATTTAATGCTTCAAGGTGGGCTTTTTGTTGGTATATTTCTTTATTTTTATGCTTGAGTATTTTATTATTTCTAAGCGAATAAAAAATAAAAATCAGCAGGAACAAACTAAAAAGCATTCCGGCAATAGTGATAATATTCAAATATTTAATGGTTTGTTCTTCTTCTTTTATTTTTAGCCTGTTTATTTCGTTTTCTTTAATTTGCATTTTAAGTTTATGCTCGAGGGCATTCAACTGATTTATTTTTTCAACATTATATATCTGCTGGTATAGAGAAAAATATTTTTTATAGTATTTTGTTGATTGTTTGTAATTCTCCGTTATTTCATAGTTTTGAGCTAATAATTGATATGCTTTTAATATTTCGTTATTTAAATTTATTGGTTTAGCCACTTCTAGGGCTTTAAACAGATACTCAACAGAAGCACTATATCTTTTTTTGTTAAGATAATACTCCACATACCCCAAATAAGTCCTTGCCAGTCCTGTATTATCGCCAGTATTTATGTTGTATTGATACGCTTTTTTTAAATAAACTAAGGTGGAATCAAATTGCTCAAGTTTTAAAAAGGCGTTGGCCATCATCGTGTATGATTTGCCGGCGTTGGAAAAGTATAAATGTTTTTTTTCAAGTTCTGACCCTTTTCTAAGATATTCAAGTGCTTTATTATATTGCTTTTGTTTATAAAATAAGTTCCCTATATTGGAATAGATTACCCCCAGAAAATCTTCTCTGCCAGCCTTTTTTGCAGCTTCTAAAGCTTTATTGAAATACTCAAGAGCCTTCGTATATTCAAATAAGCCTTCGTAATTTAAGGCGATTAAATTTAAAATTGCATATTTATCGTTTAGAGCATTATGCTGCTCAAAAAATTGTTCAGCATCAAGTGCCGTTTGTAAACCAGCACTATAATTCCCTGTTTCCCAATAAACATTTGTTAACCCCATGGATACAGCACTGGCCAGTTTTAATTCTTTTTCAGCTTTAACAACAGGCCAGGCTTTTTGGTAATAAAATATAGCGCTGTCATGTTCCTGTTTAAGCTGGTGATGTCTACCCAAAAAATAGTAATTCCAGGCTAAACCATAATTATAATCTTCTGAAAGAGATAAATCAAGGTTTTGAAGTAAAGCATTTTTAATACTGTCGTGTGTATTTTTTATATTTTTTCGAAGAAAATCTATTTTTTTGTCGATTAAATCAATATTTTGAGGGTTTTGGAAAGTATCTTTACTGTTTTTTATAGTAAAAGAATTTAGACTTTCAGGGATAAGTATGAGGGATAAAATAAAAATAGTAAGCTGACTATTTAAAAAACTAAATATTCGCATATTTTGTGAAAATCATTAAAAAAATAAAAATATTTGACAATTTAAGTTATAAAAGGTTTACAAAATAGATTGATTATATAATATTTTTTAACGGGATTAGCAACTCAAAGTTACTGCCTTTGCCTTTTTCTGATTGTACATTAAGCGTTGCATCAATTACTTTTGCAAAGTTATATGCCAGGGCTAAGCCAACTCCGCTGCCATTTATTTTACCATTATTTTCTTTTCCCCGGTGAAAGGGAGTAAAGATTCTATCTAACTTTTCTTTGGGTATGCCCGGGCCTGTATCTTTAACAAAAATATTTAGTATTGAATTTTTTCTTTCATATCCAATGTTAATTTCTTTATTTTCGGTATATAAGATGGCATTTTTAAGCAATTCGGTTAGTATTTTATGAAGTACATATTTATCCGTACGGATAATTATATTCGATGGATTAGAGGTTTTTATATGAATATTGTTAAGATCTTTAAAGCAATAATCATTTTTAACTTTTGATACTAAATGGGTTAAAAAGGACGATAATTCAAATTCTTTTATTTTGATTTTATATTGGTTGGTTGTTAGATGTGCTAAATCAACTAAATTTTCAATGGTAGAAATAAGATCGTTACTATTTTTTTGGATAATCTGATCAATTTCATTTCTTTCTTTCTGGTTTACTTTTTCACTGGTAAGAATTTCTGAGAAACCAACAATCCCGTTAAGCGGAGTTCTTATTTCATGCGATATTGTTTTTAGAAACTGGCTTTTTAATTGATCCGACTCTTCGGCTTTTATTTTTGCTCTTGCCAATGCAATATTGCTTTTTTTATAATGTACAATAAAGGCCAATGCGATGATAATCAGAATAATCAACAAGCCTCCAATAATAAAGAATAATCTATTAATGGTTTGTTGTTTCTCAAGTTCCATTTCAACCATTTCTTTTTCTTTTTCTTTCCGGGCAAGTTGGTATTCAATGGTTTTGACCTGATTAATTTTTCTTACATCGTAAATATTTTTATAGGTTTCAAAAAAATCATTAAGACTTTTATAAGCTTCTTGATAGTTATTTTGCCTTGCTTTAATTTTAGATTTTAAGTATAAAGCATCGCTTAGTACACTATTTAATTTAATATCTTTGGCATAGTTTATAGTCCTTTCAATATGCATAAGAGCATTTTCAAAATCTTCGATTTGAAAATAGTAGTTGCTAACCCCCATTAGTGTATGCACTAGGCCAATTCTATTGTTCGATTGATTATTGTATTCAACGGCTTTTTGCAGATAATAATAAGCAGAATCTAATATCTCTTTTTTTAAATAAATATTTGCAATGGTATTATATGAATTACCTGCATTGGCTAATAGCTCATATTTTTCTTCAATTTTTACTCCACGATCAAAATAAAAAAGCGCCGAATCTAATTGGTTTTGTTCATAATATAACTTACCCATATTGGCTGATACAATTCCTGCATAAGCTTCATTATTATCTTCTAAAGCCAGCTCAATCGAATATTTATAATATTTTTTTGCCAATGGATACTCCATTAACGTCTGATAACCTAGTGCCAAAAGGTTGTAGATATAATAAATATCATTTGTTATTTTTTCATCTTCAGCTAATTTTTTCAGGTTTAGGCTGTTTTCCATAGCTAAGCTATATTCGCCCATTATGCGATAGGTATTGGACAGATCTCTATAAAACTTAGCTTTTAAATCATAATTGCCGAAAGGATTTTCTAATCCGGTTTCGTAATAATATAATGCGCTGTCATAAAGATTCCGGGCTCTGAAAGTTTTTGCCAGATATAAGTTGCATCGATTAATGCCGGTTTGATAGTTTATCGCTTTAGCATTTGTAAGCACCCGGTGAGTAAGATTTAAAAAAGTATCAGTATCAAAACTCAAATTTTCTCTAATTAAATCTAAATTATGATCAATATTTATTACTTTATTATGTAAACTATCCTTGGGATTGTTACAAGCCAGAATACTACCTATTTGTGAGAAAATGACAATAATTAAAAGAGTAATATATAGAATCGATCGCTTCATTAAAGTTATTTAAATTGAAAATTATAATTTTAATTACTTTTTTCAAAAATAATGGGTTATTTTATTTCAATAAATTGATGAAATCCTTTCATTTGTATACGAAATGAAAAAATTGATATGATAAGTTATGTGCAAGTTGAAAAGTTAAAAAAGTCATTTGGCGATCTGGTTCTTTTTGAAGATATTACCTTTGGCATTGATAAAGATCAGAAAGTTGCATTAGTGGCTAAAAATGGAACCGGGAAAACTACGTTGCTTAATATCATTGTAGGGAAAGATAGCCCTGATGAAGGAAAAATAACTTTTCGCCGAGATATAAAAATTGGTTTTTTAGAACAAATTCCCCCTTTAAATAATAGCAATACGATTATTGATGAAGTTTTTCATGCATCTCCAGCGATAAAAAATGCCATTATTGAATATAACAAGGCTATCCATACTAAAAATAAGGATTTATTGGCCGAGTCGACAGAACAGATGGAACAGCTTCAGGCTTGGGATTATGATGTTAAAGTAAAACAAATATTAACAAAACTAAAAATCCATCAATACGATCAGTCTATTGAAAATTTATCGGGAGGAGAAAAAAAACGGGTAGCTTTAGCCAAAGTGTTAATTGAAGAACCGGATTTGTTATTACTTGATGAGCCCACAAACCATCTTGATTTGGATATGATAGAATGGCTTGAAAATTATTTAAAAAATACACGATCAACGTTGCTGATGGTTACTCACGATCGTTATTTTCTCGATCGCGTTTGTAACGAAATAATAGAGATGGATAATTCACAGATTTTTCAGTATAAAGGCAACTATTCTTATTTTATAAAAAAACGTGATGAACGATTAAATGCCGAAGAAGCCCAGGTAGAAAAAGCGAAAAATTTATTACGTAAAGAAAAAGACTGGATGCGGCGTATGCCAAAAGCCCGAACACATAAAGCGAAATTCAGGATTGACAATTTTTATGAATTAAAAGATGTAGCGGTCAATACCCGCAACAGCGATGAAATGCAAATTAATGTACAATCATCGCGGATGGGGAAAAAAATTATTCAGATTAAAAACCTGGAGAAGCGGTTTGACGATAAAGTTATGCTGAAAAAATTTAGTTATAATTTTACCCGTGGTGAGAAAATCGGGATTGTGGGTGATAACGGTACAGGAAAATCAACCTTTTTGAACCTTATTACCGGCAAAATAACACCGGACTCCGGAAGTATTGATATTGGAAAAACGGTTGTATTTGGTTATTATCGGCAAGAAGGGATTAAATATAATGAAAATCAACGTGTAATTGATGTAGTGCAGGAAATTGCCGAAGTGGTTACTTTGGGAAACGGGAAAGAGATGAGTGTAAAAGAGTTTCTTAACTTTTTTCTTTTTCCATATGATATGCACTACACACCGGTTTATAAATTGAGTGGAGGCGAAAAAAGGAGACTATTTTTGGTTACGGTTTTAATGCGGAAGCCTAACTTTCTTATTTTGGATGAACCTACCAATGACCTGGATATAATGACTCTGGCTGTTCTTGAAGAATATCTAGCTACTTTTGATGGTTGTGTCATTATTGTTTCTCACGACCGTTATTTTATGGATCAGGTAGTTGACCATCTTTTTGTGTTTAAAGGGAATGGTGTGGTTAAAGATTTTCCTGGAGATTATTCTCAGTTTCGCGGATGGGCTATAAAAACAGAAAAAGAAAGAAAAAAAATCCCATCTATCCCTAAAAAAGAAAAATCGGAAAAGCAAAAATACACAATAAAAACAAAATTATCGTTTAACGAAAAACGAGAATTTGAGCAACTTGAAAAGGAAATTGAAGCGTTGGAAAAAGAAAAAGAACAACTGGAAAAAGAAATTAGCAGTGGAGAATTAAAAAGCGAAGAATTAATGAACAAATCAAACCGTGTAGGAGTGATTATGCAATTGCTCGATATAAAATCAGACCGATGGCTTGAGTTAAGCGAGTTTTTATAAAAGTAAATTTATCGATTAGTGAATTTTGAACATTGCAAATATTTATGTAATTTACTTTTTTAACCAAAATTTAGCTATGGACTCACTCAAATCATTACAGGAAAGAGCTAAAGAACTTCAATGTATTTACAATGTTGAGCAGATCTTGTCTGATCGTTCATCAACCATTGATAATAATTTTTATAAAATTCTTAAAATCATACCCAAAGGTTGGCAGTTTCCTAATAAATGCCACGCAAAAATTGAATACAATGGAAAAGAATATGCATTAGATACCATAGCGGTTACTCAATGGTATCAGATGTCGGAGTTAGTGGTTGATGATAATATTGTTGGAAAAATTACGGTTTTCTATACCAATATCCCTTTCCAGGGAGAGTGTTTTTTGCCCGAAGAAAAAAAGTTATTAAACACCATTGCCGACCGTTTAAGCCATTATATTTTTTCATATCAGCTAAAAAATACGATGGAACACTTAAACACTCAAACACCGGCTAATAATGAGAATGAGCTTTTAAAAAATACCAGCGATGAACATTGGAAGTGGCGTTGGCGAATGGCTGAAAAGATTGCTGAGAAAACCAATTTTGATCAATTTGGAATAAAAGCGATGTACCTCATTGGAAGCACGAAAGAAATAACAGCAGGACCTGCTAGTGATATCGACTTACTTGTGCATTTTGCCGGAGATGAGCAACAAGAATGTAGTTTAAAAGCCTGGTTTGAAGCTTGGAGTTTTGCTTTAGAAGATATAAATAAACAAAAAACCGGCTACAGTATGGAGAAAGGGATAATCGATTTACATATAGTTACCGATGAGGATATTAAAAAACAAACCAGCTATGCGGTTATGATTGATAATGTAAATAATCCGGCACGACTTTTAAGGTAATAATTTGTATGAATTGCTATTTTGTTTCAGACCTGCATGGAAAGTTAAAGAGATATGAAAAATTATTTGATAGAATAAAATCAGGGAAACCTGATGTTTTATTTATTGGTGGCGACATTTTTCCTAATTTTTATCCTAAAAATGAATATTTATTTAATGATTTTGTTCTTGAATTTTTAATCCCAAAATTTCAACAATTAAAATTTATATTAAAAGAACAGTACCCCACTATTTTTTTAATTCTTGGGAATGATGATCCAAAATCCGAAGAAAAAAAAATTATTGAAGGGGAGAAGAAAGGGTTATGGAATTATATTCACAATAAGAAGGTAGTCTTAGGCAATTATGCTGTTTATGGATATGCAAATATTCCACCATCACCATTTATTTTTAAAGACTGGGAACGATACGATGTTTCGCGCTATGTTGATCCTGGATGTATTCATCCCACCGAAGGAAAAAGGTCTGTAGAAGAAAACATAGATATTGAATATGCAACCATAAAGGATGATCTAATCAGTTTAACAGGAAATGTTTCATTAGAAAATGCTATCTTTTTATTTCATTCGCCACCTTACCAAACCAATCTGGACCGGGCTGCCCTCGATGGGCAAACATTTGATCATGTTCCGCTGGATGTTCATGTGGGAAGTATTGCCATTCAACGATATATTGAGGAAAAGCAACCTTTCTTAACCCTTCATGGACATATCCATGAATCGTCAAGAATAATGGGCGATTGGAAGCAAAAATCAGGAAAAACATGGATGTTTACTGCAGCATATGAGTTTCCTAAACTGGCTATTATAAAATTTAATTTACAAAATCTGGATAAGGCAGAACGATTCATTTTATAAATACATTTTGTACATCGCAGAATATTCTGTAATTTCATTGCATCAAAATAAATGAAACGATGAATACATTTGGCAGTAATTTACGGGTTAGTATGTATGGTGAATCGCATGGTAAACAGGTAGGTGTTTTAATTGATGGCTGTCCTGCCGGATTACCTATCACAGAAGATGATTTTACCCATGATTTGATGCGAAGAAAAAGCGGAGCCAAAGGAACAACACCTCGTATTGAAGAAGATAAACCGGAAATAGTTTCCGGAGTATTTAACGGTAAAACCACCGGCGCACCACTTCTTATCGCTTTTGACAATAAAAATATGAAATCCGAAGATTATCAACAATTACAGAACATTCCACGACCAGGTCATGCCGACTTTACCGCTAAATTTAAATATGGAGGATATAACGATTACCGGGGAGGAGGACATTCCTCAGGCCGGCTTACTCTTGGATTAGTTGCTGCTGGAGTGATTGCTAAGAAATTGATTCATCCTTTATCTATTAATGCACATTTGATTGAAGCCGGAGGTGAAAAAAATATTGAAAACGCCATCGATAATGCAATAAAAAAGAATGATTCTATTGGAGGAATTGTTGAATGCAAAGCCAAACAAGTACCTGTGGGGCTGGGTGAACCTTTTTTTAATGCTGTAGAATCATTGATAAGCCATATTGTATTTGCTATTCCGGCTGTTAAAGGCATTGAGTTTGGGGCAGGTTTTAATGCAGCCAAAATGTTTGGTAGCGAACATAATGATGATTTGATAGATACTTCAGGAAAAACAGCTACCAATTTTGCAGGTGGAATAAACGGTGGCATAACCAATGGCAATTCTCTAGTTTTCAGGGTAGCTGTTAAACCAACCTCTAGTATTTCAAAGCCTCAACATACAATAAATTTAGAATCAGGGAGAACCGAAAAATTAGAGGTCAAAGGCCGCCATGATGCTTGTATTGCATTAAGAGTCCCGGTAGTTGTTGAAGCTGCAACTGCCCTTGTATTAGCTGATCTAATGATAGCTGAACAAAAAATTTCTAAAATTCTTTTTGAACGAAATGGACGATGAACAAATGTTTCGAATTGTGATGTTTTATTTTGCTATGAGTATAGAAGTAACTGAATAGCTCTGTGATTTTTTTTTATTGTTAGTTGGTAAGCCTTATACCAAAAGAATTTTTATCCAACAAATATTTATTATAGAACTTTATATAAAGACGAAATACTATTTTTTTAGTATTTTGTCTTTTTGTTTTTTATATTTATATGGTTTTTGATTTTAAAAATATTACTATGATAAAAAGATTTCTTCTTCTTTGTTTTATAGCAAATATATTCTATACATCATACGGACAAATTAATAAAAATGGAGTTCCGTTTATTCGAAATTTTACTACTAAAGAATATAAGGCATCAGAACAAAATTGGGCCGTATGTATGGATAAAAGAAGGGTTGTTTATTTTGGAAATAACGATGATGGAATACTGGAGTTTGACGGTTCAAATTGGAATAAAATTCCAATCTCAAATAATTCAATCGTAAGATCATTAGCAGTAGATACTGGAGGAACTATCTATGTGGGTGCCGTTGGTGAGTTTGGGTATCTTGCTCCGAATGTAAAGGGGAAAATGCAATACAACTCATTATTCAATAATGAATTTGATTCATTGGATATTGGAGATGTATGGAAAACTTATACCATCGAGGATGAGGTTTATTTTTGTGCCGGTAAAAATATTGTCAAATTTAAGGATTTTGAATTACAAAGGGTTTACCAGGATACTGCAGGTGCCTTTATTAGTTTTTTGGTCGATGATCATTTATATGTTGGAAATTACTGGAAGGGATTAAATGAACTCCGAGATGACACGATACTTTTGGTAAAGGGTGGTGAATTTTACAAAGAAAAAGACATTTTTGTATTACTTCCTATTAATGAAAATGAACTGTTTGTGGGAACAATGGAACATGGGCATTATCTTTATAATGTTCAAACAGGAGAGTCCAGGGATATATCCACCATCAATAAAACGTTTAATAAGCTATCTGAGTTTTTAAACGAAGCATTACTCTACAATGGGATTCGTTTGAAAAATGGAAATTTAGTGCTAATTACCGTTAATAATGGATGTATTATTATTGATGAAAAGGGCAAAATTATTAATCATTTTTCAAAGGAGAACGGATTGGGTGATGTTACCGTTACTTCTGCCTACGAAAGTGAAAATGGGATTCTTTGGCTTAGCTTATTTAATAGTCTGTCGTATGTTGAGATGAATTCTCCGTTTCTAAAGTTTGATTCACATCAGGGGATTCAGGGAATGATTGTAGATGTAGAGCGTTTTAATGGAACATTATATATCGCGACCAGTTTGGGGCTTTACTATCAGTATTTTGATGAGAATGATCTGCCGAAATTCGAGCTGGTTAAAGGAATTGAAGGTTTGGTCTGGACTTTAAATAAATTTACCTTCAGCGATAATAAAACCCGATTACTTGCCGGAACCCGACTCAATGTATATGAAGTCTTAAATCCCACAAAAACCCGAAATTTAAACCTTAATAGTTTAAATCTTAAAAATAAGGAGTGGATTGATTGTAATGTACTCTATCAATCGAAAATCGATCCAAATACAATATTTGTTGGGAACAAAGATGGGTTGGGCTCAATCAGTTATGTGGATAACCAGTGGGAAGTTCAGGGTACGTTTCAAGGGATAACGGACCAGATTATAACAGTTGCCCAGGACAATGAAGGTATTTTATGGCTGGGAACTGCTCTTAACGGTATCATTCGTTTTGATGTAAGTAAGGATTCTGTAAAAAGATATGGTGTTGAGAAAGGGCTTCCCTCTATGGATGGGAATAAAACAATTTTTATTAATAATGACATCATTATTTCAACCAATAAAGGAATGTATTTATTTGATAAACAAAATGATACCATTATCAAATACCCTGGTTTTAGTAAAAAATATTTAACCCGCACAGATCGCATTAGTAATATAATAAGACAAAATGATTCCATCCTATGGATTGTCTCTCAGGAGTCTAAGGAAGGTGTATCCCAGGAAAATTTTGAATATGTCGAAAAAATTATTTTAAAGGATACTTGCGTCCAGATGATAGATATTCCTTTTAAGCGGCTTAATAAATTTACTTTTCTAAATATATCTTTTGATACCAATGATCATGTTTGGTTTGCCACTACTGAGGCGGCAATAAACTATAATGCAACCGATAAACGGGAATTTTCTGAATTTTATAAAAGTCTTGTACGAAGGGTTAGTATACAAATTGATTCTATTATTTTTTGGGGTACTAATTATACTGATACATCAAAAATGGTTTTATCATCTAAACAACCAGAAAACCTTAAATACGCTTTCGATTATAGGCATAATATAATAACATTTAACTTTACGTCTCCATATTATCCCGTTGAGGATATTAAATATAGTTTTATGCTTGAAGGTTTTGAAGATACCTGGTCTCCATGGGATACAAAAACCGAAAAAGATTATACTAATTTACGCGAAGGGAAATATATATTTAAAGTTAAAGCTAAAAATATTTATGGAATTGAAAGCGGTATTGCCACTTACGAATTTTCAATTTCCCCTCCCTGGTATAGAACAATCGTTGCTTATATCATATACTTTATTTTAGCCATATTTATTATAGTAGTGATTGTTAAAATATATACTCGAAGGTTGGAACTCGAAAAAATACGATTAGAGCAGATCGTAAAAGAGCGGACAGAGGAGGTCGTTAAACAAAAAGAAGAGATTGAAAAGCAACGCGATGAAATTGCTGAAAAAAATCGTAGTATTACCGATAGTATTGAATATGCCAGCAGAATCCAAAATGCTGTTTTACCTTCCGAAGAGTTTGCCCGTGATATTCTACCGGAACATTTTATTCTATTCAGGCCCCGCGATATTGTTAGCGGCGATTTTTACTGGATGACAAAAAAAGATAATTTATTGGTGCTTATTGCTGCAGATTGTACCGGACATGGAGTTCCCGGCGCTTTTATGAGTATGTTGGGTGTATCTTTCCTAAACGAAATTGTAAACAGGCATGAGGTTACTTCTGCCAGTGCAATTCTGAATAGTTTAAGAACAGATATTAAAAAGACTTTAGGACAGGAAGGAAAAGAAGGAGAGGCAAAAGACGGAATGGACCTGGCTCTTTGTATTGTTGATCCTGACAAAATGAAATTGCAGTATGCCGGGGCTTATAACCCGTTTTACTTGTTTCGAAATGAAAAACTGATCGAAATCAAAGCTGACCGAATGCCTATTGGTATTTATATTAAAGAAAAAGAATCGTTTACGAATCATGAAATTGACTTGCAAAAGGGCGATGTATTTTATGTTTTCTCTGATGGTTTTCAGGATCAGTTCGGGGGCGAGGATGGCTCTAAATTTAAAACCAAAAAATTTAAACAACTTTTATTAGATATTTACCAAAAACCAATGTCCGAACAACGTGAAATCTTAAATAAAACAATAGATCAATGGAGAGGTAAATGGGAACAGGTGGATGATATTATTATTATGGGAGTTAGAGTATAAAAACAGATAATATATTACTAAACAGTTCAAACCGGTATTCTATTTTGATACCGGTTTTCCCTTTCCGTTTTTATGCAAATATTTTTTGAGTTTTGATATTTCTTTTTCTTTAAGCAAAGATTTTACTTTGTAATAATAGAGAATTCTTGAAATCATAAATGATATTATCAGTAATATAAAAATAAAACCCAAATTATAAATGAAAGTTTTGAAAGATATATCTAAGATCAAATGAGTTAGCCACAATAAAAGATAACTGAAAAAAAGTTGTGATAAATACATGATAAAAGGAAAGTAAAATATTACAGAAGTGATTAAAATAGTGATAAAATAGATGTAATAATTAATGTCTTCGGATAATATGGTTAAGCTTGATTTTACAGTGCCCCACAAAATAATAAGGAAGGAAATGGCTCCATGAATTACTCGATGTTGATTTTTTATTTCGTTAATTTTTTTTACCTGATGATAAAAAACATAGAGTAAAAATAAAAGAGTAAAAACCAGTAAAATAATATCAACCTTAAAATGTAAGAGAAATATTTTTGATTCAACTGTTTTTTGGTAAACCGCAAAGTCGTAGAGTGAAGAAAAAAAAGCAATAACTAAAAATATAATGCTTCCCCACCTTGCTCTTTGATTATTGATAAAACAAAGATTTTTCTTAATATTTTCAGTTACATATTTATCTATATAGAGTTTGTGGATAATTGAAGAAATCATCTGAAAGAATTTTTTAATTTAATAATGAAATTACAATTTTTTAGAATAATTAAAGCATTTTAAGCAAAATTTAACATAAAAAAAGCGGCTTTCTGAAAAAGCCGCTTAGCGAACCTGGAGGGATTCGAACCCCCAACCTCCTGATCCGTAGTCAGGTGCACTATCCGTTATGCTACAGGTTCAATGCTTGTTGCATTTGTATTCCATAGGAATAGATCATTTAGCCAAATGCGGTGCAAATATATAAAAATATCTTCAAATCATCTATTTTTCATCCGTTTCTTTATC
>Ga0209931_1000022_pt1 | contig 79902 bp, 67 predicted proteins | sample SalPonR1_B_D1_MG_FD_185697 | JGI IMG/M metagenome (GOLD analysis project Ga0209931, IMG submission 185697) | Salt pond soil microbial communities from South San Francisco under conditions of wetland restoration - Salt Pond MetaG R1_B_D1_MG... ...
CCCTCTAAATATATAACCTTTTCTATCATAAAATTCCACAAATATTGCTTACATTTGGTAATCGTTTTGCTTAATCGATTAATTTTTATATTTAATTATAGATCAATAAACAAAGGTAATACATATAAATTTTGAAACATCGAAAATAAGCAAAAATAGTTTAATCAGAAAAAGATTTTTAGTTAGCTATTTATGCCCATTATAACTTTAACAACCGATTGGAATAACGAAGATTTTTATATTGGTGCTGTCAAAGGTTCTATTTACAGTAAGTGTAATGATGTAAATATCGTTGATATTACTCATCAGGTTAAGCCTTTTAATATTTTTCAGGCAGCATTTATTTTAAAAAATTGTTATCGGTTTTATCCTAAAGGAAGTGTGCACATCATTGGCGTAAAAACAGAAATATTGCCCGATCAGCCTTTTATTGCCGCTAAGTGTAATGATCAATATTTTATAGGAACAGATAATGGAATTTTTAGCTTGCTTTTTAAAGACAAAGAAAAACCTGAATTTTATATTTTACATGATTATGCTCCTTCAAGTTTTCCAGCTTTAGATATTTTTTCTAAAATAGCCTGCAAATTAATCCAAAATGAAAAGTTAGAATCATTAGGAGAAAAAACAGAGAAAATTAACCGTCGAGTTCCTCTTCGTGCTACTATTGAGGACAATGTTATTTCCGGAAGCATTGTTTATATTGATTCATTCCAGAATGCGATTACCAATGTTTCTAAAGATTTATTTGAACGAGTGGTAAAAGACAAGCCTTTTAAATTATACGTTCAGAGCAACCATCACATGATTTCGAAAATTAACCAGTCGTACCACGAAACGTCTGTGGGGGAAATCTTAGCTATTTTCAATTCATTAAATTTACTTGAAATAGCTATAAATGGAGGGAATGCTGCTGAATTATTAAACTTAAATATAAACTCATCGATACGCATAAAATTTCAATAAAAATGAAAAAAGAATTAACAGCTTTTGAGCGATTAATAGACATTATGAACGAATTACGCGAGAAATGCCCGTGGGACAGAAAACAGACCATTGAATCGCTCCGAACGCTCACCATCGAAGAAACTTATGAGTTGGCTGATGCCATAATAAAAAATGATCTACAGGAAATTAAAAAAGAGTTGGGTGACCTTTTGCTTCATATTGTGTTTTATGCTAAAATAGGGGCAGAAAAAAATGCTTTTAACTTAACCGATGTTATTGAAGGTATAAATAAGAAACTGGTTCACCGGCATCCGCATGTTTTTAGTGATGTGAATGTAAAAGACAGCAAAGAAGTAGAAGAAAACTGGGAATCTATTAAATTAAAAGAAAAAGATCGTAAAAAAGCTGTTTTATCGGGGGTCCCAGATTCTCTTCCAGCTCTTGTTAAAGCGAACAGGATTCAACAAAAAGTTCGTGGTGTTGGATTTGATTGGGAAGAAAGAATTCAAATTTGGGATAAAGTAAAAGAAGAACTCAATGAATTAGAACACGAAGTGGAAACCGAAGATTACGATAAGGTTGAAGCCGAATTTGGTGATTTATTTTTTTCCTTAATCAATGCCGCCCGGTTATATGATATTGACCCTGAAACAGCACTAGAGCGAACCAACAAAAAATTTATTAAACGATTTAACTATCTCGAAGAACAAACGCTAAAGAAAGGGATATCGTTAAAAAAAATGACGCTGGATGAAATGAATGTGGTTTGGGAAAAAGCAAAGAAGTTTGATGAATAACACAATTGTTTTTTCAATTTAAACAATTAGCAAATAACTAGTTATTATGCAATAAATAATTCATAACATGAACTTTAAAAATCTTTATTAAAAGTATTATTATAACGATTCTTGATGTAAAAAATAAAAAAAGGAAGGAATAAGATATTTTAACATCAATAAGGTTTTTGTTTTTACTACAATAGAAAACAAAAAATCCGCTCTATGGTAGCGGATTTTTTTATTACTTAACATTGAATATTTATTCTTCTTTATCGTCTTTTTTAGTTTTATTTTCTGCTTTTGGTTTTTCTTTTTTAGCGTCTGAATTTTTTTCTTCCTTGTCACTATCGCCGGCCTTTTCTTTTTCTTCGTTTGTTTTGTCTTCTTCCTCTTCTTCGAAATTCAGCATTTCTAATTTATGTAATAAGTTATACCACTGGACAACTTTCTTAATATCAGAAACATAAACCCGGTCGCGGTCGTAACCGGGTAATATTCCGGAGAAATAGTTTTTTAACTCATCTGCGGATGATTTATGCGATATAGCTTCGCCTCCATCTTCTTTTTCATAAATAGCCTTAAAAACATCTTTTAAAGCAATATCCTCGGTATCCGTAAAAATAGCGATATCTTCCAGTGCGCTAATTTTTGCAGTTGCAGAGGCGTTCATCCGCTTTTTGTCTTCCAGGGATTCAACAATAATGCCATGTCTTCCCTGTGAAATAAATTTAAACAGTCCGCTATGACCCGAAATTGACAAAATATCTTTTAACATAAATTTGGTTTTAATTTGAATAAGATGCAAAAATAATATTCATTTCAAATTTGAGCAATAATTTTAACCTTTTTAACGAAGAAATTACAATTATTATTTCTTGTTAAGGTTAACCTGTACTATTCATATATATTTGAAAAGATAATATTTATGAATACGTCAGGTTAAAAATTAATTCATTCCCCGCTCTTTTTTTATTTTTTCGTAAGCTTCATTAACCCGTTGAAATTTCTCTTTGGCTTTTTGTTGAAAATCGTCACCCAAATGACTTACCTTATCCGGATGATATTTAATGGCCATTTTACGATACGCTTTTTTTACTTCATCATCTAAAACCCCAGAATCAACTTCTAATATTTTATAAGCACTATTTACATCCTCGACAAACATCGATTTGACAGAATCGAAATCCTTAGAACTAATGCCCAAATAACTCGAAATCAACCCAATGGTATTTAATTCTACTGAATCAACCTGTCCGTCGGCTTTTGCCACACCAAGCATTAAATGCAATAATTCAAGTCGTGATGAGTAATCTAAATTTTGTTTAATTTGAACACATACCGATTTAATCGGAATATTTTGTTTTAATATATCACGAAGCATGTGTATGGCTTCGGTGGCAGAATCTTCCCCGAAAGCATGAACAAAATATTTTTTTATATAATCTAATTCAGATTTCATAACTTTTCCGTCGGCTTTCATCACTGCAGCAATAAGCACTAGTAAACTTGCAGCAAAACTGCCAGTGGTTGTCTTTGAATAACCTGATTTTTGCTGAGCATCAACATTTTCCATAAGAGAACCCAAGGCAAATCCTAAAATACCACCTAATGTACCAAAAAATGCCCATCCTAAACCTCCGGCTATCCATTTACCAAATTTTCCCATAATAAATCTATCGTTTACTTAATATTTTTTGATGAATATCCACAACTTGTGGTAACAACATTCTGTCATCATCATTATGAATCGTAAAATCAGCTAGTTTCATTCTTTTTTCATCACATAGTTGATTCTTCATCCGACTTATTACTTGCTCTTTACTAATATTATCACGTTTCATTACACGTTCTATTCTGCTTTCCTGTCGGGCATGTACATTTATTATATAATCTAAATCAAGATAGGCATTGCTTTCAAAAAGAATAGCTGCTTCTTCAATCACATATTTACTTGTTTGTTTCTCTGCCCAATCTAAAAAATACTCACGCACTCTTGGATGGACAATACCATTTACTTTGTCCAGTGCTTTACTGTCGTTAAAAATAATTTTCGCCAGGATATCTTTTTTCAGCTTCCCTTTATGGTAAATATCCTGTCCGAATAATTGCTGAACTTGTTCAATCAATTCTGTATCGGTATTATATAATTCTTTTGCTTCAATATCGGCATTAAAAACAGGAACTCCAAGATGACCGAAAATTTCACAAACCAAGGTTTTTCCGCTGCCTATTCCGCCAGTTACTCCTACTTTAATCATTTTTACGTTCAATTAAATATTCAACTGCTTGTGGATAAAATCTTAAGGACCTGATATACTCAGGCGAATTAGTTACCTTAACTTTTACTTTATTTTGATTTAAATTAATATCATTATAATCAACTTCTGCATCAAAAAACTGGGGTAATACTTTTTCGTAATCGCTCAGGGCAACTAGATATGATACAGATATCTCATTAGGAAACGTTCTTAATACAAGTGAATCGGGAACGTTTTTAACTTTTAGCGGAATTTTTAGGCTTCCTTCGGTATATTTTTCAACAGTGATAGAAATTTCTACTTTTTCATCAGAATAATCAACGTTATCATATCGAACGATTGCAATGGACTGTTTATAATTTTTGGTTAAATCTGAAATTTCAACTTTTTGGGTATAAATCTGATTTATGGTATCAATAATAGGATTAGCTCCAGATATAGTAACACTATCGGGTTTAATTAAAATATTGCCTTTAATCATATATTGTGAGGCAGGGACTGGCTTGACTTTCGACACCACGGGAACTTTTTTATCAATCCGATCGGCAAAATCAAAAAACAATGTATCGGGTTGAATGGTTATAATGTGCAATTCAGAACTTATTTGCTGCTCAATTTTATCCGATAAATTTTTCGTTAACGAATAAAATTTCACATAATCCTTTCGCGAATATAATCGCATGGTTACTGAATTAAGATCAATAACAAAAGGTAAAAATTTATTACTAATTTTATACTCAAGTAATTTATAACCATAAGCCTTTACTCTAATATCAAAGTACTTAGGCATTTCATTAACCAAAATTTTATCTTTCGGGAAATTGGTATACCTTATCGGTAAGGTAACTTCGGTTTCATATTCCTGTTCCAGTTGATTAAGAAACCAAAAAATGGTAGCAATAAAAACAAATATCAAAAAAACAAAAAACCTTTTGTCAGATTTAAAATTTCGTCTGGCAAAAAAATTTTTAATATTATCTTCGATATTATTTGTCACTACAATAAAAATTAAAAAGCGTTTAAGAAACTTTTCTTAAACGCTTATAAAAACACAAAATTATTTAGCTGAATTGATATCAGTAGCGTCTTTTAAAATAGCACTTTTATCAATTTTAATTTTTACATCATTGTCTATTTCAACAATAACATAATTATCTTTAATACCATCAACTTTCCCGTAAATTCCACCTGTAGTAATAACTTTATCACCTTTCTGCAATGATTCTCTATATTTTTTCAATTCTTTCTGGCGCTTCATTTGCGGACGAATCATAAAGAAATAGAAAATAAGGATTATTAACAACAAAGGTAAAAAAGATGTTAAAGGGCTACTACCCTCAGCAGACTGGCCCATCAATAATACATACAATAAATTATTCATCATTTTAAATTTTAATTAAGATTTATATTTATTTTTTTATAACATTTGCTCGAATAGACAGCGTATGTTTTCCCTGTTTTGTGTTCATTTGTATTACCACATTTTTATATTGTACACCACGCCTCCCTGAACTATCGAAAAGAACTTCAACATACCCAAAATTTTCTGGTGGCACTGCATTTTTTGTATAATTAGCAACCGTACAACCACATGTTGAGTATGCATCTTTAATCAATAAATCGGATGAGCCGATATTTTTAAATGTAAAAGCAAAGGCAACCTGTTCCCCTTGAATCAAATTTCCAAAATTATGATACAGGGTATCAAATTTAACGTTGGTTACTCCACTAACATGTGGTAAAACATTTTGTTTATCTTTCTGATTTTTCAAAGAACATGCTGCTAAAAAAAGAAAAACTATCCATAAAAAATTTTTCCACATTTTATGCCTAAAAATTTGCATTACAAAGTAATAATTATTTTTGCAAACCATCAAGAAATATTATATTTCACCTATTAATCCACGTCCGGATTTTTTTATTTTTCCTTCTTTTTTTAAATCAGCAACAATTTTATCTAAAATACCATTTATAAATACATTGCTTTTTTGTGTACTATAAAATTTAGCAATCTCAATATATTCATCCAACGTAACTTTAACGGGAATTTCATTAAATTCAATTAATTCTGAAATAGCAAGAACCATAACCACAATATCGATAAATGCAACACGCTCTATATCCCAATTTTTAATAGAATCGGCAATTAATTGTTGATATTCGTTATGTTTTAATATTGTTTTACGAAACAATTGTTTTACAAAATCTTTATCATCTTCGTTTTTAAACAAAGGCATTAGTTGTTCCGATTCATCGCTCGATGCATTAAAACTCTTTAGTGTTTTTATAATCATACCGGTAACAAATTCCATGTCATCATTCCAATAAATACTTTGTTCTTCCAAATTTTGATGCAAAGGCTCATGGATGATAATAATTTTAGAATATAAATCAATAATAAACTTTTTATCTTCTTTATATGATGGCTGTTCTGTGTTCATATAATTCTGATAAAACTCCGAGCCTTTAATTTCCAGATACAGATTTTTAATTAACTCAGGATAATTTACCCAGCTCAATTTATTATCGTTTAAATATTTAGTAAGTTGTTTATTCTCTTCTAACTGCTTAACCAACTTATTATCAATAAATTTCGTATTAGGATTTAAATCTTCGTTAGTAGGAATCCTTTTCTGGGAAGACAATTCAATTCTTGATTGGGCATATTTTACAATATCAATAATCAGTAATAATAAATAGTGGTATAAATCGTAAGATTTTTGAATGCTAAAAAACAACTCTTTTTCAGCCTGAGTTAAAGATTGTCCATGGGATTTTAAATAAGCGTAACAAATTTGAAGTATTTTAATGCGTAATAATCTTCGGCTAATCATTGGTTAAGAACTCCTTAATATTTAATATTAAATTTTAATTTTGAAACTGCAAAGTAAAGGTTTTTTTTAAAATAGAAGGCAGGATTCTCCAATATTTTAAAACTATTTAACGCTTTGCGCTATTATCGATAAAAAATCAATAATTTAACCTGATTAATTCATAAAACATATGAATTAATCTTATAACGAAGAAATCATCAAAAATGTATTTGGTTAATATTCATTATAATTTCTTGTTAAGGTTAATATATTCTGATCAAAAATAAATATATTATGAACATGCATGTTGAAAACAGGATTTCAAAAAATATCTATTTTTTGATGATTTAATAATAATTTTTTTACTTTTGGGTGTTGATTAATTTAAACCAACTAAATTTTTTAAAGATGGACGGATACGACAAAAATGAAGAGTTAGAGAAAAAAGAAAACAACAACGAAACAAACAACAACGGACGTGATGAGATTTTCTCTAAAGTTGTAAGAGCAGGGAAAAGGACTTACTTTCTTGATGTAAAAACAACCCGAAGAAATGATTATTATCTTACCATCACAGAAAGTAAAAAAAGGTTTAATCGGGATGGAAAACATTATTTCGAGAAACACAAAGTTTTCTTATATAAAGAAGATTTTGATAAGTTTACCGATAACCTTCATGAAGTAATTGACTTTATTAAAAATGCAGTTCAAAATCAGGAAAACGAATCATTTGAACCTGCAGAAGTCAGCACTGAAGTAGAAAAGCCAAAAGACGAAAATTATACTTCAGACATTAATTTCGATGACCTGGGTAAAAATAAAGAATAAAAAAAAGCTGGCAAATGCCAGCTTTTTTCATTTTTCACATTTCCTTTAATCATATTTTTCCATCTTATCTTCAATGGTTACGTTACCATCTTTTCTATTTTGGATTTTTACATAAACCAATATTTCGTCAGCTCCTTTTTCAAAACAAACTTCTTGTAATTTTTCAACTACACTCATAATATCCTGGTAAGGCCCTTCAATAACGGTTTCAAATGGACAAACCCTGTATCGCAAACCCGAATCATTAATTACTTTTATGGCTTCGTCAACCAACGCATAGGGTTCTTTGGATTTTGATTTGGGCAATACTTGTACAGCAACATTTACCTGATGATTCATAACATTATATATTTTAAAATTTCACAAACCTTTATCTTTAAAAAACTTTTTTATCTCAGTATAATCTAACATCTTCACATTGGTGATTAAATATTGTTGATATAAAAAATCGCCATATTGATTGCATTCTGCAATAGAAAATTTTATTACATTTCCAATGGAAACCTCAATAGGAATTAAGGCTATGATAGATACATATTTTTCAACAAAAGTAACTTTTTCTATTCTGCAATTGTTCTTTTCAAAAATATCCTCAAACTCGGTTGGTACAATTTTCTTTTGCGTTTCAGAAAAGCAATCATCTGTTTTTAATTTACAGGCAATAAAATAACGCAATTTTTCACCTTTTCCACCTAATCCGGTAGAAATAAAAATTTGATTTTCGTCAAGCAAACTAGTTTCCAGCCCTATACGACAATGCTGAAGGGCCAACACTGACCATGAATATAATTCGTCATCTTTTGTGTTAACCACTTTTTCAATCATGCGATAGGATTCAGGCTTATCAATAGTAGAAAGTTCTGCTAATAGTTTTTTCTTTTTTTCAACCCCTGCTTCAGGATTAAAAAGCGCATCTGCTTCTTCTAAAACCATCCCCTCCTCTCTTTTCTTTTCAGATAATTCGTTAACAAGCTCAAAAAACTCAACCTGTAAATTAATATCCACCTGCTCTTCCAGAATACTGAAATCACCTCCCATCTCAATTAAAATGTCTTTCAGCTTTTGATACATATTATCTTCTTTCATTTTTATTCTTTTGTAGCAAACTTAATTTTTTTTTTAGCATTTATAATGATTTTACCCATATTTAAATCCATTCATATCAACAAAGCGCTTTATAGATTGTTAAAAAAATAAAATACCATCTTTATGGTATTGTTTGTTTAAATGATTAGCTATATTTTTGGGATTTTTAAAATAAGAGGTAGACTTTAAAATTTAATGCGATTATCACAACTAAAAAATAACGACCAGGGTATTATCACCAAGGTACGTGGGCGTGGAGCTTTTCGAAGACGAATTACTGAAATGGGCTTTGTAAGAGGGCAAATGGTAAAAGTGATTAAAAACGCTCCTTTAAAAGACCCCGTTCAATACAGCCTTATGGGTTACGAAGTTTCACTTCGCCGTAGCGAAGCTTCATTAATTGAGGTAATTACAGAAGAAGAAGCCAAACAACTTACCCATAAATCATTTAACGGAGTTATTACTGAAGAAGCCTTAAAAACATCGGCACGCAAAAAAGGAAAAGAAATTCAGGTAGCTTTGGTAGGTAACCCAAATTCAGGGAAAACTTCATTATTTAATTTTGCATCCAGATCAAGAGAACATGTAGGTAATTACAGCGGGGTAACTGTGGACTCCAAAAAAGCGCTTTGTAAAGTAGATGATTATGTTCTCAACATTACAGATCTTCCCGGGACCTATTCATTATCGGCCTATACTCCCGAAGAACTTTTCGTACGAAAATTTATTTTAGGCGAACTACCCGATGTAGTTATAAACGTAGTGGATGCATCAAACCTTGAACGCAATCTTTACCTTACCACTCAGCTAATCGATATGGATATTAAGGTAGTAATAGCCCTTAACATGTACGATGAACTCAAAAAGAAAGGTGATACGTTTGATTTTAATTCATTAGGAAAAATGTTGGGTATTCCTATCATTCCAACAGTAGGTTCTAAAGGTTTAGGGTTGAAGAATTTATTTGATAAAGTCATTGAAGTTTATGAAGATAAAGACCCGACCGTAAGACATATTCATATTAATTATGGGAAAGATGTAGAAAGTTCAATTCGAAATATTCAAGATGAAATATGGGAAAATAAACGATTGACCGATATTGTTTCGTCGCGCTTTTATGCCATCAAACTACTTGAAAAAGACAAAGCAGCTAATTTCTCGCTTTCTAAATGGGGCAATTACAACATAATAAAACAAAAAACGGAGAAGGAGATTCAAAAATTAGAATCGCTGTTAAATGATGAAAATGAAACCATTATTACCGATGCAAAATATGGGTTTATAACCGGAGCACTTAAAGAGACTTATAAAGGGAACATCCAAACACGAAGAAAAAACACAGACAAGATAGACAAATTTATAACGCACAAGTATTTAGGGTTTCCTATCTTTATTCTTTTTCTGTGGATTATGTTTTTTTCCACTTTTAAATTGGGGCAATACCCCATGGAATGGATCGATGCGCTCATTGGATTTATTGGAAATGGAATTAATAATCTCATGACACCGGGACCTCTAAAAGATTTAATTATCGATGGTGTAATTGGCGGTGTTGGCGGTGTAATTGTTTTTCTTCCTAATATTTTAATCTTATTCTTTTTTATCTCCATAATGGAAGATACAGGATATATGGCCAGAGCAGCATTTATAATGGATAAAATTATGCATAAAATAGGCCTTCACGGGAGATCTTTTATTCCATTAATTATGGGGTTTGGGTGTAATGTTCCTGCGATTATGTCTGCAAGAACTATAGATAATCCACAAAACAGGCTTCTGACGATTCTTATTAATCCCTTTATGTCATGCAGTGCTCGTCTTCCGGTTTATGTATTAATAATTTCAGCTTTTTTCCCCAACTACCCTGGCACTGTTTTATTCTCAATTTATATGATTGGAATAATCGTTGCTGCATTGGTGGCCATTCTTTTTAAAAAAACCATATTCAAATCAAAAGAAGTACCTTTTGTAATGGAGCTGCCTCCCTATCGAATACCAACACTTCGTAATTCCCTGAGACACATGTGGTTTAAAGGTTCACAATATCTAAAAAAAATGGGAGGCGTAATATTAGTAGCATCCATTATAATCTGGGCATTAGGATATTATCCAAAAGATATTGATTACTCCGTGGACTATGACCAAAAAATTGAACAAATCACTCAATCCAATGCTGAGGACCAAGACAAAATACAATCCATTGTAAACAAAAAGAATGCAGAAAGACAGGAAAAATCTTATATCGGCCAAATAGGGAAATTTGTCGAACCTGTAATGCGCCCATTAGGTTTTGATTGGAAAATGAGTGTTAGTATTTTATCGGGTGTCCCTGGAAAAGAAATTGTAGTTAGTACGATGGGAGTTCTTTATCAGGCAGAAGATAATGGTTCGGATGTACACGAAAATTTAGTAGTTAGGCTGCAAAACGAAAAAGATAAAAAAGGGAATGAAATTTTCACTCCTCTAATTGCGTATACTTTTTTATTGTTTATCTTATTATACTTTCCATGTGTAGCAACAATTATTGCTATTAGCAAAGAAGCCGGCCACTGGAAATGGGGACTTTTCGCTATTTTCTACACAACCGCTCTGGCATGGATTATATCATTTCTGGTATATCAAACCGGAACGTTAATTTCAAATTTATAAAGTTATGATGCAAGAACTCATGGTATATATTATTATTCTTTCGTCGGTAATTTATAGCGTATACCACATGTATACTTTTTTTAAAAACACGGCTAAATCGGGTTGCAATTGCTCGGGTTGTAATTTAAATCCTGACATTGCCCACATCAAATCGCTTATCAAAAATAAATGATGACTAAATTGATTTTTTATCTTTTAGAATAAAATTATATTCGTATTTTTAGCCTTACTAAAATTGATGTAAATGGACTGGTTTTTATTAGTAATAGCTATACTATTAATTATTATAGGTTTGTTGGGCTGTATCTTGCCTGTTATTCCCGGCCCTCCGCTTAGCTTTTTGGGATTGTTAATTGTGCATTTTACAGAGTTTGCTGATTATACCACCAATTTTTTAATCATAGCTGCTTTTATAGCTATTTTAGTTACTGTTCTAGACTACATTATTCCTATATGGGGAACGAAAAGATTCGGGGGGACAAAAGCCGGAATGTGGGGAGCAGGAATAGGAATGATTATTGGCATGATATTTTTAGGCCCGCTGGGATTAATATTAGGCCCTTTAGCAGGCGCAATTATCGGTGAATCATTAAAAGGAGCAAATAATAAAGATGCTTTCAGAGCCGGGCTTGGAGCTTTTATTGGTTTTTTAACCGGCGTTGGGTTAAAGCTTGCAGCTTCAATTTATATTACGAATCATTTTATTAAAGGGATCTTTTAAATTGAAAAAATTAGTCGGTTTTTTACTTATTTTCTTTTCATTAGGTTCTAATCACTTAACAGCAAATGATAATATTACAATTAGTTTGCTCACATGTTCCAGTGGTAAAGAAACTTTTTCCGCATGGGGACATAGTGCTATCCGGATCGTAGATTCAGTTGCCAACATTGATGTTGTATATAATTTTGGCCTGTTCGATTTTGACACGCCTAACTTTTATTTAAAATTTGTAAAAGGTAGGCTAAACTATATGTTAGGTGTACATTCTACGCAACAATTTTATATGAGTTATTTTAGAGAAAACAGGCAAATTATTGAACAAAAACTTAATTTAACTCATCAAGTAGAAATTAAAATTATACGGCGTTTAGAATATTTATACAAACCAGAAAATAGATATTATTTATACAGCTTTGTTGGTAAAAACTGTACATCGGAATTGAGAGATCTTATTCTGGAAAATGTTGAAACCAACTTAAAAAATGAATTAACCAACAAAACACCCCGCCGACAAATTAATGAGTTTTTACATGATCGTTTGTGGTTGAAATTTGGCATGAGCTTAATCATGGGTTATAAAGTAGATCAAAAAATTAATAAATTTGAAACTATGTTTTTGCCCGATTATTTATACCATGGACTTAATGAGCTTAAAACAAATAATCAACCATTAGTAGAATCGGAAAATATATTTAATCCGGTTAAAACAGAAAAAAAATCATATCCATTTTTAATTAGTCCTGTGTTTATACTATCAATCCTATTTCTTGTTACTATTTTTATTCAATCCCCTTATTTTCAAAATTCAATATTACTTATTGTTGGTATTACAGGTTTTGTAATTTTTGTTGTAAGTTTATTTTCGGAACATCCTGAATTAAAATATAACTTAAATTATTTATGGATTAATCCGCTTTATATAATTACTGTATTATTAGGAGCTTTAAATAAAAACAAAGCTAAATACTATATAACCCTATTTTTACAATTTCTATCTATTGTAATTGTATTTATATGGCTTTTTAATATTCAAGATTATAATATTGCTTTCTTTCCTTTATTATTTATTTTATCTTTATTAAATTTTAGAATAATAAAAAAATACAAGTTAATTAGTTAGTGGTTAACTAAAAAAATATAAGCGATGAAAGAATTCAGTAAAGATATAATTGTACCGATTAACTTCTCTGATGATACGGTTAATTCATTAGAAGAAGCCATCTTTTTATCTAAACTACTAAAAAGTAAGATTCACTTAATCAATGTTGTTTCGTTGGGAGATTGGTGGAATAACATGATCATTACAAAAGACACTAAAAAACAACTTTATCAATTATCGCTCGAAAATTTAAAAAAAACAGCAGCACTTCATCCGGAAACTGATTTTGAGCTAAAAGTACTTTTTGGAAAAGTACATGAGCAGATCTTGGAATATACTGAATCTGTTAATGCAGGATTAATAGTACTTTGTGATAAACATAAAAAAGACAAAGAAAATAAAATTTTAGGATCAATTGTTACCCATGTAGTTACCGAGGCTAAATGTCCGGTTATTACCATCAAAAATAAAATTGATACGGATTTTAAAAATATTGTTATCCCTATTGATTTAGCTGAAGATACAGATCGAAAAGTTAATGCAGCATTAGCTTTCAACCGATATGCAAATGCTACATTACACTTTGTTTCAATACTTTTTGAAGGTGTGGGAAACCTTAATATACGTACACGGAAAAAGGTAAAAAACATTGAAAAAAAGCTTAAAAAGCATAATGCAGATTATAATTTCAAACTTTTAAGAAAAAAAAGAACCTATGCTTACCATGACATATTAGAATATTCTGATAAAATTAATGCAGACCTTATCATTATTATGACGCATAAAGAACGCTACTCATTTGATAATTATATCGGAGCTTTTGCTCACCGTATTATTAATTATTCTCAGGCACCCGTAATGACCATTACTTCACAAGCTGCAACATCCGATAAACATTCAGTAATTAATAAATTTGTTGACCCATTAGGTATATTTAAACCTGAATAAATCGAGTAGGGGAATTACTCCCCCGCCCTCTCACACCACCACGCATGCTCTCGCACATGGCGGTTTCGGTTAATGTTTTAGCTTTTCGTAATTTAATGACAAATTACTGTCATCAAATCTTCTGCTAAGGCTCGTCCTTGTTGTCTCTCTTTATTTATTTGCCCCTCCTGTCCTGCTTTTGTTCCTTTTACGTTTTCACAATTGTCTGACGGGCATACAGCATTCTCGCTTTGTGCTATGAACAAATCTTTCTGATATGCTATATCTTGCCGGTGCTCCATAAATAAAAGTTCTTACTGACTGCTCCTTATATTAACCCATTCAGTCCTTCGCCCTGAGTTACCCGAACTCGGCTACTACGACCTCTGCTGACTTCTCACTCTTACCAATTTTGACCTTTCGCCGATTGTTGCCGCTCGGTTTGTCGCTATTGCAACAGGTGGTGAGACCTCTCGGGATAAGATAATGAACTTTCCTTGCGTACTGCCTGATTTACTGTATGGGATTACGGTTGAAATTTGGGCGTTCCCAATCCATTGCTCGGTTGCCCTTCCCATGTCAGCCTTATATCAAGTTTCTGTTCGTCAATACGTCAAGTTTGCTGATGGCTTCTTTCAGATTCCAAATCGCTTTGGACACCCTTGCCAATTACTAATGTTTCCTATCAACTCGGCACATACAGAGACTTGCACTCTGCTAGTTTATTACCATGCCCGACATACAAAAGAGGGCACTGAAACAGCGCCCTCTTATGCTTAGATTATCTCTTAAATTTTTTAAGCTCCTAATGTAGCTACCATTACAGCTTTAATTGTATGCATTCTGTTTTCGGCTTCGTCAAAAACGATAGAAGCAGGTGATTCAAATACCTCTTCAGCAACTTCCATCGATTCAATACCAAATTTCTGGTAAATCTCTTCACCAATTTTTGTCTCTCTGTTGTGGAAAGCTGGTAAGCAGTGCATAAATTTACACTTTGGATTTCCTGTAAAATCCATCATCTTTTTGTTTACCTGATAAGGCTTTAACAATTCAATTCGCTCTTTCCAAACCTCTTCGGGTTCTCCCATAGATACCCAAACATCGGTATAAATAAAATCACAACCACTAACACCTTCTTCTACATTGTCGGTAACAATAATTTCTGCACCGGTTTCTTTTGCAATTTCTTTAGCCTGATTTACTAACTCGTCGGTAGGTTGTACGCTTTTTGGAGCTACCGAACGGAATTTCATTCCCATTTTAGCAGCACCAATCATCAATGAGTTACCCATATTGTTTCGTGCATCACCCACATAAGCAAAAGTAACCTGGTGTAAAGGTTTATCCGAATGTTCCATCATAGTTAAAAAGTCGGCTAATATTTGTGTTGGGTGAAACTCATTGGTTAACCCATTCCAAACAGGTACACCTGCATATTTGCCTAACTCTTCTACAACTTCCTGACCAAAACCACGATATTCAATGCCATCGTACATTCTTCCCAATACCCTTGCGGTATCGGCCATCGATTCTTTCTGCCCGATTTGTGATCCAGATGGGCCCAGATAGGTAACATGAGCACCTTGATCTAAAGCAGCTACCTCGAAGGCACAGCGTGTTCGGGTTGAAGATTTTTCGAAAATAAGCGCAATATTCTTACCTTTTAATTTTTGCTGTTCTGTTCCGCTGTATTTTGCTTTTTTTAAATCAGCAGAAAGGTCTAAAAAAAATTTAATTTCCTGTGGAGTAAAATCCAAAAGCTTTAAAAAGCTTCTATTTCTTAAATTAAATGCCATAACTTATCAATTTATTAATTATTATTTATTATTTATTAATGTTTCATTTTTTAGTCTTCATATTCCATGGTAATTTTTGTACCATATGAACGATCTTCTAATTTAGTTGCTTCTGTAATTACACTTTTTTTGCCACCTTTTTCGATAAACTGTAAACAAGCACCTATTTTAGGAGCCATACTACCTTTTGAAAACTGACCTTCTTCCATGTATTTGTCAGCATCAGCTTTACTTAAAAATTCTAATTTTTTCTCATTAGGTTTTTTATAATTTATATAAACATAAGGGACATCGGTTAAAATGTAAAATTCATCCGCTTTAATACGGGCAGCTAATAATGATGAAGCAAAATCTTTATCGATAACAGCCTCAGAAGGTCTTACATCTCCTTTTTCGTCAAAATAAACAGGAATTCCACCGCCTCCGGCAGCAATTACAATATTTCCCTGGCGTGCTAATGCTTCAACTACTTTTTCATTCATTATACTGATTGGTTTGGGTGAAGGAACAACTCTTCTCCAACCACCATGGGCTTTTACTTCCTCTTTAAATTCCCATCCTTTATCTGCGGCTAATTTATCAGCTTCCTCTTTGTTATAAATTTTACCAACCCTTTTTTGTGGATCCGTAAAAGCAGGATCATCTTTATCAACCTGAACACAAGTTACCAGCGTAACAATCTCTTTCTGGATATTATGCTTTTTAAGTACATTGTGCAACATCCGCTCAATCATATATCCAATTCCTCCCTGCGAATCGGCAACACATACATCCAACGGCATTTGCGGAATGTCATACATATGTTCACCTGCATCATTACGCATTAGAATATTACCTACTTGAGGGCCATTACCATGGCCGATAACGATGTCGTAGCCCTCTTTAATTAAATATATCAGATTCTCAAGGGTGTCAAAAGTGTTTTGCTCCTGCTCATCTATTGTTCCTATTTGATCACCGCGTAAAAGAGCATTACCTCCTAATGCAACTACAGCTAATTTATTCATAATCATCAATTTATATATTGTTAATATTTGAAGCTACAAATCTATAAAAAAAAATCGGATCTAAAATCTCTTATAAAACATAATCGATAATAAATCAACTTAATAAGGGATTAAAGATATTAATCAAAAAATTAGAATCACTAATCAATTCTTTTTGTTTTTTGCTGATTGTTTATTTATATTAGTTATCTTTTTTACATATAAATTTATATTAACCCTTAATATCTAAACATGAAATTTAAATTCTTTGCTTTAATTTTAATTCTTGGTTTAACAACAATTTCCTCATGTGATAAATTACAACAAAAAGACCGAATAAAAGAAGGTTTTATCGAATATAATATTGAATACCTTAATAATGATACGCTGGACAGTTTTATGATTGGTCTTTTACCCAAAAAAATGATCATTAAATTTAAGGATAACAACACGTTAAATAAAATTGAAGGATTTTCAGGCATTGTAAGCTTTATACATATCCAAAACTATAAAGAAAGGAAAAATACCACCCTGGTTAAAGTGCTTAATAAAAAATATAAATACGAAGAAAAAATTAATGATTCATCGATCTTTTTTGAAGAATTACCAGGGATGAAAATAGAATTGCAAGACGAGGTAAAAAAAATTTGTGGATTTGAATCTCAAAAAGCAAAAATTATTTTACCGGATACCAGTATTAAACCATTTTATATTTATTTTACCCATGATATTAGTATTAACAATGTTAATTCACAAACCCCCTTTAAATCCATCGATGGTGTTTTGATGGAATTTCAGGTTAAGTTTTATGATCTCAACATGAAATTAACCGCAACTAAAGTACAGGAAACAGATATATCGTCGGATCACTTTAAAGTACCTGAGGGCTACCAAAAAATAAACCGAAAAACCATGGTAGAAATCATCGAGTTGCTTAAGCAATAATTTCATTCCTGCTAAGTTTTCAGAATAAAAAGAATTTGTGACTATATTTGCTGTAAATTATTTTACTTTGCAGATAGTAAAAAGCAATTATTAAATCCAAAAGAATTCAATAATAAATGGCAAAGAAAAACGGCAAAAAAAACAAAAAAAATAAGTCGTTAAATGATGAACGATTAAAAATTATCATAGGAATTTTTACTTTATTTTTAGCTGCATTTTTAACCCTTGCCTTTATTTCCTATTTCTTTACCTGGAAAGTAGATCAGAGTTTTCAATACTCAAAAGTGGTTTCAGGAATTGATATTAATGTCGAAAATTGGTCGGGAAAAGCAGGAGCCCATTTTTCCAATCTATTTATAAATAAATGGTTTGGAATTGCTTCCTTTATATTTCCGTTTTTACTCATTGTAATAGGATTACGATTTTTTAATATCAAATTATTTTCTATCCGCAAAACGCTCAAATTATCAATTTTCGGGACTATCATCTTATCTATATTATTAGGATATTTATTTGGTAATTTAAACGGATATCTGGGGAGTGGATTGGGTGGTGGGCATGGCTATTTTATAGCCCTTTGGCTTAATTCCTTTTTAGGCAAAGTGGGGACTGCATTTCTGCTAACCCTCTCCATTATAGCATTTTTTATTTTTTCTTCAAAAAAATCTATTATTTGGAGTAAAAAACTTTTTGCTGAATTGTTCAATAGAGAATACAAAGCACCGGAGAATATCGAAAATAAAAATAAGATCGAAAAAAATGCTACTAAAACAGAAGAGGAAGATACCGAACCGGAAATTACTGAAGAAGAGATTGATGAGCAATTAAGTTTTACTACCCACAGAATTAAGAAGGAAGAAGCTGCCAAAGCACAAACAAATCGGGAAAAAACATCAGAACAGGATGAAAATATTGAAATAACTATTGAAGAAAAACATACAGAAGATAAGCTCAATGGTACAGTTAAAAATTACCAGATCGAAAATTACGACCCTACCTTAGAATTATTGTCGTACAAACTACCTCCACTAAGTTTATTAGAAAAACATGGCGATGAATCGAATGGGGAAATAGACAAAAAGGAAATTATAGCCAACAAAAATCGTATTGTAGAAACTCTGGCTAATTATAAAATACAAATTGATAAAATTAAAGCTACCGTAGGACCAACCGTTACATTATACGAAATTATACCTGCCCCAGGCGTGCGAATCTCCAAAATTAAAAATCTTGAAGATGACATTGCGCTTAGCTTAGCGGCATTAGGCATTCGTATCATCGCACCTATTCCCGGACGAGGAACCATAGGTATTGAAGTGCCTAACCAAAATCCGGAAATTGTATCTATGCGTTCTATTATTTCTTCTAAAGCATTTAGCGAATCAAAATACGAACTGGCTATCGGATTAGGAAAAACCATATCGAATGATACGTATGTGGTAGATCTTACCAAAATGCCACACCTTTTAGTGGCCGGAGCAACCGGCCAAGGAAAATCAGTTGGATTGAATGCTATCATTACCTCATTACTTTATAAAAAGCACCCAGCTCAACTAAAATTTGTAATGATTGATCCCAAAAAAGTTGAACTTACACTGTACTCAAAAATAGAAAAACATTTTTTGGCTAAGCTTCCGGATTCGGAAGAGCCTATAATTACAGAAACTCAAAAAGTTGTTAATACATTAAATTCACTCTGCATTGAGATGGATCATCGTTACGATCTGTTAAAAGCGGCTCATGTAAGAAATATAAAAGAATATAATACAAAATTTATTGCCCGGAAATTAAATCCTGAAAAAGGACATAAATATTTACCTTATATTGTTGTGATTGTTGATGAGTTTGCCGATTTAATTATGACTTCCGGCAAGGATATTGAAGGCCCAATAGCTCGTTTGGCACAACTTGCCAGAGCAATTGGTATTCATTTAATTATTGCAACGCAGCGCCCATCCACCAATATTATTACCGGTGTAATTAAAGCAAACTTCCCAGCCCGAATGGCATTCAGAGTTTCATCAATGGTCGATTCGCGAACAATATTGGATACTCCAGGAGCAAACCAACTTATTGGACGCGGAGATATGCTCATTACTTCGGGAAGTAATTTAATCCGTTTACAATGTGCTTTTATTGATACGCCCGAACTAGATAAAATAACGGACTATATTCAATCTCAACAAAGCTACCCTACAGCTTTTATGTTGCCCGAATATACTGCTGAAGGTACAGAAGAAATCGGCGAAGTAGATTTCTCTAAACGTGATGCTCTTTTTGAAGATGCCGCAAAATTAGTAATTCGTCATCAGCAGGGTTCAACCTCTCTAATACAAAGAAAATTCTCTATTGGATACAATCGTGCCGGTCGTATTATTGATCAATTGGAAGCGGCAAATATTGTTGGGCCATTTGAAGGAAGTAAAGCCCGGCATGTTTTATTCCAGGATGAATACGCATTGGAACAATATTTGAAAGATTTTTTAGAAAACAATTAAATCATTACACATAATGAAAAAAATAATCGTTTTATTGGGGATTTTTATATCTGTTTTTGCATTTGCACAACAAGATCCTGAAGCAAAGATTATCCTAGATAAACTATCAGAAAAAACAAAATCCTACCAAAATATTCAAACCGAATTTAAAATCGATTATAAAAATATTAAGGATAACACGCACAACTCATCCAAAGGAAACATAACCATTGAAGGGCAGAAATACAGGTTAAACTTTATGGGTTCCAAATCGTTTTTTGATGGGAAAACATTATGGAGTTACCTGGAAGAAGTAAATGAAGTTAATATTTCAGAACCAGATCAAAATGATAAAGATATTTTTAGCAATCCACAAGATATTTTTACTATATACGACAAGGATTTTAAATACCAATTGATTGATCAATATAACGAAAATGGTGTTTCAAAAGCTATTATCGATTTATATCCTTATGATATTGATGAAGATTATTCAAGATTACGACTAAAAATTAATACCAACAATTATCAATTGCTGTCAGTAACCATCTTTGGCAAAGACGGATCACATTATATGATTCATTTTTATAATTATAAAACCAACCTCGAACTAGATCAATCTTATTTCACATTCGACACGTCAGATTATCCAAATGTGGAAGTTATTGATATGCGATGGTAATAAAAAAAGACCTTATTAAAGGCCTTTTTTATTTGTTTTTTTACTTTTGTTCCCCCTCGGGATATTCAATCCTGGTATGATAGATGTTCACTAATTTTTGCTTAAAAATACCTTTTATCGTTGCAATATCTTTAAACGTGATATTGGCATTATCAAATTGCCCGTCTTGCATTTGATCATTAATAATTGAATCCACCAGATTATTAATTTTATCCTCGCTAATATCAGACAAACTTCTCGATGCAGCTTCAACAGAATCAGCCATCATTAAAGCGGCTGTTTCTTTAGAATATGGTTTTGGGCCAGGATAAGTAAATTTATTAATATCTACTTCCTGTTCAGGGAATTTTTTAATATACGAACGATAAAAATATTGTACTCTTGTTGTTCCATGGTGCGTTCGTATAAAATCGATTAGTGGTTCGGGCAATGAATGTTTTTTTGCCAATTCAACACCATCTTTTACATGACTAATAATAATGTTCGCACTTTCGTCAAATTCATGCATATCGTGCGGATTAAAGCCTGCCCTTTGATTCTCGATAAAATAAGCAGGATTAACCATTTTACCAATATCATGATATAATGCTCCGGTACGGACTAACAGTGCATTACCTCCAATTTTAAATATTGCTTCCTCGGCCAGGTTAGCAACCTGCATCGAATGTTGGAAAGTTCCTGGAGCTTTTTCTGCAAGTAAGCGTAATAATCTCGAATTGGTATCCGAAAGTTCCATTAGCGTTAAATCCGATAAAAATCCAAATGCTTTTTCAAAAATATAAATGAGTGGATAAGCTAATAAAACAAAGCCTCCATTAATGGCAAAATAAATAAAATTATTAAGCTCAATATTGGTAAAATTTCCTTCCTGGGTAATAGCTAAACCAAAGTAAACAAAGCTATAGGTTAGAAAAACCAATGCGGCTGTTAAAAACAATTTACCCCGGCGGTAAATATTTGTTAAACTAAAAATAGCTACAATTCCGGCAATAAAATTTAAAAAGATAAATTCGAAACCATTGGGAGCGAAAAATCCAACAATTAAAACGGTAATAATATGAATAAATAATGCAAGCCTTGCATCGTAAAAAGTCTTAATAATAATAGGCACTAACGCAAAAGGAATAATATAAAGAACCTGAGTTGTAAAACGCGAAACAAGAACAATAATCAACACCAACATTAAAATAAAAATTGTTTTCATGGTATGCGCTAATATATCATTTCTAAAATGCCATAAAAACAGAAACAATACAGCTATACAGGCAAAAACAAAAATAATTTGTCCGATTAAAATAATCTGATAAAAATACCCGGAACCTAATCGATTTTCCGATTCGTATTTAAGCGATTCCAGTATTCTATAGAGTTGGTTATCGATTATTTCGCCCTGGGATATAATTTTTTCACCGGCCTGAACCATTCCTCGTGTCTTTGAAATATTAGCCAGCATTTCAACCTTTACATTTTCCGAAGTTTTCTGATCGTAGAAAATATTGGGTTCAATAAATTCATAAAGATTAATGGTTTTATAAAAATCGGGATGTTTTATTTTTTGTTGTTGATCCTCTAAATATTGATCTACATGAGTGATAACTCTTTCGTAAGCTTCTTTTTCGGTATAAATTTGAGCATATTCATAGGTATCAGCCAGCTTATTTTTTAAAATAATAATATCATCATCTTTACCTAGCCCTTCGGTAATCTCGCTCGATTCTATAATTCCTGACCAGTAAATCTGATTTAAAATCTCCAGGGCAAAATGTTTAAAATCTTTTACATTATGAGTAAATAATTGTTTTTGATAATTAGATTTCCACTTTAGCGCATCTGACATTAAAAATTCATTCATTTTAGTATCAAATGAGCTGGAAAACTTATCACTTTGTTGTTGTAAAACACTGCTATCATAAACAAAATAAGGATTGTAATTATTTAAAATACTATCTCTTTCTTCTTGTAACTGCTTATCGCTTTTATAAATAGGAAAATCAAAAGGAGCAATTAAAGTGGTATGCATCCATGGGCGACCCTTCTGAAACTCATACCTGAATTTACCTTCGCGAGGGAAGATATAAACGATAATAGTTATGGTTAGCAAAAATAAAAATATGCGAAAAATTATTTTATAATGCTCTTTTAAGAAATTAAATATCTGCTTCATATGATGTTCATTAATTTAAAAACACATTTATACAAATGTAAAAATTTAACCCGAATAATTCATAAATTATTCTATTGCACGAAATATAACAACATATACAAAGATAAATTGTTTTGTCGTTCAGATTTTAATGTTCATCTTTATTTAATGATTATTATTAAGTTTTATGAAGTTATTTGTATTTTTATAAAATAAAAGATAAAAACGATGAACCAATACGGGATTAGTGAAGTAAGTGCTATTCCGGTTCGCAAAGAACCGGCAGAGCAATCGGAGCAGGTTACCCAGATTCTATTTGGTGAAACCTTCGAAATTATTGAAGAACAACCCAAGTGGTTTTATATTATGTTAACCCTTGACCAATACGAAGGATGGATAGATAAAAAAATGGTTACGCTCCTTTCTCAGGAATCTTTTCATACGATTAAAAATCATTCATCCTATATTACCAAACAATATTCAACATCCATTCTTGATGTAGATAGAAACGAAATAATTAATCTGCCCCCGGGTTGTACATTACCTAATTTTAATGAAAAAGATCATCGATTTTTTATCCATCATCATAACTACTTAAAACAAGAAAATAGTCCACAAAATAATCTTAATGTTATAGACTTGTGTAAACTATTTTTAAATGCACCCTATTTATGGGGTGGTAAAAATATTTTGGGTATTGACTGTTCTGGTTTTGTACAGGTTATTTATAAAATTTTAGGAATTAAACTGCCCAGAGATGTCAGCATGCAAGTAAACCATGGACAAACCATTAATTTTATTGGAGAGATTACAGCCGGTGATTTAGCATTTTTTGATGATGAAGAAAGGAATATTATTCATGTAGGAATCATTTTGAATCAGGATGAAATTATTCATGCTTCGGGTAAAGTTCGCATCGATAAATTTGATCATCAGGGTATTTTTAACAGAGAAGAAAAAAAATATACGTATAAACTTCGTGTTATCAAACGTTTAATCTAAATATTATGGGCAAATTATATATTTTGGTATTTATTATTTCGGTTATTGTGGTTATTTATATCATTGACAAAAGACGCAAAGAAAATAAAACCAACAAAGAAGATTAATCACTATGATCTACACCTATGCTTATCCAAGGCCTGCTGTAACGGTTGATATTATTGTATTAAAAAATTTTGATGCCCATCCGGAAATACTCCTGATTGAACGAAAAAATGAACCTTTTAAAAATATGTGGGCATTGCCCGGTGGTTTTGTGGATAAAGATGAAGATATTGAAACAGCAGCCTACCGGGAATTAAAAGAAGAAACATCGATCGAGGACATCAACCTTTCCCAGTTACATACCTTTGGCAAACCTGGCCGCGACCCGCGAGGGCATACCATTTCTGTTGTCCATACAGGTTTTCTTAAAAATAACAACCAAAAAATTCAGGCCGGAGATGATGCTAAAAACTTACAATGGTTTTCAGTTAATCAATTACCCGAACTGGCTTTTGATCATGAAGAAATTATTGATTATGCTTTAAAAAGTACCAAAAAATAAAAAGAGGCTCACCAGAAATCTTTGGGAACAACTTCGCAGGTAAGTCCGTTCTCCTAAAAGAGTTAAATTTATCTTTTTTATTCTATTTTAACCACTCTGCCAACCACAGGCAGGTAAGGTTATGAAACGTATAAAAAACATGCCAATTAGAAAGGATCACCGGCTTCCAGCCGGTAATTAAATGATAAAATTTTATATGGTTAAACATCAGCATTGATGGATTGCAGTAAAAAATAAATAAAAATGCTATTTTAAAACCGGCTGGAAGCCGGTGATCCCTTAATTATGATTTTAAGAAAGCTATTCAGGACAGAAAAATGTAAATACTAAAAAAGCTCTAAAAAAAATCAGAGCTCTTGTAGGGTATATTTAATATATTATTTACAAAATCATTCCTGCAGCAACCGTTTCATTGGTTGCTTCATCAATTAAAATAATACTTCCGGTATACCGGTTTTTACGGTATGAGTCATAGTATATAGGCTTGGTTGTTTTTATCGATATTTTGGCAATATCATTTAATCCAATGTGTTTATCACCGCTTATATTTTCGAGGGTATTTACATCAATTTTATATTTCACATCGCGAATAACACACCGCAAATCATTGGTTGTATGTTTCATCGCATATTTACCTCCCAGCATCATGGGTTTTTCATGAAACCAGCAAATCATCATTTCAATATCCTGACCTGATTTAGGTAGACCATTATCTTTAATAATCAAATCACCACGCGAAATATCTATATCATCTTCAAGGGTTAAGGTAAGCGACTGTGGTGCAAAAGCTTCCTCCAAATGGCCATTAAATACATCAATGGATTTAATCTTTGATTTTAACCCGGATGGTAACACTTTAACCGGATCACCCGGCTTAAAAACACCTCCTTCAATTCTTCCGGCATATCCTCTGTAATCATGATATTCATCTTTCATTGGACGGATAACATACTGCACAGGGAAACGTGGGTCAGCATGATTAATATCACTGGCAATATGTATGTTTTCCAAAAGATACATTAAGGTAGGTCCATCGTACCAATCCATATGTTTAGACCGATCGACCACATTATCGCCTAATTTAGCGCTGATTGGCACAAAACGAATATCGTGTACGTCCAGTTTGGATGAGATTTTATCGAAGTCGGATTTTATTTTTTCAAATCGTTCTTCGCTAAAATCAACCAGGTCCATTTTATTTACACACACAATAATATGCGGAATTTGAAGTAACGAGGCAATAAAAGCATGACGCAGTGTTTGTTCAATAACCCCATTGCGGGCATCGATTAAAATCAATGCTACATTTGCTGTTGATGCACCGGTAACCATATTTCGTGTATACTGAACATGGCCGGGCGTATCGGCAATAATAAACTTACGTTTGGGTGTGGCAAAATACCGGTAAGCTACATCAATGGTAATTCCCTGTTCACGTTCAGCGCGCAAACCATCAGTCAGCAGCGCCAGGTTTACTTCACCATCTCCGGTTTTAAGACTCGCCTTTTCGATAGATTCCAGCTGATCTTCAAAAATTGCTTTACTATCGAATAATAATCTTCCTATTAAAGTACTTTTACCATCATCAACACTACCGGCGGTAGTAAATCGTAAAAGTTCCATATCCAAATATCCTCGGGTGTAATCTTCTGACATCTTTTTTCCAAATTTAAAATGACTAAAATACTTATAAATGCCTAAAAAATAAAATTAAGCATTTACTCTCGATTTAAATTATTACTAATTGATGTAAATATTGCTAATAATTCTCCTGATTCTTTGTATTCCCTCTCAACATCTTTAGGTTTTGACCAACCGACATCAACAATAACTTCCAACCAGTATTGAGTTTCACTAGCTTCCGTTTCACTTATTTTAATTTTATGTTTAAAATCAGCCCGGCTTCGCGAACGATTAGCTTCCCGGTAATTTGCCCCTACACTCGTACCTGCCTTTGTTAATTGATACCTTACTGCTCTGCCTTCAGGTGTTCCAGGTAATTTTGCAGATAATTTAATAATGGCAACGGCAAAATTTTTTGTTCGTTCTTCTAATTGTTTTGCAAAACCTTTTCTATCCAGGTTTTTATCTTGACTGTTCATGGGTTAAAATTTTAGGCATTTTAAATTTTAGTGCATTTTAGGCATTAAACTTTAAAAATACCCCTCCTTTTTCCTGTCTTCCATAGCAGCCTCGGAGCGTTTATCGTCGTATCTTCCGCCACGTTCGGTAATGCGTGTTGCCGCGACTTCGGCAATAATATCTTCTAATGTACTGGCTTTTGATTCAACAGCTCCGGTACAGGTCATATCACCTATTGTTCTAAAACGGATGATCCGTTTTTCGGGCACTTCATCCTCTTTAAGCTGAACATATTCACCGGCAGCTAAAATTGTTCCGTCCCGCTCTATTACCTCACGTTCGTGCGAAAAGTAAAGGTTTGGAATAGGAATATTTTCCAATAAAATATATTGCCACACATCCATTTCTGTCCAGTTACTTATAGGGAATACTCTGAAATGTTCGCCCATATTTTTACGGCCATTAAAAAGGTTCCAAAGCTCAGGACGTTGATTTTTAGGATCCCACTGACCAAACTCATCCCGATGAGAGAAAAATCGTTCTTTGGCGCGGGCTTTTTCTTCATCACGTCTACCTCCGCCCATCGCGGCATCAATTTTTAATTCTTCTATACCATCAAGTAATGTTGTGGTCTGAAGTTTATTACGGCTTGCATTTACTCCGGTTTCATCCACGGCTTTTCCCTGGTCAATCGTATCCTGAACATACCGGACAATCAATTTGGTTTCGGTATCTTTCATCAGCTGATCTCTAAATTCGAGCGTTTCCTGAAAGTTATGTCCGGTATCGATATGCATTAAAGGAAAAGGAACTCGTGCAGGCCAAAAAGCTTTGCGGGCTAAATGAAACATGACAATCGAATCTTTTCCGCCGGAAAAAAGCATACAGGGATTTTCAAACTGAGCGACTACTTCTCGAATAACAAAAATTGACTCAGCCTCTAATTCTCTTAGATGGTTAATGTGATATTTATGGTCCATTATCAATTATTTTTTTCAGATAGAGATGGCAAAATTAATCATTTATATTCAATCTTTGGCAATAGAACTTTTAATATTTTGTTTGTAGCTTCTTCTACACTCATTTCTGTAGTTTTTATTTCAACCGCAGGATTCTCAGGTACTTCGTAAGGAGAGTCTATTCCGGTAAAGTTTTTGATAAGTCCTGCCCGTGCTTTTGCATATAATCCTTTCTCATCTCTTTGCTCACACACTTCCAACGGCGTATTCACATAAATATCAAAAAAATCTTTTTCGCCGACAATATTTTTTGCCTGGTCTCTGATTTCTTTGGTTGGTGAAATAAAACAATTAATCAAAATGACGCCCCCATCTTTAAAAAGTTTTGAAACCTCGGCAATTCGACGAATATTTTCTTTGCGTTCTGCCTCAGAAAATCCCAGGTTATTGTTAATTCCTGTACGCACATTATCTCCATCGAGTAACTTGGTCAGATAACCTTTGCGATGTAACTGAATTTCCAGGGCCTTGGCTATAGTCGTTTTCCCGGAGCCTGATAAGCCGGTAATCCAAATTACCAGGGAGCGTTGATTTAAAAGTTTTTCTTTATCCTCTCTTCGAAGGATTTTATCAAACGTTGGATGAATATTCTTTGCCATTTTTATACAAGATTAATAATATGGGCAAAGATAACAGTATTTGGGAAAAAAGAAAAAGTAAAGCAGCATCTACGCTTAAGTAAATGCAGCAAAGGATAAGCTTTATTCAAATAATTCGTAAAATACTGATTAAAAAGGAGCTAACCAAAAAGACTCGAAGACGTCATTGCGAGGATCTACCCAAATTTTTTGGGCATAATTTATAAATGACAACACCAACAAATAGTCACTGCGAAGGAGCCTTGTAAAGGCGACTGTGGCAGTCTTTAGTTTTTGACACTTAAAAATTGCTTCGCTCCGCTCGCAATGACCTTATAAGTTGTTGATTGTTAATAATTTTAATAAATCTGTCATTGCGAATGCTAACAGTTATCGTCAGCATGAAACAATCTGTTTACGTTAATTATTAAAAGATTGCTTCGTCGTACCTCCCGCAATGACGTAAAAAAATTACTTTTTGGACAGCCCCTGGTTTTTTCAATAATTCCTGGTTATCTTTTTAAAACTTTAAACGTTTTTTGGTATCCACTAAACAATTCCACATGTACCAAATATATTCCTGAAGCATAATTTCTTAAATCTATGGTAATGTTTCTGTTATTTACTACCGGATAAATATCCTTAACAATTCCGTTAATATCGAATACTTTAATGGTTTTTACACGTTCTGTTGTTCCGGATACAACCTGAAAATAGTCGGTTACAGGATTGGGGAATAGATTAAGTGTATTTTCCGTAATATTCTCGGTGGTTGATGTATGCGTGCCGGTTTGGTTAACCGAGAGGATAATCTCCTTACTTACCGTTTCGTCCAGCTTATCCGACGATTGAATATACAACGAACACTCCTCATCCGGATAATCGGTAAAGTCGTAATTGGTAAATAAACTATCGTTTGAAATGATGAACTTATCATTGTCTTTTCCTATTTCAGGGTTTTCATGAACATCAAACACGTAAGTAAAGGTATCTGCTGGATCAGAGTCAATAGTATTTAATACTCCGATTAATGTACCAATACTTACTGTGTCATTAAACTTATTTTTGGAAATGGAAATATTGGTTGGAGCAGAATTGGCATCAACATTAACAAAAAGATTTTTCTCCACCGAAAGATTCGTTTTATCTGTAGCTTTAATTTGCACCTCATACCTTGTTTGGGAATTATAATCTAACACCTCAGTAGTAACTAGATTTCCATTCTGCTCGGTAAAAGGAACAAAACCAAAGGGGCCTGATACTTCAAAAGTAAAAGTATCTTCAGGGGTTTCATCAATTACAATAATCTCACCAACCACTGTTCCTGGAGGCATCCCCTCTTCCACTGTATTATTCGAAAGGGTAATATCCTGGGGTGCATGATCCCTCGGCTTAAAATTAATTACGGCTTCCTGGTTAGATGTAAAATCACTTGATCCAGGCTTAATATTTGTTACAAAGTAATATCCGTTATAGCTGCCGCTCCAACCAAAATTAAAATGAAAAGCACCATTTGAATTTACACCGTCAATATTAAAAGCGTGGCCTGCTTCACCATCTCCTGCATCCCCGGAGTAATAAATTGGATGTCCTTCGCTCAACTGATCAATAAGTAAACTTTCCCATTCTCCTTCATCAGTATAATCAGATCTACTAATATATTCAGCAGAATTAGAATAATCAAAGTAGCTTTTTATCGCTCCAGGAACACTTCTTGAAAACGCTCCTGAACCATCGGCAGCATATCCCATATTAACTGAAACACCCAAATGATATAGCAATAATGCTACAGCATCGGTTGCTCCCTGATTATCCATTTTATCCCATTCATAGGTTGTTTCACCAAAATTAGCGTACTGGTTTCCGTAGGTATCATGATTATAACTATGGCTTCCATATCCTTGCGTAGGATGTTGATATACACTCATACATTGGGCCATGGCCACAGCAACGCAACCTGCGTAGGCATGTCCGCCGGGACCATCCTGATCTGCAGGGCAATATTCATTCCAACCCGCACCCTGGTTCCATTCAACCTCGATTAATGGTTCAACTGGATCAACAGCTTTAGTGTATTTAGAAGTTTTTATATCGCTCCACGAGGAATGAGGTACCTCTGGCGCTTTCGAAGAAATTAGTGATGAAATCTCGTTGGCATATCCTTTAAACCAAGAATAAAACGGCAAATTTTTTATCTCTTTCGTATCGAAATATCCTGTATTAGAAAAACCCAGTATTGCCGGGGCTCTGTCGTCGGCAGAAACAATGGCCCAACCTTCAGGCTTAAAATTAATTACATAAGTTAATGGTTCGTTATTACTTTGAAAAACAACTGCTTCATCTACTGTTAACGCTGATTTACCTGAGGTTTCAAAAAATTTTTCAGCCACCATTTTAGCTTCATCAATATCTATCCCTTTTGAAAAACCTTGTAATACTGTTACCACCGAAAATAAGGCCAAAATTAATCTCTTCATCTTGAAACATTTATTAATTTAAATTGTGCAAATATAACACTTCATAAAATACAATTATAATTATTTACGAAAAATTTACCACCGGGTTACAAATCAAAAAACTAAAAAATTTTGATTTGTTAATGGCACTAAATTTTTCTGTTTATCATATGCAAATATTATTTTAAAAGAAATAAAAAAGGGCTGCCCCTTTTTGAGACAGCCCCTTTGATATTTAGTAAAAGTAGATTTAGTTTCTGCTTACCTGACCTCGTTTAATTTGAAGGTCTCTTACACTGGTTGATGCATTCTTGTCTAGACTAACACCAGCTGCCTTGGAAATTTTAGTCCATGTAGATGCAACAAAAAGATTGTTCCAGCCCTGATTAGCGTCATCCAGATACCAATAAGATCCCCACCAATATTCATCATCGGTAGTCATGTCTCCAGTACCTGCTATGTGACATACAAAATGATCATCACCATATACTTCTAATGAGTTGGAAGCACCATCACCCCAAAGGTCTCCTAGTTCAATCCAATCTGGAATATTAAAAGTTAATGTAGCTAAATCACCATCAAATACACCTACAACTGCTGTATCACTATAATAAATACCAGTAGCAATAATTTGATTGGCATTGTCAGGATCTTCTGCAATAGTTACATTAAATGATTCATCATAACTTGCTCCAAAATAAGAAGTTCCATCAACCTGATAATCACCAATGATTAAATCTCTGGTATAGCCATAAGAAATAAACCATTCATAATCTCCAAATTCAATGGCGGCTACATCGTTTCCGTAGATATCCCACAGTGCGCCTTCGTCAACACTAAGGGTTACATATGAGCCATATTCGCCTGCTTTTGGTAAATAAACAAACAGGGTATCTCCATCAATATCCAGGTTGGCGGCATCAAGATTGAAAGTTTCGGAAAGCTCATCATTATAATACTTAACCTTGATCATTCCCATTTCATATGCATCTAAACTTGCAGTACTTAGTTCAATAGGATACTCAAGTTTAATTACCTGAAATTCAGCCGGTTCTGTTACATAAATAGTATCAGAAGGAATCACGGTTAACTCTTCTTTAGCTTCCCAAGCTGCTCTCCAATATATTCCATCTGGAATAAATTCCCCTTCTCCATCATCAATAAAATCACTGGTTACACCGGCATATTCATTGCCAGATCTATCGGTAATAGCACCTTCGGCAATGGATAATAAAACATATTGACCGGTAATAAGCTCCTGCATTTGTTTAATAGTAACCGCACTACCACTAATACTAATAGAATCTTCATGAACAGGAATCCAGGTAATCAACTCAGGATCTATAGGGTCTCGATATCCTAATTGAATATCAAAATCAGTTGCCAGTATTACTGGTTCATTAAACGTAAGTGTAATAGCAAAATCTATTTCCTGAGCCGGGCTAGACGAGATGGCAGGGCTAATACCTGCATCAAGATCAAGTGTTGGATCATAAATATCGCTCGTAGTAAATGCAGCAGTAGTTGCAATGGTACCAAGAACACCATCTGTATTTACTGGCAGTGCAAACACTTTATATGATGTATTTTGAATTAATCCTGAAACTTTAACAGATCCACTTAATTCAGCAGCATCATCCATAACTATTTGCTTAGCAAAAACTGCATCAGCAACATCCAATTTAAGCATGTCCTGAGGATCAGGAGTTTCACTTTCATCGGTTCCGGGTACAACAGCAATAAATACTCTTCCAACCGTGGATAACGAATATTCTATTATTGCTGTAGAGTCTTCCACTGTATTTACAGTCACAGTAGCAGTATTAGCAGCATCAAGAACCGAAGGCTCATACTCTTCTTGCCAATCCTGCTCACAACCAAACTGAATCAGCGCTACTAAAAGAGCTAACAGTCCAATTGTAAATTTTTTTATTTTTATTTGTTTCATATTTTAAAATTTATCAGTTTTCAATAATTTAAAGTATTGATAATAGAATTAACTATTAATTCTTTGTCCAGGTCATTCCAGGAAAAATAGCATCCCAACCACCTGTATCATCAGCTACGTAAATTCCGTCTTCAAAGGTTAACACCTGACCATCTTCAGATAATGTTGCTGTAACATTACCACTTTCGTTAATTGACAAGTCAGCAGTCATTCCAAATAGTGTAATTGGATATTCACCCTGATACTCGTAGGCACAAGTTTGCCCTATTGGGAATTTCACCTCTGTTTTTTCCTCATTAACAACACCATAAAATCTGGTATCATAATTTGGGTATACAAAACCATAATTAGGGAATCCATAAACTATATTTTGAATCCATAATACAGTCACATCTTCAGGGTCTTTTTCGATGGTTACCGTCCAGGTAACTCCATCACCAGAATAGTAAGAGTCAGCCAGTGCGCTCCAATCACCAAAGAATGCAGATAATGGGTGATCATTGTCAGTAATAACCACAGTACAAATATTTTGTGCACTTGGCTTTACCTTTCCATCTTCAGCAAGTTGAATCTGGAATGAAAGATCGCCGGTAAAAACACCCGGATCGTCAATGATATTAACCACGATATTTTGGGTGCGATTTTCGGCATCAAAGGTTAATGTTTGACTTTCATCTTCTACAGTAAAGTTCACCCCTTCTTCAGCTGTGCCATCAATAATAGAGTAAGTAACAGATCCCGACATCCCTGAAACAGAAGCTAACGTAACAGGTATGCTTAGAGTTTCGCCGTCCTCAGCAACAGATGCAGCTGTAGTTTCAAAAGCTACAAAAGCATCGCCTTCGGAAAATTCCGGAACTTCATTTAAATCATTGCAAGATGCTATGATCGCGAACACTCCTATAATTAAAAATTTAAATATATTTCTCATTGCTTTTTTCATTTTAGTAACCGTCATTTTGAACTAAATTTTCATTCACATCAAGTTCCCTTTTAGGAATTGGTAATGCCCACTGGTAGCTGTTGGCAGCAAGAGATTGATCAGGCCGGTCAGAAATGCTGGAAGCTCTGTTTGTTCGAGCATAATCGAACCATAAATGGCCTTCAAAAGCCAACTCAAGACGTCTCTCTTTGAAAACAACATCAGCTCCAACTGGACCTCCAGTAGTAGCACCACGCTTAGCACGAATAGCATCAATATCATTTTTTGCTGTAACGCCAGATACAGATGCACCATTCACAATGGCTTCTGCCCTGTTCAGATACATTTCAGAAAGACGCAATACAACTACGTTATTAACGTCAGGAGTAGCAATCCCTTTACCAGGATATTTTGTTGTCCACTGAGAGCCTGAAACATCACCTGGATCCGTTCTAAACATAGTACCCCGTACATCACCTGCATCGTATAAATCAACCAGATCTTCGTGCGCAGCACAATCGGCATATCCCTCAGGATCAGTCATATAAGCAGGACCTTCCCAATATTCATCGTAAGAGTTTGCAGTAGCTCCATACACTTCAAAAATAACTTCATTGCCACCAACATCCATACCCCAAACATCCGGGTACTCATCAGCTGTCCATAAACTATAGTTGGTATTTTTTATCACTTTGGTAGCATAGTCAGCTGCTAATTGCCATTGCTCAGAATATAAATACGCACGGCTTAGCAGCGCCTGAATAGCAGGTAAAGAAGCAACAGATTTAGAATCAGCCATACCTGATCGTACATAATCTGGATCAATAAGAGATTCTGCATCTCGCAGATCAGTAATAATCTGTTCATAAACCTCCGCAACAGTATTTCTTGCGGGTTGTTCAGTTGCTGTTTCATCGGTTTTTAGAATGATCGGAACACCCGGTGCATCCTTGTCTTTAATATATGCCGGAGCATATAAACGAACCATATCAAAATGCGCCAACGCTCTTAAGAAAAGACTTTCAGCCTTTAAATTATTCAAATCCTGAGCTGTAACATCATCTACATCTTTTCCTTCAAGATTATGCATTACATTATTTACAGCGGATATTACATAATAAGCATACCCCCATAAACCAGAAGTAGCATTCGATGAGTAAGTTAAATCACGTGCTAAAGTCATTCGTCCCGATGTAAAATCGGTATTACTAGGAATTGTTGCATTTCCTGCACGCATTTCTGCATTAAGTACATAATAAGCACCATACCAGGTACCATCTGCTAACGGAGAGTAAGCACCTGCAACAACGTTATCTAATCCGTTGTATGTCGATAAGGTTATTTCTGAACTTTGTGATAATCTGGGTTGTTCTACAAGATAATCTTCACATCCCATGAGAACTGCAGAAATAACAAATACTATAAATATTATTTTTTTCATTTCTTTTAATTTTTAAGATTTAAAAAGAAAGTTCTATTCCGCCAACAAAAGTTTTTGTCATTGGATATACACCATAGCCCATTCCAGTTACACCACGTTCGGGATCCCAAAAATCAACATCGTGGAACGTATAAAGATTCAAGGCTCTTGCATATATTTTTAAATTAGATACTTTTATCATATCACTATATTTCTTAGGTAGAGTATAAGACAAAGTTATATCCTTAATACGGCAATAACTTCCATCTTCTAACCATCGATCGTTGTAATAATTAGATGAATTACTTGTGTTACCAGCAATAGGTTTGGGGTCAACACCAGTATCTCCTGGTTCTTTCCAATAGTTTAATGCGCTGGCTTTTTGGTTCATCGACATTTGGTTTCCATCACTACTTATATAGCGATTTTCAATAATTAATACATCGTTGCCTTGTTTAAATTCAAGATAAACGGACAGATTAAATCCTTTCCAGTTCACTGCGGTATTAAAACCTCCTGTAAATTTTGGTTCAGGCGTACCTGCATAAATCCAGGCTGCATCATTATAATTATTGGTTAAGGTTCCATCTTCCATTCTCCATAATGCTTCACCATTCGAAGGATTAACTCCGTAATAATCTTTCAAATAAAAAGTTAGGAATTCTCTACCAACAACATGACGAAGTCGTCCATCATCAGCAAAAGCCATCTCTTCAACATCTGCCAGATCCAATATTTCGGATTTGTTATAAGCAATGTTAAAGCCAGCTGTCCAGGTTAAATCATTCTGTTGAATAATATCTCCACTTAATTGAAACTCAACTCCATCGTTTTGGAGTGAACCAATATTCATGAAGTTTGAAGAAAAACCAGAAGTTTGTGGTACTTGTTTATTCAAAAGCATTTCTTCGGTTTTTCTACTATAAACATCAATACTACCATTTATTCTACCTTTTAAGAAACCAAAATCAAGACCCGCATTCCAGGTTTTATTTAACTCCCATGAAAGCATTGGGTTTGGTGGTGTATTTGGTAACATTCCGGTAGCTCCATTGTAAGCAGTTGATGCGTATACACCGTAAGCTCTATAAGCAGCAATATTATTATTTCCGTTCACACCATAACTGGCACGAAGTTTAAGAATATCAAGAAAATCAAATCCGTCCATAAAGCTTTCTTTATTGATATTCCAAGATCCACCTACGGACCAGAAGGTACCCCACTGATTCTCTTCTCCAAATAAAGAACTACCATCTTCACGAATAGATGCTTGTAAATAGTATTTACCTTTATAGTTATAATCTAATATACCAAAGAAAGATTGCATGGTACGAGTATTATAGCTATAATCACCTTCATCATCAGCAGCAGTTGATGTATTTGGATAAGGTATTTGAGGATCTACTCCAGGTGAATAAATATAATAGGAATTATACGTTCTTCTCATGGCTTCCTGACCTGCTAACAAACGTACCATATGATCATCATTAAAAACATCATCATACGTAATAGTGTTCGATGTAGTAAGCTGAACATATTGTAATGTGGATGATTGAAGTGTACCATCTGATGCACTATAGTCAGCTTCAGGACTCCAATAACGACGACCTTCACCAAATGTTGTTTCGATCGCATTATTTGATTTAATTTCAACCTTCTCAATAGGGTTCCAGGCAAGGAAATAAGAGCCTAAGGCACGATACTGCTTCTCCCACTGATCATCATACAATGCAGTAGCCCTTGGATTGGTATTAGAATTTTCAGCAATACTAAGGTTATGAGAACCATCCTCAGTATAAGCTCTAGACCAGGGTTGAATAATTAAGCCGGCGAAAGCCGGGTTTACATAATACAAACTTTGCATCGCCACATCATTAGATTCTGTATAGGCCATGTTAAAGCGTGCGCCTGTTTTCAATTTATCTGTTAAATTATAATCAGCATTTACACGTACAGTAATTTTTTCAAAATTAATACCGTAAAATACGCCTTGATTATCATGATACGCTAATGATGTGTAATAAGTACCCTTATCATTCCCTCCGGATGCACTAAGTCGATACTCTTGCATTTTACCCATACGTGTAAAATGGTCCATCCAGTTTGTTTGAGATCCTTCCAATAAAGTCATTGGGCGATAATATTTTCCATTTGGATCATCAGGGTCTAACCCTGCATTATAAATCGCATCTCTCTGATAACTAAGAAGTTGTTGACCATTCATTGTAGCAAAATCGTTATCATTCGCTAATGTAGAGTAACCAATCTTACCACTTACGTTAAAATTGGCCTGACCGGCTTTACCTTTTTTGGTTGTAACCAGAATTACACCATTGGCAGCACGCGAACCATAAACAGAGGCTGCAGCAGCATCTTTCAATACCGTAATAGACTCAATGTCGTTAGGGTTAATGGCAGACATTGCATTACCAGTATTGGTGAAATATGATTGATCACCCTGCATTACTGGAATTCCATCAACTACCCAAAGTGGTTCATTTCCTGCATTGATAGAGGATGTACCACGAATACGAATTTCTGAACTTGCACCAGGCTGTCCTGAAGAAGATGTAATTTGAACACCGGCTAATTTACCAGAAAGCATCTTATCAACAGATGTAACTGGAGCGTCAGCCATTGTTTCACTTGAAACCTCCGAAAGAGATCCTGTTTTAGCTTCACGCTTTACAGTACCATAAGCCACAACAACAACCTCATCCATCGTAAGGACTTCAGCCTCTAAGACAACATCAATTACAGTTCTACCTGCAATGGATTGTTCCTGAGCTTTCATACCAATAGCACTAAAGATTAAAATTTCTGCACTACTGGGAACATTTAAGGAGTAATTACCATCAATGTCAGTAGCAGTACCAATTGTAGAGTTGTTTTTAACTACAACTGACACACCAGGGATTGGTGAACCGTCTTCAGCACTAGTTACCGTTCCGGTTATTCTTGAAGTTTGAGCTTGAACTACAGAAAAGCTCAAGAACAACAAACTTGCAAGAATAATACTAAGTTTTTTCATAGATAAAAATTTTAGGTTCATAAATAATTAAATAAATTTATTCATGCTGCTAAGATATAAAAAAATTGAGAATAAAAAATAAAGATATGCAATAAAACATCATATTTTGCGAGGGATTTGACAAAATTGACTGAGAATCAGAAAAAAAATACAATAAAATATATATACCCAATAAAAAATCATAAAATCAAAGATACTTTTTAAGTGTATTATAGACTATTAAAAAAGGCTGCCAAAAAATGACAGCCTTCTCTTGTTAGAGTTTTATATATAAAATATTTAAAACTTATATTCTATTTCAATAGAAGAATCATCTAATACTCCCTGAGGTTTATTCACTGCTACAACTTGCATAACACCATACATATAATCTTCAGTGCCTCTTCTTGTCCTGAAAATAAATACGTCACCTTCTTCAGCTTCGTTTACTGATGTAAGAGGGGTACTGAAATCAGTATTCTCCTCTACATCAACAATATCTGCGTTTGTGTAATCAGTTGCAGTGCCTATAACAAACTCCAGGTTATTATTTGGTTCAAAACCCATAATATACCCACCTGTTTCAGTTTGAATTGTAAGCTGTATATCAGCACTATCACCTGCCTCTGAAACCATTACATAACGGCTTTCAATTAAATCGTAGGCTTTAGTGCTAACCGTTGAAGAGTCTAATACAAACGACTCAGTATTTTCATAACTATTTGCTTCAACAAGTAATGTTGTCTCGGTGGTTTCTGTTTTAGATCCTGCAGTACCAGTTACTCTTACAAATATGGTATCTGTACCTATTGTATAATCCGAACCAGTAAATGGAATTGAATCAACTGCATTAAAAGGCTCTGCTAATTCTGTATAAGTACCTAATACTGAAACCTTAGTTTCTACCGTTACACCATCAACTGTAGCACTTGCAGGTTCGATTGCAAATTTAAAATGGTATACTGTATCACTTCGATGCTTGATATGAGGATCCTCAACTGAAATAGGATCGTCAACTGAAATAGAATGAGTCCTTGAGAAAGGTGTTCCTTCGTACTCTGCATCAAACTGAAAATTAGCAGTCCATCCAATCGTAGTCATTCCTAATTGAGCATCCGTTAAAGTAATTGCCCCCTCTCCTGCATTTAATGCTATGTTACCCAAATCTGCATTTGGAGGATCGAAGGATTCTTCTTCGACAGTCATTCCTCCTAAATGGGTTACTGCAACTTCCGTTAAATTCTGTAACGGATTATCAATCTCTATCACAACTTGGTCATCCAGACTCGTGTAATTTGTTGATGTAATATAGAACTCCGTACCCAAGTTATAGGGTTCGTAATCATCTTCCTCTTGACATGCAACGGCAATAAAGATGAAAGATAGTAAAATATAAAATATTTTGTTTTTCATAATGTTTTCAATTATTGATTATTAATTAATATTTATCCCAGAAAATTTTAGTAACCAATTCATCTCCACCAACAGCTGAAGCAGCTTCAGCATAATTAACTTCGTTTAATGTTTGCTCATTAATTGGGAATGTAAATCTTGTTGGTACTGAGGTAATGTCATTATAAGGCGTAGGAGGCATATTTAAAAGCGGATAATCCAGTCTTCTCCAGGTTGTCCAACCAACAAACCCATTAACATAGGATGCAATCCAAGATTGAGTACCAATAACTTCCCTCCATGGTTCACTAACTGAAGATGCAGCTATTGCAGAAGCATAGTCAACTTCGGGTTGTAATAGATAGGCTTCTGCTTCAGCTTCTGTTCCTCCCCACCATACTATAGAAGTTGTTATGGCTTCATTGTAAAGGTTTTTAGCTGTTTTGCCTACATTGTAAGTTCTGGCGGCAGCTTCGGCTAAATAGAACTGTAGTTCGTTATAGGTTAAAATAATACCTTTAAAATTTGGTTCCTGTATTGCATCAGCAACATGTGAATGATTTGCAAAAGCACTTGTTTCACCATAAGTACCACCAAGATAGCCTCCTATATTTTGTCTAAAATAATACGATCTTCTTGGATCATCTAACCCATTCATTACATCTACAAGTGTATTTGCTGCAACATAATCATCACGACCCGAAGCAACTAAATTTTCATGAATTGGATTGAAATTTGGTGAAGAGGTCGCATAAGGCATTAAACAATCATCTGCTGAAGATTCAAAAGCATCTGCATATGCTTCTTCAACAAGAGCCTGAGCATCAAATGTTGGATCATCGGCAACAGTAATAGCCATTCTTACTTTTAAGGTGTTTCCAAATTTAATCCATTTGGATACATCACCTCCATAATAAAAATCTGCAGAACCAAAACTTCCACCAGATTCATCTAAACCATCAATTGCCGCATCTAATCTAATAAATAAATCGGCATAAATATCTTCACCAGCATCGTAGCTAGGATAAACATTTTCAATATTTAAAGCATCAGTGTATGGTACCATACCAAAAATATCAACTAAACGGCTATAAACAAAGACATTAAGCAATTCAATAATATGTAGCTTGTTTTGTTTATCTACTTCTAAAGTTGCTGCTACTTCTTCTTCGGCTATTAAAGTTGCTGCTTCATCCAAGTCTTTTAAAACTCTTCGATAGAAAGCCCTGAACACATTTTGAGGAACATTTCTGTTCACAATGTCAAAATTAGCTTCATCGGTGTAAGTTGTTTCAGTCCAATACTGGGCCCAGAGGTTCCAATTATTCCAGTTCACATTGGGGGTATTTAACTGGTCAGCTAAATCTTTTTCTGCATTAGAAAATAATGCATCTCCGGACACTTCTGCCGGATTTTTTTTATCAGTATTCCAGTCTTCGAAATCATCGGTACATGATGAAGCAAAAACCGTTAATACGATAAATAATAAATAATATATTTTTTTCATAATAATCTTAGTTTTTATAATTGAATATTAAGGCTAAACCCATAATTTTTTGTTGCTGGCATAACACCAGATTGCCATCCCTGAATATTACCGGCGCCTTGGCTGGCCTCAGGATCGGCATGAGGTAAATTCTTGTCTATAATCCAAAGATTTGAACCTACAAAACTTAATGAAGCACCTTTAATAAAAGTTCTATCCATTAACGTTTTTGGAAGATTATAAGTAAGAACAACTTCTCTCAATTTAATGTACGATGCATCGTATATGAAACGGGCATTTGGGCTTCTGGCCCAACCTTCGGTAGAATAGGTATAGGGTACTCTTGTGGTATTCTGACTACCATCAGGATTAACTCCATCAAGTATTATACCTCCTCCATCGCTATAACTATCTCTCATTGGATTTCCTAAATCATTATCTCCAACAGTCTCTTCATACAACCCTGTTCCAATACCATACCATAAGTCAAGTGAGAATACATCACCGCCTTTTTGCCAGTCGATAAGGAAACTAAAGGTAAAGTTCTTATAAGAAAATGCATTGTTTAAACCAGCATTCCAATCAGGATTGATATCACCTATAACCTGGTCGTTGGTTGCACTTCTTGCATAATAACCACCCTCAACAATTTTCTCACCATTATCATGATAAACAAAATCTGATCCATGAATGGTACCATAAGGTTCTCCTACACGGGCATTAATGGTAACACCACCTTGAAGGCCAGCTAATTGAAGGTTTTTAACCTCATTACCCGATTCATCAACAAAAAGTTCAATTACTTCATTGGTATTTTTTGCCCAATTTAAATTGAAATCCCATCTGAAATTCTTTGTTTGAACGGGTGTTCCAAATAGAGCCAATTCAACACCTTTATTTTCAATCTCTCCAGCATTTACCCATTTGCTAAGATAACCAGTTGCATACGAAACCGTTACAGGCATAAGTTGATCTACGGTATTATTTTTATATAAAGCCAGGTCAAATCCTAATCTGCTTTTAAAGAAATTCATCTCTAATCCACCCTCTAAAGCTTTTTGCGTTTCGGGTTTTAAATTTGGATTATTTCTTGTATCAGGCACAGTAACCAAAGAATTTCCTGATAATGGGGCATTTCCAATATAGGTGTCTCTTGTTCTTCTGGCTGGTGCACTATTACCAACTTCAGCATAATTTAATCGTAGCTTACCAAAAGATAACCAATCAACATTCATCACTTCAGAGAATACAAAACTACCGCTTATTGATGGGTAGAAATAAGTATTATTATCTTCAGGTAGTGTAGATGACTGATCAATACGTGCTGTTCCATCTAAATATAGCATATTTTTATAACCAAGGGATAAGCTACCAAAATAACCATTTACCCCAATTTCGTCAAGCCATTCATCAGGTGGCATCATTGGATCAACACTGTTACTTAGTGCATATACACCAGGAACTGCTAATCCACCATTAGTTGAAACTCTTGTATTATCATCTGTTGTCCTGCGGAAATTTGTTCCCAATAAACCGTTAATATTCAAATCATCAGTAATATGCTTATTGTATTTAAACATAAAATCAACATTGGTTTCAGTAAACGCTCTTGTACGTCTGATATAACCAGAAGTAACATCCGGATAGCCAACTCCGAAAGGAGTTGCAACAGAACCAACAGCTCTTCTTTCTTCGATTAATTCATTATAGGTATCTATGGCTGCACGTCCCATGAAGCTTATTGCCTCAGTTAATTTCCAATCTGCCTGAACATAACCGATTAATCGATCTCTTTCGTCTGTCTGATAATTCTCATACCTTGTCCAGTATGGATTATCCCAATAAATAGGACCAGTGTTAGTTGGTGATTTCTGATTCCAGGTTGCATTTCTACCTGATAAGTTATATAAACGTTCTTGTTGCTTCATATCAACACCAACATCATACCACTGGCGGAACATACTCATAATATTATCGTTATAACCAGTAGATGGACGGCCTTTTCCTTGCGTATTGATATAATTAGCAGAAGTAGTAATGGTTAAATTTTCCAAAATATCATAGGATGCATTAAGAATATAATTATTTTTCTTTAATGAGCTATTTGGCATAACGCCGGAGATATCCTGGTTTGTATATCCAAATCGGTAATTACCTTTTTCAGATCCACCGCTTATATCAAAGCTGTTCGTATATTTAACACCAGTTTCAAAAAAGGTTTCTGCACCATTTTCAGGGGCAACAAAAGGCCTTGGTTGTCCATAATATTCAGATTCAGGGATAAAAGCATCATAATGATAAACCATTAAATTAGGGTCAAAAGCCTGGCCTCTGGATGCATCCTCTGTTGTAGGAACAACTAAATCATCAGTTCCATCGCCATTAACATCGTATTCGTATAATCCAGGATAATCGCCACCACTATAATATGGTCCGTAACCTGCACCATACTTTGTTTGGTGTTTTGGAAACGTACTTTCATCAATGGTACTAAAAGTAACATTTGAATTTACAGAAACACCCAACGTTTTGGTGTCTGATCTTTTACCTTTTTTTGTAGTAATTAAGATTACTCCATTAGCAGCCCGTGAACCATAAAGAGCTGTGGCAGCAGCGCCTTTAAGAACACTTATTGACTCAATGTCATTTGGGTTAATATCAGATGCAGCGTTACCATAGTCATAACCAACACCACCTACCTTTTGATATGAATCATTGCTTATTTCATTACTTATAGGCACACCATCAACCACAAATAATGCCTGGTTGTTTTGTGTTAACGAAGATGAACCCCTAATTACAATATTGGACGAACCACCAAAGTTGGTATTGTTCTTAATCTGAACACCAGCTACTTTACCGGATAAAGAGTTCACCACGTTTTCGTTTTTAACCTTGTTAAGGTCTTCACCGCCAACTTCTTGCGCTGAATATCCAAGACTTTTCTTTTCTCTTGAAATACCCAGTGCGGTTACAATTACTTCGTCCATTTTAACTACTTCAGCTTCCATAGCTACATCAATAATAGACCTACCTGCAATTGTTTGTTCCTGGTTTTTTAAACCAACAGCAGTAAAAACTAAAACTTCTGCACTGTTAGGAACAGTTAATGAATACTTACCATCCAAGTCAGTAGCGGTACCAATTGTAGTATTATTTTTTACTACAACTGACACTCCAGGTAAGGGTTCACCGCTTTCATCGGATACCGTACCCGTGATTTGCATTTGTGCTGCAGCTTGAAAACTAACAAACAGCAAGAATGCAAGAAAGATTGTCAATTTTTTCATAGATAAAATTTTTAGGTTTATAATTAAATTTGGTTAAATTATTCGCACTAATGTAAAAAAAAATAAATTGAAAACAAAAAAATCTATCTCTAATAAATAAACGATTATCAACAAGATTAATTATTTCAGAAGTATTTGTTTATAATCCACAACCTAAACAATTTTATAACAACTTGTATCACAAGTATTAATAATAAAACGAGCAGACCAAATCCTGTCTGCTCGTTAATTTTATTAGTAGTTAATAAATAGATTAGATTTTACTTTCTACCATTTTTAGAATCTCTTTTTCAAATATTTCTGTTTCATTTTCAATTTTTGTTGCTTTTTTGCTAACGTCCTGTATAAAGTCTTTATCATCCAGCCCTGCTGCATTTATTTTTACATTTAAAAAAGCTCCTTTCACACAAGATCTTATGGCTAAGGCTCCTACGCCTGCATCGGAAACAGAATTCGGATTACCAATCTCGGCCATTGCTTTTACTACTTCTAACGATTTGTGGGCTATTTCCATAACTCTAAAGGGGACCATGATAGCATTCTTCGTGGCATCATCAATCGCTTTCTTTCGTATGGCCTTTTCTTCGTCTGTTTTTTTAGGTAACCCGAAAGCATCCATAATTTTGTTAAAGGCATCGGTATCTTCGTCAACTAATTTTAACAGCTCTTGCTGATATTGCATGCCTTTTTCTGCCCAGTTGGAAAATTCTTCCCAACGGTCGTCCCATCCGCGTTTATGTGAAGAAAGGTTAGCTACCATCGTTCCTAAAGCTACTCCCATGGCACCCATATAGGCTGATACTGAACCACCGCCTGGGGCAGGAGACTCTGATGCTGTTTCGTCAGCAAAACCGGTTACGGTTAAATCAACCAGTTTCTTTTTCTTTTTATCGGCAGCCATTTTGTATTCGATGATTTTCTCTTCGGGTTTAAATTTATATAAATCATCTAATCCAAGAGATTTTACAGCAATTTTTATAATTTCTTTTTCAGGGATACCTACTGAACGATTTTGTTTACGCAAGAAATATTTTCCTGCATCGATCATGGCTTTTAAGGGCACTAATCCAACCAGCTCTGAGCCTGTAACTCTAATTCCTCGTTCATCTGCTTTTTTACACACTTCATCAAAAGCTTCGTGTACCGATGTAATGGAAATATTGGTTAAGTTCATAGATATTTGGGCAATACCGTATTCATCAATAAACCATCCAATGGCTTTAACTGCTTTTAACGAGCCAGGAATCCATACTTTCTTCCCATTTTCATCCAATACCGGTTTACCGGTTATTTTATTGCCTTCACGTTTTACACGGCCTTTTTCCCGCACATCAAAGGCAATAGCATTGGCTCTTCGGTTAGATGTGGTATTTAAATTAATATTATAGGCTACTAAAAAGTCTCTTGCTCCTACTGCTGTAGCACCAGCTTTAGCATTAAATTCTGCAGGCCCAAAATCGGGTTTCCATTCCGGTTTGCTTAATTTATCTTTTAGTCCTTCATATTCACCGGAACGACAATTGGCAAGATTTTTACGCACATCAGAAAATGCTGCATTCTCATAACAATATATAGGTATATTTAATTCTTCACCAATTCGTTTAGCCAGTTTTCGGGCATATTCAATGGTTTCGTCCATTGTGATACCTGCCACAGGAACTAAAGGACATACATCCGTAGCACCAAAACGGGGATGCGCTCCTTTATGATGACGCATGTCAATTAATTCAGCAGCTTTTTTTACGGCCTGAAAAGCTGCTTCGCATACTTCATCGGGTGTACCTACAAAAGTAACTACGGTCCGGTTGGTTGCTTTTCCGGGGTCAACATCCAATAGGCTTAAACCTTCGATCGACTCTATTTCTTTGGTAATTTGTTTGATGATTTCCATATCGTTCCCTTCGCTAAAATTGGGAACACACTCGATTAGTTGTTTCATATTTATTTTATTTTATATATATTAATATATCTTTGATATTAAAATTAAAAAGAATCATATTAAGCGTTTAAAATATTTAACCACAAAGGATTCTCTAAGTACATCACGAAGGCACACAAAGAATCACATTATTACTCTTTTAATACCGTCCTTTAGATGACGCACATTAAAATTTGCAAGCAATCCCAACTTACATCCTGATAATTTTAAATAAGTTAGTATTTGAGCCATGTGAATATCACATAATACATCAACAGACTTTATTTCAACAATTACTTTATTTTCTACCAGTAAATCTATTCGATATCCGGCTTCCAGCTTTACATCTTTATACACAAGTGGTAAAGGTTTCTGCTTTTCAACACTCAATCCCGAATGCAAAAGTTCATAATAAAGACATTTTTCATAAGCACTTTCAAGTAACCCAGGCCCCAGTACAGTATGAACCTGAAAAGAACTATCTAATACTTTTTTGAAAACATCTTCAATATTCATAATTATTCAATTAAAAAACTTCGTGTTTACTTCGTGAAAATACTTTGTGCGACTTTGTGGTAAAAAAAAACATACACTATATATTATAATCTATTAGTATTATTATATTTTTTATAAAATTTTTCCATTCAGTATTACTTGATCAATTAAATGACTTGTATATGCATAAGGCATAAATTCATAACCGGGAATTTTTTTGGTAATATAAACGTTGGCTTTTTTCCCTTTGGTAATACTTCCCATTTCATCATTAACACCCATGGCATAGGCACCATTAATGGTTGTAGCATGAATCACCTCTTCGGGCAACATTCTTAACTTGATTGTTCCCAGCGACATAATAAATTTCATATTACCTGATGGAGATGAGCCAGGGTTATAATCAGTAGCCAGGGAGATGGGCAGTCCTGCATCGATCATTTTTCGTACCGGAGGATCTATCATTCCTAAAAAGAATGCAGCTCCCGGCAATAACGTTGGCATTGTTTCAGAATTTTTCAGTGCCTTTATTTCATCATCACCGGTAAACTCAAGGTGGTCAACCGATAAAGCATCGTATTTTACACCCACCTGTATTCCTCCGGAATAGTCTAGCTCATTGGCATGAATCTTAGGCCGTAATCCATATTTTAGCCCAGCCATAAGAATCCGGTCGGTTTGTTCTACAGTGAAAAAACCTTTATCGCAAAACACATCAATATAATCGGCCAGGTCTTCGGAAGCCACCTGTGGGATCATTTCGTTGATGACCATATCCACATATTCATCTTGCTTTCCTTTATATTCAGCCGGAACAGCATGTGCCCCCAAAAAAGTCGATTTAATCGTAACAGGTGAGGTATCTTTCAACCGTTTAATTACCCTCAACATTTTCAATTCGTCTTCAACGGTTAATCCATAACCGCTTTTTATTTCTACAGCACCGGTTCCAAAACTTATTATTTCATTGATTCGTTCCAACGACTGTTCGTATAATGAATCTTCAGAGGTATTATGCAATAATTTCGCCGAGTTTAAAATTCCACCGCCACGTTTGGCAATTTCTTCATAAGATAAACCACGAATTTTATCGCTATATTCAATCTCCCGGCTACCAGCATAAACCAGATGGGTATGCGAATCGCAAAAGGATGGAAAAACCAATCGCCCTTCTGCATCAATGGTTTCGCCATCAAAATCATTGATATTTAGCTTATCCATTTTGCCAAAATCTGCAATTTGATCTTCTTCGATCCATAAATAAGCATCCTGGATACAATCTAGTTTCTGCATTTCGTTTCCGGCAACGTATTTTGTTGATTCATCCAGAATATTAACCAACGATTTTATGTTTTTTATAAGCAGCTTCATACCTTGATTTTTTATTGATTAAACTGCTACGAAATTACAAAAATCATCTGTATAACACGAAAAAATTTCTTGTTGTATAAACATTATTCTATTTTTATAGCTTTATTTTTATGTAAAATCAACACAAAAATAGTTATGAAGAAGAAAAGAACCATTCCACACACCTATGTTATTGTATTTTTCATTATTGTTTTATCGGCAGCAGCCACCTGGTTTGTCCCGGGAGGTGAGTTTGATCGGGAAACCATTGAAATAAAAGATGGTACCGAACGAGAAATTATTGTTAAAGATTCTTTTCACTATGTTGAAAATCAACCGCAGACCTGGGAGATTTTTTCTGCTTTTTTTAAAGGGTTTGTTGATAAAGCCGATATTATTGTTTTTATATTAATGATTGGCGGAGCATTCTGGATAATGAATGAAAGCAAAGCCATTGATGTTGGAATTTTTACTTTTTTACGAAAAACAGAAAAAATCGAGCATCTTAAGCTCTTTAAGTTCCTCGGGATCAATAATGTAATCATTACCTTAATCATGTTGATGTTTTCGATCTTCGGAGCTGTGTTCGGAATGAGTGAAGAAACCATCGCATTCATCATTATATTTGTTCCGCTGGCTATTTCTATGGGATATGATTCTATTGTTGGTGTAAGTATGTGTTTTGTAGCTGCAGGCCTTGGATTTGCCGGAGCAATATTAAATCCTTTTACCATTGGAATTGCTCAGGGATTATCAGGAATACCTTTGTTTTCCGGAATAGAATACCGACTTTTTGCCTGGGTGGTTATTAATATAATAGGTATAGCTTTTATATTAAGGTATGCTAACAAAATAAAAAAATACCCCAAGCTTTCGCCTGTCTTCGATGATGATAATAAAAACTGGAGAAAGAAGGAACATATAGACGTCGGTCAATTAAAATATTATACACCGGTTTCTGCATGGGTTACATATGCAATGATTTCAGTAATACTCATTGTGGTTTCTGTATTTCAATTTCAAACGACCCTAACGGTGGGTAATTCATCTACAACCATACCAATTATTCCGATTTTAGCAGGCTTATTTGTTATCCTTGGCCCTTTAATGCTTAAAAAATCGGTTCATTTCTTCATCCTTAACCTCCTGCTTTTTACAATTTTATTCCTGATTATTGGTGTTATGGGATATTCATGGTATGTAATGGAAATTGCCACCCTGTTTTTTGGTATGGGACTGGCTGCCGGAATAGCAAGTAATAAATCGGCCAATAAAATTACCGCCTTATTTATCGAAGGAGCCAAAGATATTTCATCAGCAGCATTGGTTGTAGGATTAGCCGGGGGTATTATTATTGTATTACAAGAAGGTAAAATTATTGATACCTTATTATATTCCGTATCACAATCGATGAAAACGGTTGGGAAATTTGGATCTATCAGTATCATGTATTTAATCCAAACAGTTATCAATGTAATTATTCCATCAGGTAGTGCAAAAGCCGCACTAACCATGCCCATTATGGCTCCGTTTTCGGATTTAATAGGTATTTCGAGACAGGCCACTGTAATGGCTTTCCAATTGGGTGACGGATTTACAAATATGATCACTCCCACTTCGGGCGTTTTAATTGGTGTGCTGGGTGTTGCCAAAATCCCTTACGAAAAATGGGTTAAATGGATTACTCCTTTTATGATTATTTTAATTATCTTAGGATTGTTATTATTAATTCCAACAGTAACGATGGATTTAAGCGGGTTTTAACCTGTGTTCAATATTTGTGATTAACTAATATTTACGTATGATGTATAAACTTTTTTTATTATCCGCTTTATTTATTTGCTTTAGTGTACAGGGTTTTTCATTAACTGATAATGACACACTTAAAACCACCAAAAATAAAGCAGAAAAAATAAAAGATGGATGGACTTTTGGCGCTGTTCCTGTAGTGGCTTACGATTCGGATTTAGGGTTTAAGTATGGCGGTTTGGTTAATTTTTATAATTATGGAAAACCCACGACCTATCCGGAGTACCAGCAATCCATTTATCTTGAAATATCAAGGACTACAAAAGGCAGCGGCATTAATCAGCTTTTCTTCGATTCGGAACACATGTTTCCTAACCGGCCGATAAGAATAACTGCCGACCTTAGCTACCTTACCGAACAGGCACTGGACTTTTATGGTTTCAACGGCTACGAATCTGCTTATTTTATGGATTTTGAAAATGATGAAACCGATGATTATATTTCACGAATGTATTACCGATATGAAAGAAAACTATTGCGTTTTACCTTAGATTTCCAGGGGAGTCTTCTTGGAGATAACCTTAATTGGCTAATAGGTTTTGGCCATTTTAATCATGAGCTGGGAAGTGTAGACATTGATAAATTAAATGAAGGAAAAGATGGTGACGATCTCATACCCGATACCGCAAGCTTATACGATAAATATGTGGATTGGGGACTAATCCCAGCTAAAGAAGCCGACGGCGGGGTGATGAATTATTTAAAATTTGGAACTATTTATGATACGAGAGATAACGAAGCGAATCCGATGAAAGGGATATGGTCGGAAGTTATTATTGTTACCGCACCTAAATTGCTGGATAATTATGAAAATTCTTTTACTAAATTATCATTGATTCACCGCCAATATTTTACCCTTATCCCTTCAAAATTATCTTTTGCTTACAGAGTTGGCTACCAGGGAACTGTTCAAGGCAATCCTCCTTTTTATTATCAGCCTTACCTGATTAGCTCTTTTTCGCCATCGGTATTAACCGAAGGACTGGGTGGTGCAAAATCATTACGTGGAATTAGACGCGACCGGATTGTAGGTGAGGATATTGTATATGGTAATTTTGAATTTAGATGGAAATTTTGGAAAGGGGTGATTAAAAATCAGAATTTTTATTTAGCGCTAAGTACTTTCCTGGATGCAGGAAAAGTAACAAAACCAATAGAAATTAATAAAAACCTTATTCCTGCCTCAGAAAATTTAGTTAATTATTTCGACGAAAGTTCAGATAAAATCCATGCAAGCTCAGGGATTGGATTGCATGTGGTGTTAAATGAAAACTTTATTGTTGCATTTGATTACGGAATGGCTTTTGACAAACGGGACGGTGATAATGGCCTGTACATTGGGATGAATTTTTTGTTTTAAGAAGAGTAATAATAGAACACAGATTCAATCAATTGAACACGCTGATTTGGCTTGATAATCACAGATATTATAATAAAAAAAACTTAGCGGCTTGACGCCTTAGCGAGAGATAAGTGAAAGCTGCAGCTTAGCGGTGAAAAATACTTCAACAAAACCAATATATAAATTTACTAATTTACAGTTTCACTATTTTACTATTTTACTATTTTACCAATAGACAGATTTACAAAAACTTCAGCATCTCAGCAACAAAAAAGCCCAGGTAGTTTCCTATGGCATAACCAATAATTCCTACGGTTAATCCTGAAATAATGATTTCCTTGTTTTTGATAGCTCCGGCAATAACAGGAACAAACGGAGGCGAACAAATAAGTGCTGTAGAAGTAATCATTACGGTATCGGCATCGATTTTAAATAATCGGGAAAGAAGAACATGTAAAAACAAAGCGCCAAAAATGACAAACGTAATATAAGCTAAAAGTTCCGGAGCTGAGCCATTAAACTTTTCAATATCTGCCATAGAAGCAATTACCACACTAAAAATAAGAATTAAATACATGCCTAAATCAAACGTTTTGGCAATCTTGTTTATTTTAGGGATAAATGAACTTATAATGCCTAAGGTAGTTATGGTTAAAATGACCACAACCATTTGTGAATTTTCAGGAACAAGGAACGATAGTCCGCCAGCAATACCAAATATTAAAACAGAAACGCCTAAAGCAGCCAGTAAAGGGAGTCTGTATTTCTTATGCCAAAATCCCCAATAATTATTAAAAGATAAATCCTTTTCGGTTTGATGTTTCGTTTTATATAAGGCTTTGTATTTAGGCAAAAAATACCAAAAAACTTTTTGCCCGATGGTTAACAAAAACAACAAATAAATAGCAGAAATTATCATATCAAAGGTATGGGTAATAATAAAAGCTTCCGGGTCCACATTCAAAATCATTTTAATCGATGCTAAATTAGGAGTCCCTCCCGAATATAAACCTACAAGCAATCCTCCTATCTTCCAGAGCTCTTTAATTTCTCCCTCAAAAATAAAGAATCCAACAAAAACTACAATCACTACACTAACTAATGCAATAACCATAGATAACATGGTTTTCCCGGCAATGGTAAACCATGTTTTAATATTGGCCGAAAATAGCAAAAGCGGAATAGCCAGAGGAATAGTGATGGTTGTCATCAAATTTTGAACCTGTTCGGCATTATCGGGTAAAATTCCAATATTTCCTAAAATCAAACCAGTGGCATAAGCAAGTAAAACTGCACCAATTTTATTTAGCAAGGAAAACTTATTACATAAATATAAAATGATGATAGGCGAAATAATGTAAAACAGAGCGAGTAGAATTGCTGCCATATTTATATATTTAAAATTTTTAGATCGGAAAACTACGAGTTTATCCTAAAAAAACAAAATTGAAGTTTTTATTCCTTATAAAAAAACCGGTGAAAAAATTAATCACCGGTTTATCAGAAAATATATTATTAAAATTAAAATCTGTGTGTTACATCTCTAAATTCGCAACACTCATCAAGGTTTTTGCTATAAACAGCCATCGCTCTGCGACTCATACCCATGCTTGAGAAACCACCATCGTGATAAATATTTTGCATCGTAATTTTTTTGGTTAAATCAGAAAACATCGTAACGCAAAAATAGGCACATTCATCCGCAGTAGCATTACCCAGCGGAGACATACGGTTCGAGAAATCTACCAAATCGTTAAAACCCATAATGCCTTGCCCTGCTGTAGTAGGTGTTGGCGATTGCGAAATCGTGTTAATACGTATCTTCTTTTCTCTGCCATATATATATCCAAAACTTCGGGCAATAGATTCCAGTAGAGCTTTTGCATCCGCCATATCGTTATAACCATAAAGCGTTCGCTGTGCAGCAACATATGAAAGGGCTAATACCGAACCCCAGTTATTTAAAGCATCCTTCTGGCGAGATACCTGTAAAATTTTATGAAAAGATAAAGCGGAAACATCCAGTGTTTTCAGAAAATAATCATAATTCAGGTTATCATAGGTTATTCCTTTTCTTACGTTGGGAGACATTCCGATAGCATGCAAAATAAAATCAAATTTACCACCGAAATGTTCTATTGTTTTATCAATCAGAAACTCTAAATCTTCAATTTTGGTAGCATCGGCAGGAATAACAACCGAATTACAGGCTTCAGCTAATTTTTCGGTATCGCCTAAACGCATTGCAAAAGGTGCATTGGTTAAAACAATTTCAGCGCCTTCTTCAAAGGCTCTTTCAGCAACCTTCCATGCTATTGATTTGTCGTTTAATGCTCCAAATATTAACCCTTTTTTACCTTTTAATAAATTAAATGCCATGTTTCTTTCGTTTTCGTTAATACAAATTTAAGGACAACAATCAATGGGGATTGTTCAATTTCTTTTTATTAAAAATTAATTGCCAAGCAAAACTTTGGCATTCTGAATAGCTGCATCGGTAAGCTCTTTTCCACTTAACATTTTAGCTATTTCGTTCACCCGCTCATCTTTATTCAGGAGTTTTATATATGTGTTGGTTGTTTGATGATTATCTTTTTTATACACCAAATAATGAAAATCTGCTTTGCTTGCAATCTGAGGAAGGTGAGTAATATTGATAACCTGCATTTTAGATGACATTTGCTTGATGATAAGACCCATCTTATCAGCTATTTCACCCGATGTGCCAGCATCTATCTCATCAAAAATAATAGTTGGCAAGGTTTTATTTTCCACCAATATCGATTTTAAACTTAGCATTAACCGTGAAATTTCTCCACCTGAAGCCACTTTTTCAATCTCCTCAGGAACAACATTTTTATTGGCCGAAAACATAAATTTTATGATTTCGTTACCCGTAGGCAAAAACTCATCAACAGGAATTTGCTTAATTATAAATGCCGCATTGGGCATGCCTAACAATACCAGCATGCGGGTAATATTTTGTTCCAATTCGGGAATAACTTCCTTCCTGTTTTCAGATATCTGTTGAGCAAGTTGAATTAATTCATTCTTCTTTAACTCAAGTTTCTTTTTCAGCTCATCAGTTCTAAAATCGTATGAGTTTATATTTACAATTTGGGTTTCCAAATCGGTTTTTATCTGCAATAATTCGCCTACTGTAGCAACTTTATGTTTTTGTTGTTGAGCATAAATGCTGTCTAAACGTTCGCGAATGAACTCAATCCGGGCAGGGTCATATTCTATCGATTCGTTTAACTGTTCAATTTCATCGCCAATATCCTGCAATTCAATATACGCAGATTCCATCCTCTCATTTAAATCTTCACTTTCTTTGAAATATTTTGCAATAGCACTTAAAGTATTTTTAGCGTCTTTCAAATTTGAGATAATAGAAAATTCTTCTTCATTTAACAGCTGATAACTTTTCGATAAGTTAAGTTTAATTTCTTCGGCATGATTCAATTTTTCCAGCTCTTCTTCCAGTTCTTCCTGCTCACTTTCGTTTAATTTTAACGCTTCTAACTGGTCATATTGAAATTGCAAATAATCAAGGTCTGATTTTGCCTTTTCGGCATTGCTTATTAATCGATTATATTCTGATTGTACCTGATGGTATTCTTCGTATTTTTCATAATATTGATAAAGTAATGCATGATGTCCGGCAAAAGAATCGACCAGTGCCATTTGAAAATTTTCATCTCCAAGCAATAAACTTTCATGCTGCGAATGAATATCAACCAGATGAGTACTTAAATCTTTTAAAACACTTAAATTAACCGGTGTATCATTAATAAAAGCTCTTGATTTTCCATTATCCGAAATTTCTCGTCTAATAATGGTGTTATCATCATAATCCAGATCATATTCATCGAAAAAAATTTTTAGCCGGTAGGGTTTAATGTTGAATTTAGCCTCAACAATACATTTTTTGCTTTTCTCTTTTAATACAGAGGTATCTGCCCTTTGTCCAAGGATTAAAGACAAAGCGCCCATCAGAATAGATTTCCCGGCACCGGTTTCGCCGGTAATAATATTCAATCCCTTATTAAAGTCAATCGTTAACTCATTTATTAAAGCGTAATTATGAACATTTAAAGATTGGAGCATAAGCTATCTTCAGATTATTTTTTTTGGTACTATCCTTATTTTAGTAATTAAATATTTATATTATATAAAACACTGTTTAAATATAGTTATAAATGTGGTTGAAATATTGTTTAAATATTGCTTTTTTTGATGGATGCAATATAGTTGCTCATTTTTACAGCTAGTTTTTTTGCCTTTTTCGAAATATTTTCAAATGCATCCTTCGTTAGGTATCCTAATTCAAAAGCTAGCTCTGTTTGGCAAACAATCTCCATTAATGAGCTATACGATACATTAATAAAGTGTATTTTCTCCTGGCAACCATTCCTGCTTGTTCCTTCTGCAATATTAGATACAACTGATACTGCTGCTCTATTTATTTGCTGTACAAGAGCATACTTTTCATCTGAGGGAAAAGAACTGCTTAACTTATAAATATCCTTTACCAACTCTTTTGAAAGCTGATAAATTTCCAACTTCTGAAAACTAAAATACAACATATAAACTACGTTAAACTATATTTTAACTACATATAAACAAATTGCAAGTTATCATTAAATAAGTGGTAGAACCATTTTTTCATTACAAACTTACTAAAAAAAGATTTTGGATATTTTAAAAAAGTAAATTTAGCAGACTTATAAAATTATTACAAGAGATGATCCCAAAATAAAGATGTCTGTTGGTAAATTATTGTTCTTTAATTTTTTTGTATTTATCACTACGTGTAGGGTCAATTTCCACAAGGATATTATAAACCCTGTCGGCTTCAGCCATAAATGATTCAGAAAACACATTCACTAATTCATCTGATTTTGCGCTCATCACTAAATCAAAAATAAAAAGATATGGATCGGGTTTCTGGCGATATACTTTTTGAAGTAATTGCATACTTTCAGCGATTTCAGCTCTTCCCTGAGCTTCTTTCGAGCTCATTACATCCAATCCTAACCGGTGATAGCGGTATAAAAATTCACGCAATGGCCGATACTGATCGTTTAATAAATTTTCTACCAGCCAATATCTATTTTTTCGGCTTTCGAATGCTTTCCATCCTTTATTGGGAGAATTTTGTGCATTACTCACAATTTGTTCGGCTTTTTGAAAAAACTCTGTTCCGCCATACAATGAAAAAGTATCGTAATCTAATCCAATAATAATATAAGCATAATAGGCCAGCATGGATGTTAGATTCGATCGATGTTCGTTGATACTAAATTCCAGTGGTTCAAATTCTACATATCGAAAACGGCAGTCATCATCCTTAAAATTAAGAATAGTTGTATTATATGATGTATTATATACCGGTCGTCGGCTTTGTATTTGCAAACTTCCACTAAATTCATCGCCACTATGGTCGGTAAGGTTAATCATGATGTTACACTCAATTCGTTCTTCGTTTATGAATACATGATTTGTCCAGGCCTGGTTATTCATAAATTCGTAGATTGCCGTCTGTAAGGTTTGAAAAACCTGTTTGTTGGTACCTTGTATCTGCGAAGAGTTTACCTGGATATTACAACGTAGCTCCTGAGCTCTGATAATCCATGGTAAAACAATAACCACTACGGTAAAAATTATTTTTCTTATCATAAAAATAAAATTCTGTACTTTCTTATAAAAGACTCATCAATTTTTTCACAATATCAACAGCCACTTCGTTTTTGGATTTCAAGTCAAAAATATCTACTTTTCCTGTTTTATCAATAATAGATATCTTATTTGTATTAACCCCAAAACCGGCACCTTTATCTTTCAACGAATTTAAAACGATAAAATCCAGGTTTTTAGTATTGATTTTTTGTTTTGCATTTTTTATTTCATCATTTGTTTCTAATGCAAATCCAACAATTAGCTGATTTTCCTTTTTTATTTTTCCCAGGTGGGCAGCAATATCTTTATTAGGTTCCAGGCTAATGGCAAGTTTATCACTTTTCCGCTTCACTTTTTGTTTATATTGTTGAGCTGGCTTATAATCCGCTACAGCCGCAGACATAATAGCAGCATCACAGTTTTTAAAATATTTTACCGCCGTATCAAACATTTCATCAGCTGTTTGTACATCAATTTTTTTAACAGAAGGATCATTTATGGTTAAGGCCGTTGGCCCGGAAATTAAAATTACCTCAGCTCCTTGTTCTGCTAGTTCATTAGCCAAGGCATAGCCCATTTTGCCTGAACTGTAATTACCAATAAAGCGGACAGGGTCAATTGGTTCGTAGGTAGGCCCGGCCGTAACGAGAATTCGTTTATTTTTTAGTTTTTTTTTTACCGAAAAGAAGTCAATCATTTTTTGGGTAATCACTTCGGGTTCTTCCATTCGGCCTTTTCCTGATAATCCGCTGGCCAGTTCACCGGTTCCAGGTTCTATAATAATATTCCCGAATGATTTTAATATTTCAATATTTTTCAAATTAGCAGTATGCTGATACATATCTAAATCCATTGCAGGAGCAACCATAACCGGGCATTTGGCCGAAAGATAGGTAGTAAGTAATAAATTATCTGCAATACCATGAGCCATTTTACCCATAGTATTGGCTGTTGCCGGGGCAATAAGATATAAATCCGACCAGGAGCCTAAATCAACATGGCTATTCCATTGCCCGTTTTCGGGATCAAAAAAATCAACCAAAATTGGATTTTTAGATAAGGTTGCCATGGTTAAAGGGGTAATAAATTCTTTGGACAGCTTCGTCATTACTACTTTAACATTTGCTCCTTCTTTAACCAGTAACCTAACAAGAATAGCAGCCTTATAGGCCGCTATACTTCCTGTAATACCCAATAAAATATTTTTATCTTTTAGCTTCATGAGCTAAATTTTTAGTTACGATTCAGATTCTTCCGTCTCCGGTTTACGGAAATAAATCTGACCATCAATATACTCTTGCATTGCAATCAATGTAGGTTTAGACAAACGCTCATAAAAACGAGAAATTTCAATTTGCTCTCTATTTTCAAAAACCTCTTCAAGATTATCGGTATAAGAAGCGAATTCTTCCAGTTTTCGATTCAACTCTTCTTTCAATTCGCTAGAAATCTGATTTGCTCTTTTGGATGCAATCACTACTGTTTCGTATATGTTCCCCGTTTCTTTATCAATATCGTTCAAGTTACGAGTAACAGTGGTAGCCGGAGCTTTTGTTTTTTTATAATCCATCCTTTTTTCGATTATTAATTCTTTAATTTTGATTGTGATTGATTAAAAATATTAACCGCTTCTTTATAATGCTCACTTTCTGGAAATTCACCAGCAAATGAATAATATTCATCAACAGTTAACTGATATCTTTCTGTTCTTTTCTCCTGGACACTATTTTCTGCCAAAAGAAATCGTGATTTTAATATTAGATACATCACCTCTTCTCTATGCTTTGAATTTGGAAATTCATCCAAACAATTATTTAAAGCAACTACAGCCGCTTTATAATCTCCTATATCATAATACAATTTAGCACTCATAAATGATTTCTCGGCAAGTTTATCCCGAAGCTCTTCTACATATTGAACACATTCATCTATTCGCGGACTATTGGGATATCTAGACATGTATAATGCAAATAAAGAGATAGCCTGAAAAGTATTCCCTTGATCTAAGCTGGCCCGTGGGGATAACATGTAGTTACAATATGCATTCATATACTCTGCTTCTTCAACAAAGTCACTGTTACCATAAGTTCTTCTAAACTCATCAAAATAATAGGCCGCAAGCAAATAATTACCCTGATGATAATTAGAATAGGCACTATAAAAAAATACAGTATCGGCTTGTTTGGTGCCCTTAAGAACAGGTTTAAGCTGCTCGAACAAACCATCAGCCCTTACATAATCCTCTTCTTCATAATACTCAAGTGCTTTTGTGTACTTTAATTTATAATCACGACTTTTCAGCAACTTCTCGTATTTACAAGAAGAAACAGTAACTAAAACTAATATAATTATGGGTAATAGCTTCTTCATTTTTTTAAACATTTTGCAAATGTACAATTTTAGTTTAAAATGCTAAAATTTAATGTATCTAAACGTATAAAAAATTTAATTTATTTTTTCAATTTGCTAATATTTTAAAAAAACGTACTTTTGTGCCATAAATTTAAATTAATCACAAAACTTTAAGGTCGTGGATATTTTTGATAAAATAAAAAAAAGCATGGGCCCTTTGGGTCAATACATGGATGAAGCACACGGATATTTTACTTTTCCAAAACTGGAAGGTGATATTCATCCAAAAATGAAATTTCGTGGAAAAGAGGTATTAACCTGGAGCCTAAACAACTATCTTGGTTTAGCCAACCATCCTGAAGTAAGAAAAACGGATGCAGAAGCGGCAAAGGAATATGGTTTAGCTTACCCTATGGGTGCAAGAATGATGTCGGGACAAACCAGCAAACATGAAGAGTTAGAAAATAAATTAGCTGAATTTGAAGGCAAACCCGATGCTTTTCTCCTTAATTTCGGGTACCAGGGAATGGTTTCTATCATTGATACGTTGGTTAGCCGAAATGATGTTATTGTGTATGATTCCGAATCACACGCCTGTATCATGGATGGCGTTTTTCTTCACAAAGCCAAAGGAGGAAAAAGTTTTGTTTATGCACACAATGACATAGCTAAATGTCAAAAAATGTTAGATTTTGCAACGAAAAAAACAAATGAAACTGGTGGTGGCATCTTATTAATTACCGAAGGAGTTTTCGGAATGGCTGGCGACCTTGGAAAACTAAAAGAGATCGTTACTTTAAAAGAAAAATATAATTTCCGTATTCTTGTTGACGATGCACATGGTTTTGGTACCATGGGTGAAACAGGTGCCGGAACGGCTGAACATTTTGGTGTTCAAGATGGAATTGATATTTATTTTGCCACTTTTGCCAAAGCAATGGCCGGTATTGGTGCTTTTGTTGCATCTTCCGAAGAGGTAGTTAATTTCCTAAGATATAATATGCGTTCGCAAATCTTTGCTAAATCGCTTCCAATGCCAATGGTTATTGGTGCATTGAAAAGATTAGAACTCCTGAAAACTGAAAAAAATTTAAAAGAAAATCTTTGGACGGTAGTGAAAGCCTTACAAAAAGGCTTACGAGATGCTGGATTTAATCTTGGTAATACAGAATCTCCCGTTACTCCGGTTTATTTGTCAGGGAGTATACCTGAAGGTACAAATATTACCATGGATTTAAGAGAAAACTATAATGTTTTCTGTTCTATCGTTACCTATCCGGTAATTCCGAAAGGGGAATTATTATTACGATTAATCCCAACGGCAATGCATACCTTAGAAGATGTTGAATATACTATCAATGCATTTAAAGCTGTACATAAAAAATTAGTTGCAGGAGATTATAAATCCGAAACAATTGCTAAAGTATAAATTTTGGTTTTACTTTAATTAAAAAAAGAGCCGCAAACATTAAATTAAGCGGCTCTTTTTTTATTTTTAGTAATATTTTACGAACCTTTATTTCTGGGAAGATAAAAACCTTTCCGCATCAATAGCGGCCCTGCAACCCGATCCTGCTGCTGTAACAGCTTGTCTGTAATGGGGGTCCATTACATCACCACAGGCAAAAACACCTTCCACTTTAGTCTTGGATGTGTCTGGTTGGGTTTTAATGTACCCTACCTCATCGGTATCAATATAATCCTTAAAGATATCTGAATTAGGTTTATGTCCAATAGCCAGAAAGAATCCATGAATATCAATTTTTACCTCTTCACCTTTAACGTTGACAAGAATGGCTCCGTTGACGCCACTGCTATCACCCACAATTTCTTTGGTATTATGCTCAAAAAGAACTTCAATATTTTTAGTATTAAAAACTCGTTCCTGCATTACTTTGGAAGCACGCATATGATCTTTACGGATAATGAGGTAAACCTTATTACAGATTCCTGCCAGATAAGTTGCTTCTTCGGCCGCAGTATCTCCACCACCAACAACGGCAACATCTTTTCCTTTGTAGAAAAATCCATCGCAGGTAGCACAGGCCGAAACACCCTGACCTTTATATTTATTTTCCGATTCGAGTCCTAAGTATTTTGCAGTGGCACCGGTAGCAATAATTAGTACTTCTGCTTCGATTACCTTTTTATCATCGATGGTAACCTTAAAAGGTCGTTTTGACAGATCGGCTGCTGTTGCAATGCCAAAACGAACATCGGTACCAAAACGCTCAGCCTGTTTTTTGAAATCCTCCATCATCACCGGACCGGTAACACCCTCGGGATATCCCGGATAATTTTCAACATCGTTGGTCGTAGTTAACTGACCTCCGGGCTCGATTCCTTCGTACAACACGGGATTTAAGTTGGCTCGTGCTGCATAAATGGCCGCCGTATATCCGGCAGGACCTGAACCAACAATTAAACATTTCACTTTTTCAACCTCTGCATCAACCGGGGATTGTTTTTTTTCTTCGTCCAGATGGTCTAATGATTTAAATAATGCCATTTTCTTACTATTTTAAATGATTGATTGATTTAACGTAATGAGTTATTTAGATAATTTAATATTTTTAATAATTCTATTGAGCAATAAATATACCAAAATTTAATTGAAATAAAATTTTGCATATTAAGAATTGATAACTTATTTTTGTGGCCCGTTTTGGAAAATGAAGTGCTTTAAGCATACAGTCCAAAAAAAATAGAAAGTTCGGGATGTAGCTCAGCCCGGTTAGAGTACACGTCTGGGGGGCGTGGGGTCGCCAGTTCGAATCTGGCCATCCCGACCATAACAAATCCTAAAAAGCTAATACGCAATGTATTAGCTTTTTTTATATCCTAAAATACAGCATCTTTTATAAAAGCTGACTATCTGTCATCCTGTAAAAAAATATCATTGTAATTAGAAATAACAATAGTAATATCATTTGTCATAATCTAACATAGAATTAAATTACAAATATCAATTGATCATTAATTTTTAAAATTTTATCTTCGTATAGATATTAAAAATTTATAAAAAATTTTCTTAAAAAGAACTTTAACGATATTAAATAAACCATGAAAATAGCACTCTTCTTTGGTTGGTTTTTAGTTATTGCCCTAACCATACAGGCTCAGCATAACGAATGTCTCCGGGATTTTAACACAATCGTTAAACGCATAAAAAACGATTATCCGGGATATGCCGATAAAGTAACGGATTAAAATTTGTCTGAACTGAAATCGTTAGAACAAACGGCAAGAAAAAAATCAAAGCTTGTCCCGATTCCTGTAAAACGTATATGGATAGCTATGTATCGTGGTTTAAGGATAACCACTTAAGAATATCAGCAAACCACCAGGCTAAACGATCTACATCTCCTTCTACCCAAAAAAAATATTCTCAGGTGGAACCTGAAAAACTAAAAAACCCTTCGCATAGTCTGGAAGGGATTTGGATCGGTTTTTGGGGCAAGCTTGTCGTAATTAAACAGGACACTAACCACTATAAAGGAATTGCCCTGGATTACCGGGGATACGATAAATACCAGGTAATTTTTGAGGGAACAGCCCGCAATGACAGCATCTTTGCGCTGACAACCTATTGGAATTTCAGGAATTTTAATCCTCATCAAGAGATAGCATCCCTACAACTGAACCACAAGGTGCTGGAAATTCATGATTATACTCGTTTTGTAAGGCAAACCCATGATTCTACCTTCGACCAGGCGTTATTGGCTTCCTATATTCCCCGATATCCCAATGGATTAAATACCTTCCCTGTTGCCTTATCTTTGACCGATAGTACGTTTTATTTAAGAATCCCTACTTTTTATTCCGAATTAACCGAGCAGCTCGTTACAAAGCACTGGGATGAGATCATGAGCAGGCCCAACCTGATTATTGATATTCGGAACAATAGTGGTGGACAGGATTACTATTATGAAAAACTGACCGAACTTATTTATACCGGTCCGTACAAATCCAAAAATGTTGAATGGTATGCTTCCAAAGGCCTCATTAAAGATCTGGAAAATGATATCAAACAAGGCCGCATAAAAGAAGGGTTTGAACAAGAAGCGGAAGACCTGCTGGCCAAAATGAAAACCAACGTGGGAGGTTTTGTTTTACATCCTTATGATGAAGGAGATAATATTATAAAACGCGATACCATTTATCCATATCCCAAAAAAGTAGGTATTATTCTTAACGAAAACAATACATCTTCCGCCGAACAATTTTTATTAACCGCACAACACAGCCAAAAAGTGATCACTTTTGGAGCTAAAAATACTGCCGGTATTTTGGATTATTCAAATATTACACCCAAAGAATTACCCTCAGGAAAATATCATTTATGGCTCCCTGCAACCCGTTCCCGAAGACTTCCAGAAAATCCAATCGACAATATTGGAATCGCCCCGGATATAAAAATTCCCATTGACCCCGAAATACAACTGTTTGACCGGTTGGATCAATGGGCTTATTTTGTACAATATTATCTGGAGGCTTACAATTGAATATTTTATAGAACTAAACATTTGTAATAGTAACCCAAATTATGCTTTGAGTAAACTTTCACTTATTGGTAGTTTGAACACAAAATTCTATCTTCGTAAAAATTTTCACAGGCTATATAAATAATTAGCAAGATCATGATTTCAAAAATCATATAAAAACGGTATATGAAGTTTAAAATCACCTCAACATATGTTCCTACCGGCGATCAGCCCGAAGCCATCAAACAACTGGTTGAAGGAATTGAACGTGGGGATAGATTCCAAACCTTACTGGGGGTAACCGGATCGGGAAAAACTTTTACCGTGGCCAATGTAATTGAAAAAGTAGAAAAGCCAACGCTGGTATTGAGTCATAATAAAACACTTGCTGCCCAGCTATATAGTGAGTTTAAACAATTTTTTCCCGACAATGCCGTGGAGTATTTCGTTTCGTATTATGATTATTATCAACCCGAAGCATACCTGCCGGTAACCGACACCTATATTGAAAAAGATTTATCCATTAACGAAGAGATTGAAAAATTGCGATTAAGCGCTACCTCCTCCCTCCTGTCGGGACGAAGGGATGTGATTGTGGTTTCGTCGGTATCGTGTATATACGGAATTGGGAACCCTGAGGATTTTCACAGCAACACTATTTCGATAAAAACAGGGCAAACATTGAATAGAAATCAGTTTTTGCGTTCGCTGGTGGAAAGCCTATATTCGCGTAGCGAAATTGATTTTAAACCCGGAACTTTCAGGGTGAAGGGCGATACGATTGATATTTATCTGGCATATAGCGATCTTGGCTATCGGGTAATATTTTGGGGCGATGAGATTGAAGAAATTGAATCCTTTGATCCACAAACCAACGATATGATTGAATCTTTGGAAAGCGGGATCATTTATCCGGCTAATATATTTGTAACTACCAAAGAAAGAATGCACCAGGCTATCCGCCAAATACAGGATGACCTGTTTCAACAGATTGAGTATTTTAAATCCATAGGAAAACCGTTGGAAGCCAAACGGATCAAAGAGCGGGTGGAATATGACCTGGAGATGATCAAAGAATTAGGTTACTGTTCGGGGATTGAAAACTATTCGAGATATTTTGATGGACGCAAACCTGGAACACGGCCGTTTTGCCTGCTTGACTATTTTCCTGATGATTTTCTTACGGTAGTGGATGAAAGTCATGTTACCTTACCGCAAATACGAGCCATGTATGGAGGTGATCATGCCCGGAAAAAAAATTTAGTGGAATTTGGATTCCGGTTACCGGCAGCTATTGATAACCGCCCCTTAAAATTCGAAGAGTTTGAAGATTTAACCAATCAGCTGTTGTTTGTTAGTGCTACCCCTGCAGATTATGAATTTGAAAAATGCGATGGATTTTTTGTGGAACAGCTTATCCGCCCAACGGGATTAATAGATCCGGAAATTGAAGTTCGTCCGTCCTTAAATCAAATTGATGATTTGATGGAAGAAATCCATACAAGGGCAGGTAAAAATCAACGAGTGCTGGTAACCACACTTACTAAGCGAATGGCTGAAGAGTTAACCAAATACCTTACCCGCTTTGATGTAAAATGTCGATACATTCATTCGGATATTGATACTTTGGAGCGCGTTGAGATTATGGATCAATTACGCGAAGGTGCTATTGATGTATTGGTTGGAGTAAATCTGTTACGCGAAGGATTAGACTTGCCGGAAGTATCGTTGGTAGCTATTCTGGATGCCGATAAAGAAGGATTTTTGCGTTCGGCTCGTTCGCTAACCCAAACATCGGGACGTGCTGCCAGAAACCTGGAAGGCAAAGTGATCATGTATGCCGATACCATCACCCGTTCGATGCAACAAACCATTAACGAAACCAACAGAAGAAGGGAGAAACAGCTTCTATACAATGAAAAGCATGGCATTACACCTACACAAATTGTTAGAACTTCCAAATCTATGATGGCAGGGAAACATAAAAAAGCCTATGCTGAATCTGAACAGCTTAATGTAGCAGCAGACCCAATCGTAAAATACATGGATAAAAAGGCGCTGGAAAAAGCGATAGAAAAAAACAAAGTCTCCATGGAAAAAGCGGCCAAAGAACTTAATTTTAAAGAAGCGGCCAGGTTACGCGATGAGATGTTTGCTTTGCAGGAATTACTAAATAAAAAATAAACGCTACCAACTTATGGATAGCGTTATAAAAACAAACTAAAAAATTATTTTATCCTAAATATGTTTTTAACAATTTACTTCGTGAGGTGTGTCTAAGTCTGCGTATTGCTTTTTCTTTAATCTGTCTCACTCTTTCACGGGTTAGCCCAAGCCTGTCGCCAATTTCTTCGAGAGTCATTTCTTGCACACCAATGCCAAAAAACATTTTTAAAATATCTCGCTCACGATCAGTTAACGTAGCTAAAGAACGTTCAATTTCTTTGATTAGCGATTCGCTGATGAGCGTATTATCGGCATTGGGAGAATCATTATTTTCAAGTACATCAAGCAGACTGTTGTCTTCGCCCTCCTGAAAAGGAGCATCCACAGAAATGTGCCTTCCGGATACCCTCATGGTATCAGTAATTCTATCTTTTGGCAAATCCAGAGCATCGGCAATTTCATCAGGAGAAGCAGCTCTCTCATTTTCCTGCTCAAAACGTGAAAGTGCTTTATTAATTCTATTTAATGAGCCCACTTGGTTTAATGGTAACCGAACAATTCTTGACTGTTCTGCAAGCGCTTGTAAAATCGATTGTCTAATCCACCAAACAGCATAGGATATAAATTTAAAACCACGGGTTTCATCAAATTTTTCTGCGGCTTTAATTAATCCTAAATTACCCTCATTAATTAAATCGGGTAATGTTAATCCCTGGTTTTGGTATTGCTTGGCAACAGACACCACAAATCGTAAATTTGCTTTGGTTAATTTTTCTAAAGCAGCCCTGTCTCCCTTTTTAATCCTCTGTGCCAACTCAACCTCTTCTTCAACGGTAATCAAATCCTCTTTGCCAATTTCGTGTAAATATTTATCCAAAGAGGCTGTTTCCCTGTTGGTAATTGATTTGGTGATTTTTAATTGTCTCATGGGCTATTTTAAAATTTCTGCGAATTTATAGCAAATTGATTTTATTGTCAATAAAAATTTGAATCCCATTTTATTTTATTAATTATTTAATTATTCAAGTTCTACCCGATAAACGTAAATATATCTACCTCCAGGATACATGCCTTCTATTTCTATTTCAACACCATACCCAATATTTCTTATAACCCGTTTGATATCATCAACATGCGCAATTTTTTTTCCTTGAATATAAGTAATCACAAAACCTTCTTTTACGCCTGCTTTTTTGAGGGCACCATCATCATTAAGGTCAACTACCTTTACTCCTGTTTCAATACCTAGTCGTCTTTGATCACTAGTACTTAGCTTTTGAAAATCAGCACCTAAAATAGCTAAATATTCATCGGCTTTGATAAGCTTTGTGGTTCCATGCATATTACGTAAAATCACATCTATTTGTTTCTTTTTATTCGCTCTTTTAATGGTTATATTTACTTTCTCTCCAGGTCTGTATCTGCCAATTTGTCCAGTTAATTCTGCAACACTATTGATTTTCACATCATTAATTTCTAAAATAACATCTCCGGATTTTAACCCTGCTTCTTTTGCAGCTCCATCATCAGTAACGTTTGCGATAAACACTCCCTCTATTTTATCTAAATTATGTTTCTCAACCAACTCTTTGTTAATATCTCTGATTTCAACTCCTAATACAGCTCGTTGCACTTCGCCATATTTTATAATATCCGACACTACTTTACGTACAATATTTACAGGAATAGCAAATGAATATCCAGAATATGCTCCTGAAGGAGATAAAATAGCCGAATTTATACCTACCAGTTCGCTTTTCATATTTACTAAAGCACCACCACTATTCCCTTTATTAACGGCAGCATCGGTTTGTATATACGATTCAATGGGATACTGTTGATCACGTAAAATATTTATATTACGTGCTTTGGCACTTACAATCCCGGCTGTAACAGTTGAAGTCAAATTAAAAGGATTACCAACGGCTAAAACCCATTCGCCCACTTTTATATCATCTGAATTTCCCATTGCGATGAAGGGCAAATCTTTTCCATCAATTTTTAACAATGCCAAATCTGTTCCGGGATCTGTACCAACCAATTCGGCGGTATATGTTCGCTTATCATTTAATACCACCTGAATTTCATCCGATTGCTCGATAACATGATTATTGGTTACAATGTATCCATCATCAGTAATAATTACTCCCGAACCAAATGAAACTGCAGGTTGTCTTGAATATTGATCTCCAAAGAAAAATTCATATAGCGGGTTGCCATAATATTCGTTTCGTAAATTATATTTTGATGTTACGTGAACTACAGCATTTACACTATTTTCGGCAGCAGTAGTAAAATCAAAAATTTCTCCTGATGAATTTACCGGCATTTGTGTAAATTTAACCTGGTTTGAATCATTCAATAACTCTAAGGTGCCTTGCTCATGAGCTTCTGTCCCAGGTTCTGTTTGCAGTTCTTTTTCGTAAAAATTAGCATAGAGTATAATTGCTAAAAATGCAGATAAAAATGATATCACTACATTTCCTAATAAATTTTGAGCTTTCATGATAAATTAGATTTAAATTAATAAATTTACTTGCTATTAAATCTTATTGACAAAGTTAATGCCTGTAAGGCATATAATATAATACATTTAACAATATTTAACAAACAATAAGGTATTGTGACGATTTTAACATCAATTTATAATAATACAAAAAGAAGCGCATGAAGTTCACTTTTTCGAAATATCAAGGCACTGGCAATGATTTTATTATTATCGACAACAGAGATAGTTCTGTAAATTTAACCAAAAAACAAATCGCACAGATATGCGACCGCAGATTTGGTGTTGGAGCCGATGGATTAATGTTTTTGGAAAAACATCCTACGCTAGATTTTAATATGCGCTATTTTAATTCAGACGGAAACGAAGGGTCCATGTGTGGTAACGGGGGAAGGTGTTTGGTTGCTTTTGCAAAATCGTTAGCAATCATAGATCAAGAAACTACATTTAATACAATAGACGGAACACATAAAGCACTTATTAAACAAAAAAATATTGTTGCCCTACAAATGCAGGATGTTAAAAAAGTATTGAAGATGGATGAAAATTATTTTGTGGATACCGGGTCTCCACATTTTATTATTTTTTCGCAAAATATTAAAGATATAGATGTTTATACCGAAGGGAAAAAAATTAGAGAAAGCAAGCGTTTTGCCACAAAGGGAACCAATGTTAATTTTGTTGAAATTAATAACAACAATCTTTTTGTGAGAACATACGAACGAGGGGTTGAAGATGAAACATTATCCTGTGGAACAGGAGTTACGGCGGCTGCCATTTGTGCCTCGGCAAAACTAAATACTGACAAAAATTCATTTGATATCAGTACACGAGGAGGAGATTTAAATGTTTCCTTTCAAAAAAATAGCAATAATACGTTTACAGATATTTGGCTTACCGGCCCTGCGCAATTTGTTTTTAAAGGAGAATATAAATTTTAAACACTTATTGATAATTATCGTCCAATAAGAAAATCAAAAATAGAGTTACTATGAAAAAAAATTATTTCCTAATGATCTTATTAAGCCTTATTATAATACCATTTATAATAGAGGCACAAACTACTTCAGAGAATAAAGATGAAATTATAAAAACGTTAAATACCCAAATGGAGTATTTAAATCATCGATTAGACCGATTGGAAAAACTTACCGATGATGTACTTTGGAACCAAAAAGTTGGCGATGTGGCTTTTGTTGACAAAGTATACATTTATGGGCCCCCTAAATGGAAAGAAGAAAACCCGACAGCAATGGGTGCCGGTAATCCGGTAAAATTTTGGGCATATACTTTTATTCCAAAAGATATTGATCCATCTAAAAAATATCCTCTGATTGTTTTACCACATGGCGGGGTTCATGCTGATTTTACAACTTATTACACACATATTATTCGTGAATTAATGGCACAACAGTACATTGTTGTTGCCGCAGAATACAGAGGAAGCACAGGTTATGGAAAAGCACATTACGAAAAAATTGATTACGGAGGATTAGAAGTAGAAGATGTGGATGCCAGCCGTCAGTTTATGATTGATAACTATGATATTGTAGATAAAAACCGGGTAGGAATTATTGGATGGAGTCACGGTGGGTTAATTACGCTTCATAATATTTTTGATCATCCCAAACATTATAAAGTAGCTTTTGCCGGTGTTCCTGTAAGTGATCTAATTTCCCGCATGGGATATTATACCGACAGCTACAGAGCATTATATTCAGCTGATTATCATATTGGCAAAACGGCTTATGAAGATGTAAATGAATATCGCAGAAGATCACCGGCATGGAATACTCATAAATTTAAAAACACACCCCTGCTAATTCATACCAATACTATTGATAACGATGTTAATGTGCTTGAAGTAGAACACCTAATAAAATCGCTCAAAGCCGATGGCAAAAAATTTGAATATGAAATTTACCAGGATGTTCCGGGAGGTCATTCGTTTGACCGAATGGATACCAAGGAAGCAAGAAATATAAGGGTTAAAATTTATAAATTTCTAGGGCAATACTTAAATCCACCAAAACAAATTAACACAGTGGACGATTTAGAAAAAGCTGCTTATCGATTCAAATAAAACACATCAAAAATAAACAAAGAAATCTTTTACCCGATAAAAAAAGAGACTGCCTTTTTGGACAGCCTCTTTTTTTATTTAAGGTTTATTATGCATCAATATTTGCATACTTAGCGTGTTTTTCAATAAATTCTCTTCGTGGCGGAACTTCATCGCCCATCAACATGGAGAAAATCCTATCTGCTTCGGCAGCACTATCTACCGAAACCTGTCTGAGTTTTCTAAAAGCAGGATCCATGGTGGTATCCCATAACTGTACGGCATTCATTTCTCCAAGACCTTTATATCGTTGAATAGAAACCGCTCCTTCTCTACCCTGTCCTATCTCATCAACTGCTCTTTTTCGATCTTCTTCACTCCAACAATAACGCTGTGTTTTACTTCTTTTAATTAAATATAACGGAGGAGTAGCAATATATAAATAACCTCTATTAATTAATTCAGGCATATATCTAAAGAAAAAAGTCATAATTAATGTTTCAATATGGCTTCCATCTACGTCGGCATCACACATTATTATTATTTTATGATATCTTAATTTTTCCAAATTAAGTTCTTTACTATCTTCTTCGGTCCCCATTGTTACTCCCAGGGCAGTAAATATATTTTTTATTTCTTCGTTTTCATATATTTTATGCTGCATAGCTTTCTCCACATTCAAAATTTTACCTCTTAAAGGAAGAATCGCTTGAAACTTTCGGTCTCTTCCTGCTTTAGCTGTACCTCCTGCAGAATCACCCTCAACAATAAACAATTCTGTTTTTTCAGGATTTCGATCAGAGCAATCTGAAAGTTTTCCGGGTAAGCCGGAACCGGAAAGCACATTTTTACGTTGTACCAATTCTCTGGCTTTACGGGCGGCATGTCTTGCGGTAGCAGCCATAATTACTTTCTGAACAATTAATTTCGCATCTTTAGGATTTTCTTCAAGATAATTAGCTAACTGTTCGCTTACTGCCTGGTCAACAGCTCCCATAACATCGGAATTACCCAATTTTGTTTTTGTCTGGCCTTCGAACTGAGGTTCCTGAACCTTCACGGAAATAACCGCTGTTAATCCTTCTCTAAAATCATCTCCACTAATATCAAATTTTACTTTTGAAAGCAACCCTGATTTTTCAGAATAGCTCTTCAAAGTACGGGTAAGGCCTCGCCTAAATCCTGCAAGGTGTGTTCCGCCTTCTATGGTATTAATATTATTTACATAAGAATGTACATTTTCAGAAAAAGAAGTATTATAACATAAAGCTATTTCTACAGGGATACCGTTCTTTTCTGTATCAAGAGATATGGTTTCACTTATCAATTTTTCCCGGGTGGCATCCAAAAAAGTAACAAATTCTTTTAATCCTTCATCAGAATAAAATGAATCAGATCGATATTCATTACCATTTCCATTTCCGTTTCCATTCTCTTCCAGCTCTCGCTTATCGGTAATAGATAACCGAATTCCTTTATTCAAAAATGCCAATTCGCGCAAACGAGATGCTAATATTTCATATTTATACTCAGTAACAGCAAAGATGGAATCATCAGGTTTAAACGTAATAATCGTACCTGTTTTATCGGTAGTTCCTACTTCTTGAATATCACTTACAGGTTTTCCTATTTTATATTCCTGTACATAAATTTTCCCTTCACGATGAACTTCAGCATGTAACGATGATGACAAAGCATTTACACAAGAAACACCTACACCATGCAACCCCCCGGAAACTTTATAAGAATCTTTATTAAATTTTCCACCGGCATGAAGAACGGTCATTACAACCTCAAGAGCTGATTTCCCTTCTTTCTCGTGATAGTCAACAGGAATCCCTCGACCATCATCTGTTACAGTAATTGAATTATCTTCATTAATAATCACATCAATGGAACTACAGTATCCAACAAGCGCTTCATCAATAGAGTTATCAACTACTTCATATACTAAATGATGTAATCCTTTATCGCTAATGTCACCGATATACATGGCGGGGCGTTTACGGACCGCTTCAAGCCCTTCTAAAACCTGTATACTTTCTGCTGAATAACCGTTTTTTTCTATCTTATTCAAAGCATCCTTTAATTCATCCTTATTTAAATCACTCATTGTTTTATTATTTATTTATTAAAACAAAATTGTCCAATTACAGATAAAAAATATCCGAAATATTTAATTTTTGAACTATTTTAATTAGTGGATTATATTGTATTTTTCAAGGTCAAAAAACATATTCATAAAATACTGTAAATCAAAAAACTACAGCACTAATCCGCTTTCGTTTAAAAATCATGTAAATATACTAAAAATTAATGATTTTTAGGTATTTAAAACCTTATAAAATAGAAGATTTTATTAACAATAAATTCACACTTTTCCGGGTAATTTTTAGCGAATTAAAAGGCATAAGTAATACCTAATAAAACATTAAATCCATAGGTTGGATAATAGTTCCACTGGTAATAATTTTCGGACAGTATATTGTTAAATTGGATAAATCCTGATAAAATTTTAGAATAGCGGTATTCCGCGCCAATATTAATATCAATAACAGACTCCAATTCAACAAAATCACCATTATTATTCAATTTTGCATATCGCTTACCCATAGAAAAGATATCCCCTTTTAAAATTATCTTATCGCGTAAATTATAGCGGGCTGAAAATGTAAGGTCAAATGATGGTTTGTGCCAGGGTTTTAGTTCGGTATCCATTTTAAAATTGCGATAATTGGCTTTGATATGTAAATTTATCTTTTCATTGGGAGCTAATGACAATTCACCAAAATAACTTACCAATTCTATATTATCGTATACAACTGAAAATTGATTGCCAATACTATCAGTAAGTGTCATATTATTTACAAAAAAGGGCATATTATCAATTAATGAATAAGATACTTTAACATTGTAATACGTGGTAGAATTAAAATTACCTCGAACACCTCCATACAGAATCAACTTATGGTCGGTGTTTAACATACTCTGGCCGGGTACAATAAATGGATTAATGCTAATTGTTTTAAGAAAATTATTGACCTCAATTTTACCATTTACCCCGGCATATGGAATAAGGAAGTGATTAGCAACATCATATTCCAAAAGACCCACGGGATAATAATAAGAATTTGTATTACCCTCCCGAATATCGGAATAAATATTAATCCCTGCTTTTACCCTCCATTTATCACCAAACTTGCCTACCCACGGATTGATATTAATAATTGTATTATTGGAGGAGTCGACATTTTCACTAACCGAATAATGTTCAATGCCTACTTTTGCACCGACCATTTCTTTTGAAAAAATTTTATTTACATCGCCTTTAATTTTAAATCCAAGCTCATTGTTGCTAAAATCATCTTTAACGTAATCAATACCCACGTTAAAATCATAATTAATATGATTAGAATCTACATAGGTACTTTTATAGTTGGCGTTCATGTTAAATTGTAAATATTTCTGTCGGATATCATCTTTATCCACCGAAGTATCAATTTTTGTATCGTATCCATAAAAATAGCGGGTATCGCCTTGCACACCTATATCACCCTGCAGGGTAGAATTTTTAAAAAACTTTTTCCCAAATAACTGCAAATCATTATCACTATACCCTGCAAAAACTCTCTCATCATTTAATAATTCGACTTTTGCATATGATGCAGTATATTTGTAATAAGCACCTACAGTATAATCTTCAGACCGGTTACTGTTGATATAGGCTTCGAGTAACGGAAGTGTTTTTGTTCCAACACCAACTCTAATATAAGAATTGTATAGTTTGGTTAATGGTTCACTAACCATTCTTGCAGGCTTTATAGGATTTATTGTATATCCAACATTTATGGGCTTGGTTTGCAAAAGATAATTTACTTCCGGCACCACTTTTATAGTATCTGAAATTTTAGGCAAATAAGATATTTTATTTGCATCGGATATGGTTGGTTCATAAGGCTTAACAACCTTTACTTCTTTTGTTAGATTTTCTTGCGAAAAAGCATTTAAACCAATAGAAAGTAAAGAAAATAAAATTATATATATGATTAGATTTCGACTCATATCAAATTTATTTTATCATTAATTAATGCTATGTATTGTGTATGTTGACAATTATTCATTTTTATCTTTTTCAAATTCCAATAAAATTTCGTCAGACTCCTCTTCATCCATATCTAATTTTTCATCTTCAATGATCAGATTGTATTTCTCTTTTGCGATTCTTTCAATATCATCTTCTGCATCAGGATTATAATTATCGATAATACTTTTCAGGGTGTGTTTAGCCTGAAACTTATCTTCTTTGGCTATATAAACATCTGAAAGTAAAATAAAAGCTTTCGCTAACCAATATTCCTGAGATGTATTTTGCGAAGCAAAATCAAATATTTCATGCTCTGCTACGTCGAGTTGTTTATCATTATAATAAATCTCACTAATTAAGTATTTCGCTTCTGCACCTTCCTTACTATTTACATCTTCAGAAATAATTCTAAACTCATCAAGCGCTAAATCAAAATTCTCTGTTTGATAGAGCGATTTTCCTTTTTTATATCTGGCTTCACGTTTTAATTCGTCAGAAATCTTTTCTGTATGCAACAATTTATTAGCAGATTGTATGGTGTTGTTATAATCATTTAATTGATAATTACATCGCATTTGTCCTGCTCTTGATTCAATTAAATGGGTATTTAATTCGGCTATATCTTCTAATTGTTTATATTGGTTTAATGCTTTATTATAATCACCAAAATCAAAATTAATAGAAGCAGCTTCTACTAAAGCTTGTTCTGTAAATGTATTTCTAGCTTTATCTATAACAAAATTATAGGCTTCCAGTGCTTTTTCATTATTTCCCATTCTATTATAACATTCGGCCAAATAAAAGTGTGCATTAAGAATAAAAGAGCCGTTTGTAAACTCATTTAAATAGTTATTTAATTGGATGATTGATTTTTCACAATTACCTGCCATATATAATTTTTCTGCTGAGATATAGGTTAATGAATCTTGCTCGCTAACGCTTACATCAGCAAATTCGCCTAAGCTGTTTGCATAAGCAAAATAAGTATCCACATCATTCATATCTACATAAATATTTTTAATGCCGGTAAGAGCATTTTTTGCTTCGGGTGTTCCGGGATATTCAGCAACAACTCGTTTATAATATTTTAGCGCTTCGTCATTATTATCGTTATTGTAATAGATTAAACCCAGCTGTACTAATGATTTTTTAATATAACTGCTTGAGGGATATTCATCAACAATTCGCTTATATAATTGTAAAGCCACTTGAGCATTTTGCTGATCAAGGTTACTTTTTGCCATTTCAAACAACGCATCATCTAAATAAGCTGACTCTGGGTGCTCATTAATCAAACGTTGCATTGTATTGATCTTTTTCTCAGGCCGGTTCAATAAACCCAGAGAAAAACCACGTTGAAATAACGCATAATCTTTATCAAGCATACCAATTTCTACCGTTTTGTCATAATACTCAATAGCGGTCCAGTAACTACGACTAATAAAATAGCTATCCCCTATTCTGTTGTATGCATCGGCAACTGTTCTTGTTTTTTCGTTTTTGGTAAAACCAATATATTTCCTAAACCATTTAATGGCATTTGGATAATCTTTTAACTTAAAATAAGCATATCCCATGTTGTAATGTGCCAGTTCATATTCATCAAGGGCAAAAGCTCCAGTGGTTAATAAAAAAGTATTATATCCTTCAACGGCATTTTCGTAGTCGCCAAGCTGATAATAAGCTTCTGCTTTCCAATAATTAGCCTGTGCGTAAATGGCTTTATTATATCCGGGATATTGTAAAGATTTATTAAATGTTTGGATGGCTTCGTCATAATGTAAATTATTATATAGCTCTAATCCACGATAAAAAGCTACTTTTTGGTAGGCTTCCTTCATAGAATGGTCCATTTCCGATATTTTTTCAAGCGAAAGAAGTGCTTCTTTATAGTTGCTGGTATACATGTATGCCATAACCAAAAAGTTATATGCATCATCTAGCCGGGTGGAATTAGGATAAATTTCTATAAAATCATGAAACGCATCAATTGCTTCGTTAAATGGTGAATGAAACAACTCATAAGTTAACAAAGCATAGTTAAAAAGCGCTTCTTCTCTTATTTCCGGATCATAATCGAGTTTGGAAGCAAACTCAAAAGCAAAACGGGCTTTTTTCTTTTGGCCCAGTTCAATATAACAATCGGCTAAATGAAAATAAGCATTTTGAGCCAGCTGATCGTTTTCGCGGGTAACCTTTTCGAATGCAACAGCAGCACTATCATATTGTTCTGCACGATAATAACAATAACCAAGCTGGTAATAATCTTCGCGAGAAATATTTTTTGCTTCATCAGCATGTTTTTGCAAATATTCCAACGCAACCTCAAATTCATGTTTTTTGTAGTACGAATCGCCAATTACTTTAGCAATTTCTGGTGCACGTTTAGCACTAGCTGATTCAAGAAGCCCCGGAGCATAATCAATAACCTCATCATATTTACCTTGTAAATAATAAATTTGTGTAATATAATAGGGTACTACCGGCGCAAAAGTCTCGTTATTACTTAATCGTTGAAATCCCTGTAAAGCTGTTTCGTAATTTTTTTCCTCGTAAGCTATATGCGAATAATAATAAAGAGCCGGTGCTGTATATTTCGTATTTACATCTTTAATTTCATAAAAAGCAGAACCAGCATCGTCATAATTACCCAATATAAAATGACTATATCCTAGTTTAAAATAATATTCCGAAAGTTCATCTTTTTCTAATTGCCTCCTATCTATCTTATTAAACCAGTCAATTGCTTGTCGATATTTTTTTTGGCGGTACTGAAATTCACCCATATGGAAACGTGCCATATTTACCTTTGAGTTTTCCGGATGTTCGGCAATAAACGTAGAGATTAAATACTCGGCATCCTGGTTAAATAATTCCATCGCACATAAAGCTTCGTAGTATCGGGCATTTGCTTTAAATTCGGATTGAGCATCGCCATAAGAGTCAATTGCATTACGAAAATGTTTTTGTGCAACCCCATATTTTTCTTTTTCAAAAAGGTTGAGCCCTGTTTTATATGCTTTATCCGGATTTGTAAACACCATCGTTTCCTGTGCATATAACGACATTTGGGAAAACAAAATAAGGTTTATTGCAATTATTAGAATATGCTTTGCATGTATCATAATCTATAGTATTGAAATTCGCACTAATTTAAAAAGAATATACGGAACAGCGTTTTAATTCCTATGATTTTAATTAACATAAAACTGTTAATTTCCTAAAATATTATCTTTTCTCATACAATATTATTTACTTATTAACAATTCCTGTTTCGGTTTTAAATTTTTATCTACATTTGTAATGAAGCAAATAGTATACCATGTATTTTTTAAAAACAGAAGGAACAGATAAAATCCCTGATTATGTTCAAATTAGAGATGATCATTTTGTTTTAATTGCGCATTTTAGAACAACAAATCCCGAAAACCAAATTGAAAAATTTGGATTACAAGCGTTTAAAGAACGTATTGAAGAATTAATAAAAGAAGCACCATTTGGAACGCTTTATAAATTACAAAAAATATGGCTTTAGATACAATTATTGAATTTGAAAATGCACAAATCTTTCAGAAAGATAATTTGATATTAAAAGATGTTAACCTTTCGATTAGCAAAGGCGAATTTGTATATTTTATTGGCAAGGTTGGTAGCGGAAAAACCAGTTTAATAAAAACCATTAATGCCGAAATACCCTTAAAAGAAGGTGAAGGTAAAGTTGCAGGCTACGATCTTACCAAACTAAAAATCAAACAGGTACCTTATCTCAGAAGAAAATTAGGAATTGTATTTCAGGATTTCAAATTATTAACTGACCGCAGTATTTTTGATAATTTATTATTTGTTCTTAAAGCCACCGGATGGAAAAATAAAAGCGAAATTAACGACCGCATTGCCGATGTGCTGGATCGTGTAGGGTTAAGCTACAAAGGATATAAAATGCCCCACCAGTTATCGGGTGGTGAGCAACAGCGTGTTGTAATTGCCCGTGCATTATTGAACGATCCTGAAATCATTCTGGCAGATGAGCCAACAGGCAACCTGGATCCTGAAACATCAGAGAATTTAATGAAAATACTTTTCGATATTAGCAACAACGGCCGTGCTGTTATTATGGCAACCCACGATTATAATATGGTAAAAAAATTTACGGCTCGAACCGTGAAATTTGAAGATGGGAAAATCACCGAACAGGATCAAACCAAAGAGATTGATTTTGAAAAATTGAAGGATTAGCTTCAAAAATATATGCATTCCAGATGTTTAAACATAAAGGAATCTTAATTATAAAAAGTGATTTTATTAAAAACATATTCACTCTATTATCAGGAGCCACAGTAGCTCAGATTATAGCGCTCATTTCTATTCCTATTTTAACCCGAATTTATACTCCTGAGGATTTTGGATTTTTTGCCATTTATCTGAGTATTGCTAATATACTGACAACGATTTCAACAGGCCGATATGAACTTGCCATTATGCTTCCTGAAAAAAAAGAAAATGCCATTGCTATCATAAAAGGGATATTCAGGATAGTTTTAATTTTTTCTTTCTTAACTCTCATTCTTTTATTGATCATTAAAAACACACAGAATCGAATATCTAATTTTATACAACCCTTCTATTTTTATTTTCTTCCGTTTACTATTATTATTCTTGCTTTTGTAAATGTTTTTGCACAATGGTATACCCGTGAAAAGAAATTTAAGCTACAAGCCAAAATTAAAATATATAAATCAAGTAGTAATGCTATAGTAAACATTTCGATCGGTTTATATTATTATGTCAAGTCTGCCGGATTATTTTTGGGGCATATTATTTCACAAGCATTACAAGTTATTTTGTTTACTTTAAAATTTTATCGCCAAGAAAAAATTTCCTTTAAAAATGCAGATACAGAAACCATAAAAAAAGAACTCAAAAAAAACCGGAACTTCCCGTTTTATTCAGCACCAATGGGTTTTTTAAATACAATTTCATCTGATATTCTAATTTATGTTTTAAATCTTTTTTACTCCACAACCCTTGTAGGTTTTTATACCAATGCAAATAAAGTCATTAACTATCCACTAAGTTTAATAAGCCAATCTTTTACTTCTGTTTTTTACCAGAAAATAAACGAAACCAATAAAAAAATTAAACTCTATTTTATATCGTATTTTTCAAATTTCATAATTGCTTGTTTAGCCATGATACCTGTAATTTTTTGGGGCGAAGAAATTTTTGGATTTGTATTGGGTAAAGATTGGGGAATTGCCGGGTCAATAGCAAAATATTTATCGCCATTGACCATTGCGGGTTTTGCCATGAGAAGTGTAAGTAATATTTTTTCGCTAACACGTAAAAATGGGATCTTATTA
>Ga0209931_1000023_pt1 | contig 79404 bp, 62 predicted proteins | sample SalPonR1_B_D1_MG_FD_185697 | JGI IMG/M metagenome (GOLD analysis project Ga0209931, IMG submission 185697) | Salt pond soil microbial communities from South San Francisco under conditions of wetland restoration - Salt Pond MetaG R1_B_D1_MG... ...
ATACTCAGCATATCTCTACTCGACAAAACTCCTGTAAGAGAAGTGCTTACAAATAGCGATTACAAAAATGTCAAAGAACAAAATAATAAACAATTAAAAATCAGTGGGTTTTAAATGCCCACTAATGATTAATCATCATAAAAAAGTAACCCCTTGATATTATGGTACCAGAGTATATACAATTTCATAGTCTCCGTACCAAGTAGTCATCTCATCTTTTGTTTCATTTAATGCTACACGGAAGACATAATAGGCATCACAAGACCCGCCAACTTCAGAAGAAATAGTAGTGTTGGATAAAAAATAGGTGTTCCCATCAGTATAAGTAAATTGTTCTAAAAGGCCAGATTCAGAATAACCTGATTCAGAATAATCATAGCTTGTGGATGAATTTATCTCCCATAAACCATCCGTTCCATCATCAAACCAATCTCCAATAAAACCATCATCAATATCTGACAATTCTATTTTGTTTAATTGCCATGCTTCTTCCTCTGAAGGTCCTGCCGTCAGGACATTGCCATCAGATGATATTGCAACATAAACTGCGGCTTCATACGGGGCCTCAACCCAATTTAAATAGTCCGCTCCTCCCTGTTCTTCTGCCCAGTCGTGGGTAAGGCTAAGTATAAGTTCGTTGCCTTCTATACTATAAGTTCCGAGATGGCCGGCAGCCGGTTCTCCTCCAAGAAAAGACAGGATTTTAATATTGTCTGAAGCATCAAGATCAAAAAATACAGCATCACAGTCCGCACCGTTTGGCCCTTCAAACACCGTATCATAAAATCCAATCCAGGTTCCTACAATTTGTTGTTGTTGTATTGCCAGAGTATATACAATTTCATAGTCTCCGTACCAAGTAGTCATCTCATCTTTTGTTTCATTTAATGCTACACGGAAGACATAATAGGCATCACAAGACCCGCCAACTTCAGAAGAAATAGTAGTATTGGATAAAAAATAGGTGTTCCCATCAGTATAAGTAAATTGTTTTAAAAGGCCAGATTCAGAATAACCTGATTCAGAATAATCATAGCTTGTGGATGAATTTATCTCCCATAAACCATCCGTTCCATCATCAAACCAATCTCCAATAAAACCATCATCAATATCTGACAATTCTATTTTGTTTAATTGCCATGCTTCTTCCTCTGAAGGTCCTGCCGTCAGGACATTGCCATCAGATGATATTGCAACATAAACTGCGGCTTCATACGGGACCTCAACCCAATTTAAATAGTCCGCTCCTCCCTGTTCTTCTGCCCAGTCGTGGGTAAGGCTAAGTATAAGTTCGTTGCCTTCTATACTATAAGTTCCGAGATGGCCGGCAGCCGGTACTCCTCCAAGAAAAGACAGGATTTTAATATTGCCTGAAGCATCAAGATCAAAAAATACAGCATCACAGTCCGCACCGTTTGGCCCTTCAAACACCGTATCATAAAATCCAATCCAGGTTCCTGCAATTTGGTCCTGAATGCTGTCTGTGTCGTCATCGTCGTCACTACAACCAGCAGTAAACAACACCATAGCTCCTATCAGAGCAAGTGTCAATAAATAAAATAACTTTCTCATAAGCCTAAATTTAAGTTAAAAAATATCTATTATCAAATTTACCAATTTATTTACAAATGTAAAAGGTTATTGTATAAAATATAATTTATTGATTACCTGCGACAAACATTCATTAAGAAAAGTTACCTTTGCAACCTATGAGCTATTACGATATTATTGTCATCGGTGCCGGGCCAGCAGGATTAGTTGCTGCCGGAAGAGCTGCGGAAAAAGGAAAAAAAGTATTAATCCTTGAAAAAATGCACCAGGAAGGACGTAAACTAAAAATTACAGGCAAGGGAAGGTGTAACATTACCAACGACTCTCCCATTAATGAATTCATCAAACATATTTATCCCAATGGCAGATTTCTGAAAAATGCTTTCCACCAATTCTTTTCTCAGGATATTATCCAACTACTCCAAAAGCTTAACGTGGATTGCAAGCTGGAGCGTGGTGGGAGATATTTTCCCGAAAGCGACAAAGCGGTTGATGTACTGAATGCTTTATTAACCTGGAATAAAAAACTAAACGTTACGATCTACAAAAAACACAAGGTTGAAAAATTAATCATTGCTGACAACTCCATAAAAGGTGTTGTTGCTGAGGGCAAAAATTTTCTGGCAAACAAAGTTATTCTTGCAACAGGTGGAAAATCATATCCCGCTACCGGTTCTACCGGAGATGGTTATGCGCTGGCAAAACAAGCAGGTCATTCGTTGGAAACTCCTCAACCGGCTCTTGTGCCTCTCGAAACCAAAGAGCTTATACCCCATAAATTACAAGGGTTAACATTAAAAAATGTCCTTGCAGCGGTATGGGCAAATGATAAAAAAAATACTGAAGCGTTCGGCGAAATTGAATTTATGCGTTTTGGCCTTTCGGGGCCAATTATACTTACACTAAGCAGAAATGTTGTAACCAAATTGCAAAATGGGAATGAAGTAAATGTATTTGTTGATTTAAAGCCGGCACTTGATGACAAGAAGCTCGATAACAGGCTGCTCCGTGAGCTGAATGAAAATGGAAAGAAAAAAATTAGCACCATTTTTCGAAACATCCTGCCGGCAGCTTTAATTCCGTTTTTCCTCGATCTTTTGAATATAGATACAGAAAAAGAGTGTCATCAGATAAATGCTAAAGAACGAAAAAAGATCCGTTACTACCTTAAAAATCTTCCATTTAAAATTACGGGACACCGTTCTTTTAAAGAGGCTATTATAACTGCCGGAGGAATTCCTACAAATGAGATTTCATCAAAAACAATGGAGTCCAAAAAAATCAAAGGACTTTTTTTCGCTGGCGAAATTATCGATGTTGATGCAGAAACAGGAGGTTACAATCTTCAAATTGCTTATTCAACAGGATGGTTGGCAGGAGAGCACAGTGCTTCTTTAGAATAATATCAACTAACAAGTTTAAATTCCCGGATTCTATATATAAATTTCAAAGTTCTGAGATTATTTTTTCCGGATTACGACGTAATTAACCAATTCCTCAAGCGCACCTTTAGAGCTATTATCTGGAATTCCGTTCAGTAATGAAAGTGCCTTATTTTTATATTCATGCATTCGTTGTGAAGCGTATTCAATTCCTCCTTTTGCAATTACAAAATCGATAACCTCCTGTACTTTTTGTTTATTCTTATTGTGCCTTTTTACAATGCTTAACATCTTCTTTTTTTCAGTTAAAGAAGATTTCTCCAATGCATAAATAATGGGGAGGGTCAGTTTTTTTTCTTTAATGTCATTTCCGGAAGGTTTTCCAATCCCTCCATTATTCTGATAATCGAGCAGGTCATCTTTAATCTGAAAAGCCATTCCCACATACTCGCCAAATTGCCACATTTTTTCAACCAACGAATCATCTGCTCCAGATGATTTTGCGCCACACGCTGTACATGCAGCAATAAGAGAAGCTGTCTTTTTACGGATTATATCGTAATAAACCTCTTCGGTAAGGTTCAGTTTCCTTGATTTTTGAATTTGCAACAACTCCCCTTCACTCATCTCTCGGACCGCAACGGATACAATCTTCAATAGCTCATATTCATTATGTTCCACAGCGAGTAAAAGACCTTTGGAAAGCAAATAATCACCCACGAGCACACTAATTTTCGATTTCCAAAGGGCGTTGATGGAGAAAAACCCTCTTCGCTCATACGCTTCATCAACCACATCATCATGAATTAAAGTGGCAGTATGCAAAAGTTCGATCAACGATGCGGCTGTAAACGTTGATTCGCCAACCTCATCTTTTAACATTTTTGCCGTTAAAAAAACAAACATGGGACGCATCTGCTTTCCCTTGCGCCGTAGTAAATAGTTCATAATAATATTTAATAGCGGCACCTTGGTTTGCATGGATGAACGGAAAAAAGGTTCAAACTTTTCCATTTCATCTTTTATTGGGGCTTTTATTTTATCAACAACAGACATTATTTGATTTTTATATCGATTCAAATATACTAATTAATTCATTCAGCAAAAATTAAAACAAAAATCAGTTGATGATGTTCATACAAGTTAGGCTTTAACAATTATTACAAATTAATTTCACAAAATCAACACCTTAAACCTAAAAAAATGATATTTGTCATCATTTAAAAATAAGATATTTATATATTTGCATTTGTCTAATTAACATAAAATTTAATTTAAAAAAATGAATATAAAAGACTTAACCATAGAGCAATTAGAGGAAGCGGCTAATATGCTAAAAGCGATTGCCCATCCAATGCGGATTGCTATTTTAAATTACCTCGAAGACGGAAAAAAACTTACAGTGACAGAAATACACGAACTTTTAGGAATTGAACAATCCACTACTTCACACCATCTTGGTATTTTAAAAGATAAAGGTGTGTTGTGCTCTAAAAGAGAAGGGAAAAATACGTACTACTTTTTAAAACACGCGAACTTAAGCAATATTGTGGGCTGTGTTAGTAAATGTACTAACACATAAATTCAAAATTGCAAACAAAATACTTTTACCATCCGCTAGCTGCTGGATGGTTTTTCATTAAATAATCTTTTAAAAACAAAAGATTAATATCTTTGTTCTGACAAACATCCGCTTAACATTTTTAAAATGACAAAAATTAGAGTAACCAAAGAGTTTAACTTTGAAATTGCACATGCATTATGGAATTACGATGGCCCTTGTGCAAATATACATGGCCATTCTTACAAGCTGTTTGTCACAGTAATAGGCACGCCTATCGAGGATGAAGAAGATCCTAAAAACGGAATGGTAATTGACTTTGGCGATTTAAAAAAAATTGTAAATACCGAAATTATATACCCTCTCGACCATGCTATTATTTTAAAAAAAGATGCCGCCGACAGCTTAAATGGTATGAACAACTCAATGTTTAAAAAACAATATATTACGAACTACCAGCCTACCTGCGAAAATTTGGTGTCTGATTTTGCAGAAAAAATTATGAAAAAACTTCCTGAAAAGCTAACGCTTCACAGCATTAAATTACACGAAACGGGTACTTCTTTTGCCGAGTGGTATGCTGAGGATAATTTGTAAATTACCCTTTTAACTCTTTTTCCAAAAGTTTTAAGCGACTTTTAGCCGTTTCAAAAACTTCTTCATCCAGCTCTATCCCAATAAATTTTCTTCGCTGCATTAAACAAACGGCACCTGTGGTTCCTCCGCCCATAAAAGGGTCCAAAACCGTCTCGCCCATATACGAAACCCGATCAATTAAGTCCGACATTCCTGAAATAGACTGTCCCCAAAAATGAAAAGCTTTATCGTTATCGTTTACATTACTTTTTACCACATCTCCCATCCAGTTTTCAGGTTTTCCCTTAGTATACCATAAAACCGGTTTCCAAAAAGTATTTACTTTACGTTGCCACAATTGGGGTGATTGTCCTCCGGGTGTTAAATATGCCAGCGTCCAGTTATAGTTCAAACCCTCAATTTCCAATTGTTTTAAAATTTCAGGAAGATACGATTGCCCGGCCATAGCAAAAAGCGAGCCCCCTGGTTTTAAAACGTTTAAGGCAAACAATGCCAAATCGCGATACAGCCCAATATATTTTTTAGGATACGGGGGGTCGGTAACAATTAGATCAACAGAATGTTTTTCAATGTTTGTCTCTCTAAAATCATTATGGTAAAGTGTCATTTGATTTGCCCTGCTTTTAGCAATAAACTCTTCTAAACGGGCAAAGGGATAACGATTACCTTGTAAAAATTTTTGAGCATATTTGCCATTTAGAATGCTCTGTTTGGCATATTCAATGGTTTGCTTATTATTTTGATTTTCCCTTTTTTGAATTTCAGAAATTAAGGCTTGTTTTGTGTTTTCCAAATTAAGTTCTGCATTAATTTTATCAATAAATTTTCGGATATCTTTATCAGGATATTTTTTCAAATACCTTTCAATCCTAATTTGTACTTTTTTTTTCTGTTCCTTATCTAAACCCGAAGGTAATAATTTCATATAATTCATTCGCATATATTTATGTTATACTCCTGTTATTCAAGCAAATACAATTGCTGTTTTTACTTCTGTATTTCAAATACCATGGAACCCTCAAAATTTATTACTCCTAAATATTTTTTTTAATTTGGTATTCGTGAACTCAGCTTCGCTTCGGTTCATATCCTTGCCTGCCTGTCCTCCTCCGGCGGATAAATTCAGCAGACAGGTTGTATACTTTATTGCATGAGGGTTTCATAAACCAATCTGTTTTAGCCAGTCTCCAAAATTAATAATATCCTTTGGATTTATAGTTGTTTTATAGTTTTTAGGGATAACCACACCCAAAATTTTAAATCCTTTTTTATAATCAACACAATCCCACGATTTAAAACCAATTGCATTACACAAAATATGAACGTCAACGCCAACTTGTGGCTTGTAGCGATACGATCCAAAAGAGCCATCCTTTTTAGGCCCGGAAACATCGATATATAAAATTCGAGAGGGTGTTTTTAATTTAAAATCATGGCTACAAATTTGTGTCCACTGGTGGTAATTATCAGGCTCAATATAATGTAGTGGATAATATTTTTTAAACCACCCGCTCACATGATGTTCAATAATCAATCCGCGCAACTGTCCTGCTTTTCTGGCTTCGCTGTTAACAAATTTAGTCATCATATGCGGAGCACGCATTTTTTGCTCTTCCAACACATGTGTATACCATTCAGGATTAAAATCTATTTTCACAGCCCTGTTTTTCATTCTTTCAAATTACATTAAAATTAACAATTCCTAATCAATTCCGCAATCAATATTTAAAAACTTAGTAAGCCATGCTGTTGAAAAGACTGAAATTAATTATCTTTTAAACCATTATTATTTTTGCCGGGGATGTTGTAATTTGGTAGTTTATATTTTAAGTTGATTTCATATTTAAACTAAAGCTTTACCTTATGTCTAAAAATCTCTATCTTTTAGATGCTTATGCATTAATATACCGCTCGTATTACGCATTTATAAAAAACCCACGATTTAATTCCAAAGGGTTAAACACATCGGCTATTTATGGGTTTACCAACACGCTAATTGATTTAATCGCGAAAGAAAACCCGTCGCATGTTGCGGTGGTTTTCGATCCTCCAGGCCCTACCTTTCGCCACGAAATGTATAAAGAATATAAAGCACATCGTGAAGCCATGCCCGAAGATATACGTAAATCCATTCCTTATATCAAAAATATTATAGAGGGGTTTCAGATTCCCATTTTGCAAGTTGATGGATACGAAGCCGATGATGTAATTGGCAGTTTGTCTAAACAAGCCGAAAAAGAAGGTTTTACAACCTATATGATGACCCCAGATAAAGATTATGGGCAATTGATATCCGACCATATTAAAATGTATAAACCCGGACGTGCCGGTGGAGATATGGAGATTATCGATAAAACAAAAATATGCGAAAAATTTAAAATTGATAATCCCGAACAAATTATTGATATCATGGGATTAATGGGTGACAGCTCAGACAACATCCCCGGAGCACCCGGAATTGGAGAGAAAACGGCCATTAAACTGATAGAACAATACGGCAATATTGAAAACATCTACAAAAACATTGATGACATAAAGGGAAAACAAAAAGAAAAACTCCTTGACAATAAAGAACAGGTTATGCTTTCCAAAGAGCTGGTAACCATAAAACTGGATGTCCCTGTTAAAATTGATGTAAAAAAGTTAGTGTTAGACGATCCGAATGAAGAGCTATTAACAAAATTTTTTGAAGAATTAGAATTTAGAAGCACCGCCCGGCGACTGTTCCAGAAAGAAATCATTACAACACAAGCTGGTAGTGTAATGCAGGGAACATTGTTTGGCGAAAATGATACGGATAAACAAGCGAGTCAGGAAACTAAAAACATATCCAATACCGAGCATGAATATATTTTAATTGATGATGAAAAGAAACGAAATAAACTAATTGATCAACTCAAAAAATTAAAAGAATTTTGTTTCGATACCGAAACAACAGAACTCAACCCACACAACGCAGAGATTGTTGGCTTTTCTATTTCGTGGGAAGTACATAAAGCCTATTATATTCATATTCCTAAAGAACAAAAAGAAGCACAAAAAATAGTAGATGCCTTTAAAGATGTCTTTGAGAATAAAGACATAAGAAAAATCGGGCAAAATATTAAATATGATATTTTGGTGTTAAAAAATTATGGCATAAAAGTACAAGGTGAAATATTCGACTCTATGATTGCGCATTACTTACTTCAACCCGACTTACGCCACAACCTGAATTACCTTGCAGAACAATACCTGGGATATCGTCCGGTAGAAATTGAAGAGCTGATTGGCAAGAAAGGAGCTAATCAAGGTACAATGCGCAATGTGCCGCTTGATCAATTAAAAAATTATGCCGCCGAAGATGCCGACTTAACCTTTCAACTGAAAGAGCTGTTTGAAAAAGAGTTGGAAAAAACCGGATTATACGACTTAGCAGAAACCATTGAAATGCCCTTAATTCCCGTATTGGCCGAAATGGAAAGTGAAGGAGTAAAAATAAACACCAATGCTTTAAATGATTACGCAAAAGAGCTTAATAAAGAGCTAATTAAAATTGAAGAAAAAATCATAGATCAGGCAGGTATTTCCTTTAATGTTTCATCACCCAAACAGTTGGGCGAAATACTTTTTGATAAGTTAAAATTAGACCCTAATGCCAAAAAAACCAAGTCGAAACAATATTCTACCAGTGAAGAAACATTAGTAAAACTTGCCGATAAACATCCTATTGTTAACAATGTCCTTGAGTTTCGTTCGCTAAAAAAATTATTGTCAACCTATATTGAAGCATTGCCCAAATTAATCAATAAAAAAACAGGAAAAATACACACTTCTTTTAACCAGGCTATTGCAGCCACGGGACGTTTAAGCTCTAATAATCCAAACTTACAGAATATTCCGATCCGCGAAGAACGTGGGCGGGAAATCCGTAAAGCCTTTATCCCTAAAGACAAAGACCACGTTTTGCTGGCTGCCGATTATTCACAAATAGAGCTGCGCTTGATGGCCCACATGAGTCAGGATGAAAAAATGATTGAAGCCTTTAAAAACAATACCGATATCCATACATCCACCGCTTCGAAAATTTTCCACGTGGAAAAATTATCGGAAGTTACTAAAGACCAAAGAAGAAAAGCGAAAACAGCGAACTTTGGAATCATATATGGTATTTCTGCCTATGGATTGTCGCAACGGTTAAATATTCCACGAACTGAAGCCAAACAATTGATTGATGAATATTTTAAGGGTTTCCCAAAAGTAAAGGAATATATGGATAAATGTATTGCCGAAGCCCGTGAAAAAGGATACGTGGAAACATTAATGGGGCGAAAACGATTTTTAAAAGATATCAATTCACGAAATGCAACCGTTCGCGGTTTTGCTGAAAGAAATGCTATAAATGCACCCATACAAGGCTCTGCTGCTGACATCATTAAACTGGCTATGATTGATGTTTTTAACGAGTTGGAAAAACAAAACTTTAAAACAAAAATGAATCTTCAGGTACATGATGAATTAATTTTTGATGTTTATCAACCCGAACTAGAGAAGATAAAAGAAATCGTTAAAAACAAGATGGAAAATGCAGTAAAACTAAGTATTCCGTTAACGGTGGATTTGGGTACCGGTGCAAACTGGCTGGAGGCGCATTAATGAAAGCAGCTGCCAAAAGTAGATTTATTCTTTTACAACTATCTTTTTAAAACTTTCGCTACTTAACGAGATAGTAGATGTAATATATACCATTAATTACTCTTGTATTAAAAAGCTAAATTTTGTTCGTTAACTTTGTTGCTATTAAAAAGCAATAGTAATGGCAGAAAACTATACCAAACTGGGAAGTAATAAAGTCAGCAGGCTATTATTCAGCCTGTCGTCACCCTCTATGGTAAGTATGTTTGCCAATGCCATTTATAATATTACAGATACTATTTTCGTTGGACGCGGAGTGGGCTACCTGGGTATTGCCGCAGTAACCATTGTTTTGCCTATCATTGCGATTATTTCTTCATTTGCCCACATGATTGGCATTGGGACATCCACTTTAATATCCCGCAAACTTGGAAAAGGTGATGTGCAAGAAGTGAATGCTATAGCCGGGAATGGTTTTTTGCTAATCATACTGGTAGGGATCTTCTTTAGCAGTATTGGTTTTTTATTTACCGATCCCATCATGCAAGCCTTTGGAGCTACAGAAAGTATACTACCCTATGCTCACGATTATGGACAAATTGTCTTTATTGGTATGTTGTGGTTCCCCTTTTGTGTGGGTACAAGCAACTATTTACGGGCAGAAGGGTTTGCCCGGGAAGCAATGTATGCCATGTTATTAGGAATCTTAGTAAATACGGTATTGGATTATATCTTTATTTTTCCCTTGGATATGGGTATTCGTGGAGCTGCTTTAGCAACAATTTTAGGGAAATTTGCCACTTTAATATATCTTATCTGGTACTTTTCCAGCACGAAAAGTATTATTTCCATCAAACTGCGTTTTATGAAGCTACAAAAGCATATCTTAAAACCATCTCTTTCTGTGGGCTTATCAGGTTTTGGTATGCGATCTTCAAGTAGTTTTGCCAATATCGTGCTCAATCACACCTTGGGTGCTCTTGGAGGAGATACAGCCATTGCCATCTTTGGAATTATCTACAAAACCACCTTGTTTTTTGGTATGCCTCTTTTTGGATTAAACCAGGGCATGCAACCGATTGTGGGTTATAACTATGGAGCAGAACAATACGAACGGGTAAGACATACCATTCGGCTGGTTATTAAATACTCCCTGATTTATGGAGTCCTGGCTGTCATTTTTTTCGAAATTTTTTCCGGGAATATATTTACTCTCTTTACAAATGAAGAGAAATTACTGGCGCAGGGCCCGCGAGCCTTACGAATTGTCGTAATGATGATGTGGCTCATGGGAGTAAATACCATGGCAATGGGTATTCATCAGGCAATGGGCCAGGCAAAACAAGCCTTCGTGCTCGCCATACTGCGTTGGGTTTTGCTAATTACCCCTTTAATACTGATACTTCCTAAAATTGGGGGCCTCATGTTAGATGGTGTTTGGATGGCTTTCCCTATTGCTGATTTTATGGCAGCTATTGTTTCTGTCATTATATTTTACCATACATTTAAGCGAAAAAAATTAATTTAGAAAAAACTACCTCAAGCGTTTTACAAACGCCTAAACAACTCTTTTTGTGATCGTTGTGTCTTTTACAAAAAAATACCAGAATTGTACATGGGTTTGTTACAATACCCATTTAATCTTTCTTTATTCTATTTCTTTTTCTTTACTGGAAAGAATCGAATAATAGTTTTCCTGATCATTTAAAATTTCAATCGCTTTTTTCAATTGATCATCATCTTTTAAATTTGCTTGTATTTGCCCTTCCTCATAATAATATCTTCCAACAATCTCGTCACGTAAGAACTGAATAACCTCATCTTTAAAAGCATATAAATCTTCTTCCTTATCTTTTATCAACTGATTTTGTAAAGCTTTAATCTCTTCTTCTACTCTATCGAAAAACTTTTCACGTTTTATGATTTTAATAAGTTCTTTCAGTTCTCTTTCACTCTCAGTCTCATAATTAAACTCTTGCTCCAAAGCAAATGCTACAAAATCATCATAAACCTTATCCGTAATATTAAAATCATCAACTTTTTTTATGGTTGGATTTTCATAAACAAATTTAGTTGCATAATCAAAAATCACATTTTGAGATAACAGACTAATGGACATTTGGCTTACCTCTTCGGGCTCAAAAGCAATGTCGGGCCTAATGCCACCACCATCGTACACTTTTCGTCCATTGCGGGTTTTGTATTTAGAGATTAATGAATCGGGAATATACCCTACACTTCCGTCTTCGTTGCGATGCGCATAATCAAGTGCCTGGATACATCGTCCGCTGGGAATATAATATTTTGCTGTGGTTACCTTAAGCTGAGCATTATAATTAAGCGGAATAGTTGTTTGGACTAATCCTTTACCGAAGGTACGCTGTCCAACAACAACACCTCTGTCAAAATCCTGAATCGCTCCGGCGACAATTTCAGAAGCAGATGCAGAAGTTCTACTAACCAAAACAGCTAAAGGTATTTCAGTATCATAAGCAGATTCTGTGGTTTTCAATGTCTGGTTCCACTTTTTTGTTTTCCCTTTTGTAGATACAATCTCCTCTCCTTTCGGGATAAATAAATTACAAATTTTAGGAGCCTCCACTAATAATCCTCCGGGATTTCCTCTTAAATCAAGAATCACAGATTCTATTTGTTGCTCTGCTTTCAATTCTCTGAGTGCATTTTTTACCTCACGCGAAACATCCGGAGTAAATTTTGATACCCTTATATAACCAACATTTCCATCAACAACACCATAGTATGGAACACTTTTAATCTGAATCTCTTCTCGTACAAGTTCTTTTTCCATTTTTTCGCCGGAATAAGGCCGCTCTAACAAAAGCTTAACAGTTGTTTGTGGAACCCCCTTGAGCTTTTCACTTACCTGCTCTAATTGAATTTCATTGGCTGGTTTCCCGTCGATTTCAAGAATCTTATCTCCAGCTTTTAAGCCTGCTTTATCTGCTGGAAACCCTTTATATGGTTTTGCGACAATCGGAAATCCACCCGTACTCCTTATTAAAGCACCAATTCCTCCATACTGTCCTGTGGTCATAAAATTAAATTCATCCATATCCTTTTCGGGGATATAGACAGTATATGGATCCAATTCTTCGAGCATTGCTTTTATACCGGTTTCAACCATTTTTTCAGGGTTTGTCTCATCTACATAGTAAACATTTACATCTCTAAAAAGAGAATAAAAAATATCCATGCTTTTAGCGATTTTAAAATCATCGCCCTCCTTAAAACTCCACAAAAAGGTGGTAGTAATTCCTGTTAGCAGGATAAACACCACTGTTTTAATAAAAATATTTTTTGATCTCATCTGTTTTTCCTCTTTTTCTTTATCCAGAAAGCAAATTTAAAGAATTAATGATGCGAAATAAGCATATAGGATAAATATTAACAATTTTTAACGCAAAATAGCCTTTGGCAATAGATTATTCATTAGCACTACTTCTGAGCTGTTTAACCATTTTATGTAAAGCCTTTAATAATTCTTTTTCCATTTCTGCGTAATTTAAGTCTTCGGTTGAGTTATAAATAACCATAAAATAAATACTTTGTTTAAACTCATTTAACGAATTATATATTAGAACCTTATTTTTACGATATATCTCTTTTATTTTTCGTTTTATACGATTTCTTTCCACGGCTTTTTTAATCTTGCGCTTACTAACACTTATCCCAATTTGTGCACATAATTCAGGATTGAATTGTTTCTCAAATTGCCAGATAATTCGGAAGGGGAAATGATTAAACTGATTACCTTTTTCAAACAATTGCTGGATTTTATTTTGGCTTTTTAATCTTTCCTTTTTGGAAAATTTCGGGGTTGTCATGTATTATCAAATCATTTTTTTTCAAATATAAAGAAATTCAGATTGTTATTAAAACCATAAAAAAGAGGCTTTGGGGAAAGCCTCTTTTTATTAATTGGATTATGATCGAAATAATTAATTTTACTTTTTTTGGTTATTAATAAACTGATCGATAGCCATTGTCATGGATGGGGCGTCTTGTGTTGGTGCTTTTACATTAACTTTTAATCCTGCATCCTTAACCGCTTTGGCTGTTTTAGGCCCAAATGTAGCAATCTGCGTATTGTTTTGTTCAAAATCAGGAAAATTTTCGAGCAACGATTTAATCCCCGACGGGCTGTAAAATACCAACATATCATAATTAACATCCGATAAATCGGATAAATCAGCACTTACAGTACAATACATGATTGATTTAGTATATTTAATACGGGCTTGTTCTAATTTTTTAGGAATTTCCTCTTTATGGGTGTCAGATAAAGGCACTAAAAACTTTTCTTCTTTATGTTTTTTTATATTCCCCATCAAATCACCAAATTTTCCATCTCCATAAAAAATCTTTCTTTTACGGTAAACAATATATTTTTGTAAATACAAAGCGGTTGCTTCAGAAATACAAAAATATTTCATGGTGTCCGGAATAGACAATCGCATCTCTTCACTGATCCTAAAAAAATGATCTATCGCCGTTCGGCTGGTAAAAATCACCCCCGTATGTGCAAGAATATCAATCCTCGACTGTCTGAACTCCTTCGCACTAATCCCTTCTACTTTTATAAATGGCCTAAAATCAATTTTAAGATTATTTTTTTCGGCAAGTTCGGAATAAGGGGACTTATCATTTTTCGGCTCCGGCTGCGATACTAAAATAGTTTTTATTTTCATGTATTCTAATTTGAATTTGTTGGTTTACAAAACTTGCAAACGCCTTAACTAATAAGCGTTAAAAACATTTTGTAAAGAATCAAAAAAGGCGCAAATTCGAAAGCACAAAGATACAAAATCATATAAAATATTGAAACATTCTTTCGATTTATTATTTGAAATGACCTTATTAATTGCAAAAGATAAAAAACAAAAAATAGCCCAAACCCTATGTAAACGATAAGATTAAGATAATCGTACGTTAAAAACTGGAGTGCAATCACCACAGGAAATAAAAACAATCCCATGTTTTTAGTATATAAATGTACATGATGAAAATATTCGGAAAACACCTGTTGTTTTAAAAATACAAACCCTATAAAGCCAGTTGTTATGCCTCGAAAGATATATAACCCTGTTAAAAAGGCAGCAACCATGATATATAATTCATACTCCGGCATATCAACCCATTGTAATTGAAATATTTTCGATAACTGAACAACGAATAACGAAATATTACTAACAAACAGTAAATTTCCAACAAATGAGGCTCTTTGCATCAGCGAATTTTTATCCCTGTAAAGCGAATAGGCTTCCTTGTAACTGATTGTAGACTTCAATAATGACAGAAGATATTTTTTATGAAATAATCGCAGCCATCCAAACAAAACAAAACTTACCATAAGCAATATCGTAATCCAATCAAATTGTACTTTTATTGCTGTTGGAGAAGGCTTTACATCCTTTTTGTCATTAGTTTCTGTATAGGTTTTTATTTCGGTAGTTTTTATTGGTGATTCTTCAATAAAAACAAATTTTTTTTCTTTGTCTTGTTTTGGTTTTGTCGATTTAAAATTAAGAAAAATGTTCTGATAAAAAGGATCGTTTTCTAACCGTTCTCTTACCGGAAAGTTAGCTACTCCGAACTCGCGATAAAGAATCTTAGCTGTATCTGTTTTCGGTTTATATATTTTCTTTTGCTGGAATTCTATTGCTTCTTGCCTTTGCTGCTCAATTTGCAGGATACGCTCTTCACTTATCCTCAAGATTGAATCAATTTTTTGCTGGTTTAAATCTGTTTTTGAATTGCTTGTGGTATCTTTTTGTTTTATGGTGTCTATTTCAGACACTTCGTGGATTAACGTATCGCCAGACCTGCTTTTTTTATTAATTATAATATCTGAAATGAAAAAAAATTCATTTTCAGCAGAAAAAAAATTAATAATTTGTTTTTCTTCAGGCATAGTGTAATACATTATAGCAAATCAGCTGCAAAGATAAAAGGAATTCATAACACCGGCTTAAAAAACACAAAAAAAAATTTCATTACCCGGCATGAGCATCTTTCGAAAAAAAGAGTACCACAGCGAGTCACAATATTTTTAACAAAAACCGCCAAAGATAGTAAAAATAGATTTATCAATTGAATGAATTTCAAACACCTACATAAAAAAATCATTGATAAAAATATTCAAACAGGAGTCTTGCTTTTGCATTTCCTATTTCGCTAGAAATCTCATCCATGCTTGCTGAGCGTAATTTTTTAATGGTTTTAAACTTTTTAAGCAACTGTTCTATCGTTTTGGGCCCAATACCCGGGATATTTTCTAATTCGCTTTTAATAAAATTGCCCGACCGTTTGTTGCGATGGAATTTAATGCCAAATCGGTGAGCTTCATTCCTAATATGCTGAATCACTTTTAACGTTTCCGAATTTTTATCCAGATACAGAGGTATGGGATCACCAGGAAAAAAAATCTCTTCGAGCCTTTTGGCTATACCTATTATGGAAATGTTCTTTTCAAGCTTTAGCTTTTTTAAGCTTTTTACGGCCGCATTCAGTTGTCCTTTTCCACCATCAATTACAATAAGCTGTGGCAAACTCTTCTTTTCATCCACCAATCTTTTGTATCGTCGATAAACGACTTCCTCCATTGATGCAAAATCATTAGCACCCTGAACGGTCTTAATATTGTAATGTCGGTAATCTTTCGTACTGGGTTTAGCATTTTTAAAAACAACACAAGCAGCCACTGGATTGGAACCCTGAATATTTGAATTATCAAAACACTCTATCTGCGTAGGTAAATCCGGCAAATTTAAATCCTGCTTAATCTTTTGTACCAACCGTTTACCGGAATGCTTTTCTTTTTTCTTTTCCGATTTTTTTTGTTTTTCAAGCCTATAGTATTTTAAATTTCTTTGGGAAAGCTCAAGCAATGCTTTTTTATCACCGCGTTGAGGTACCGAAAATTTTACATTTTCTAATGGCAAATCTATGGGAAAAGGAATAACTATTTCCTTCGCATCACTGCTTAAACGCTTTTTTAGCTCTACTATAGCCATTGTTAACAAATCATCAGCCTTTTCGTCAAGCTTTTTCTTGAATTCCCCGGTATGTGCTTGCACTATACGCCCTTCAACCACTTTTAAAAAATTAACATACGCCGTGCTTTTATCATCCAGAATTGAAAAAACATCTACATTATTTAGCGAAGGGCTAACAATCGTAGATTTGCTTTTGTACTTTTCCAGTATTTCAATCTTTTCTTTAATTAACTGCGCTTCTTCATATTTATAATCAGCAGCATATTTGTTCATTAAATCATTTAAATAAGAAATAACCTGATGGATATTCCCTTTTAAAATTTGTTTAATATTTTCAATGGATTGATTGTAATCTTCTTCGGATTGTAAACCGATACATGGTGCTTTACAGTTTCCAAGATGGTACTCAAGGCATGGTTTATAATCATTTTTCAAAATCTTTTCGGGTGATAAATTGAGATTGCAATTTCGGAGCGGGTAAATTTGCCTAATTAAATCAAGCAAAACTTTAACCATATAGGTAGAAGTATATGGCCCAAAATAAATTGACCCGTCATGAATAATATTACGGGTATAAAAAACACGTGGGAAATTTTCATTTTTAATACAAATCCACGGAAACGATTTGTCGTCTTTAAGCATGGCATTGTAGCGGGGCCTATATTTTTTTATCAGGTTATTTTCGAGCAACAAAGCATCCGACTCTGTTTCTACAACGATATACTCAATTTTGTCAATTTTACTAACCAGGACACCTATTTTATTATTTTCAAAATGTTCTTTTGAAAAATATGAAGAAACCCGCTTTTTTATGTTTTTGGCTTTTCCTACATAAATAATCTCACCGTCTTGATTAAAAAATTGGTAAACACCCGGACTATCAGGTAGTACAGGAAGAATTGGCTTAAATTTATCTTTTTGTTTTTTCAGCATTATTTAAGCATTAAATAATGATGTGAATTCAAATTTCGATACATCAAACAATCCTTTATCACCAATCTTCAACTCAGGAATAACCAAAAGCGCCATAAAAGCCATGGTCATAAATGGAGCATTCAATTTCGAACCAAAAGCCTTCGCTTTTTGGCTTACTTTATCATATTTTTTGGCTACTTGTTCCGCTTCTTCTCTCGACATTAATCCAGCCACATCCAATGCAAGCATTTCAATATCGTTATTATCACAAGCCACAATTCCTCCTTTGGTATCAATAATTGTATTTATTGCATTTACAATATCATCATCATTGGTGCCAATGGCTATAATATTATGACTGTCGTGTGCAATGCTTCCTGCAATTGCGCCTTTTTTAAGATTAAAATTTTTAATCAAACCCACAACGGGTTCTACAGGAGTGTATCGGTTTACTACTACAATTTTTAAAATATCATTATCCACATCGGCAACAATCTTTTGATTTTCGATATTGGCTTTCACCACTTCTTTTCCGGTAAACAAATCCCCATCTTTAGCAACAATTACATTTACTTTTTCCCCCTTAGCCTTTATAGCAATATCATTGATATTGATTTTTTGTACATTAAAATGGTTCACTGTTTTTTCTTTAACTAAAGGAAATTGTGGCTTGCCATTATCAAACACTACACTCCCGTCAATATACGTTTTTTCCACATTAAAATGAACAATGTCCGATGTTACAATAAAATCAGCCGGGTCGCCAGTCTGCAACAAGCCAACATTTAACCCATAATGTTTTACCGGATTCACCATTGCTGCACACAAAACATCAAAAAGATTGCCACCATTTGCAATTGCTCGGGCAACGATTTTGTTGATATGTCCTTTAATTAAATCGTCGGGATGGCAGTCGTCGGTACAAAACATTATTCGTTCAGGATAAGAATGGATAAGCGGAAAAAGATTGGTAAAATTTTTAGCTGCGCTACCTTCTCGAATCTGAATTTTCATCCCCTGTTTTATTTTTTCTTCCGCCTCATCCAATGTCGAACATTCATGATCTGTAGAAATTTTTTGTGCTGAATATTTTCTTAGCCCCACGCCACTTAATCCGGGAGCATGTCCATCAACAGGTTTTCCTGCTTGATGTGCAAATTTAATTTTTTGGAGCACCGCCACATCATCATTAATTACCCCGGGGAAATTCATCATTTCAGCTAAAAAGTAAATGTCTTCATTCTCCAGAAGCTGTTTCGTTTTCTGAGAATCGATTATCGCTCCAGAGGATTCAAAAGGAGTAGCCGGAACACAAGATGGTGCTCCAAAATAAAATTTAAAAGGGACCTTTTTGCCGTTTTGAATCATAAAACAAATACCTTCAACACCCATAACATTTGCTATCTCATGAGGATCCGAAACGGTAGCTACAGTACCATGCGCAACCGCGATCCGTGCAAAATTAGAAGGAATAAGCATGGAACTTTCGATGTGGACATGCGAATCAATAAATCCGGGAAGAATATATTTCTCATATTCTTTCTCAGATTCCTTGATTTTTTCGATTTTGCCATCACAAACAAAAACGTCGGCATTAAAAATTTTTCGTCGAAATAAATCAACCACCTTACCTGATACAACAGACCTTTTTTCCATATTATTATTGTTTTTGTTCCACGTGGAACAATATCAAAAACAGATCGCCAGTTCCACGTGGAACACTAACGACCCATATAAACCAAAAGAACACTCACATCGGAGGGAGAAACACCACTTATTCGGGCTGCCTGCCCGATACTTTTGGGCTGTATCCTCTTAAGTTTTTGTCGAGCCTCGGTTGATAAGGATAGAATTTTCTCATAATCAAATGTGGCGGGAATCTTAATGTGTTCTAAGCGTTTGAGCTTGTCAGCCATTTGTTGTTCCCGTTCTATGTATCCTGAATATTTTATTAAAACCTCGACTGACTCAATAACTTCCTCTTTCCTATTAGCAATTTGTTCTATCTTTTGATTTAATTTATTTATGTGTTTCTTAAGTTGTACGATCGACACTTCTGGGCGTAGTAGAACATTAATTAATTTTCTTTTTTGTTTTAAAGGAGAACTGTTAATTTGTTGTAATAAAGGATTGATCTCCTCGGGAGAAACACTATAATTTTTGATAAATTCAATCAAATCGTCACGATATTTTATTTTCTCTTTAAGCAAATCAAAACGATACGAAGGGACAAGTCCTAATCTATATCCTAATTCGGTGAGACGTATATCGGCATTATCCTGTCGTAACAAAATGCGGTACTCTGCTCGTGAAGTAAACATCCTGTATGGTTCATCCACTCCTTTTGTTATTAAGTCGTCGATTAATACACCAATATATGCCTGATCACGATTTAAAATAAATTCTGGTTGTTTATTCATTTTTAACACCGCATTTATTCCAGCCATCATTCCCTGAGCAGCGGCCTCTTCGTAACCGGTTGTTCCATTGATCTGACCAGCAAAGTAAAGGTTTTCTATATTTTTTGTTTCTAATGTATGATTTAACTGGGTAGGTGGATAATAATCGTATTCAATAGCATATCCTGGTCGATAAATTTTGACATTTTCTAATCCAGGTATTTGTTTTAGTGCTTTTAGTTGTACGTTTAAGGGCAAGGAGGAAGAAAAACCATTGATATAATATTCGTTGGTGTCATACCCTTCGGGTTCTAAAAAAAGCTGGTGTTTATCCTTATCAGCAAAAGTTACGATTTTGTCTTCTATGCTAGGACAATATCGTGGTCCAACACCTTCTATTGTTCCATTGTAAAGCGGAGATTCTTCGAATCCGGTTTCTAAAATGTTGTGAACTCCAGGGTGTGTAAATGTAATGTAGCAGCTTTTTGTGTTTTTAGGCTTTTGCTCATGTGGTAAAAAAGAGAATTGACCTCCTTCTTCATCACCCTTTTGTTCTTGTAGCTTATAAAAATCTATAGTTCTCCCATCTAATCGTGCTGGTGTACCTGTTTTCATTCTTCCTACTTCGAAACCATATTTCTCTAGCTGTTCAGAGATACCTTTCGAGGGAGCTTCTCCTGCCCTGCCTCCTTCTGCAGTCATCCTTCCAACGTACATCAAACCATTTAAAAAAGTTCCATTAGTAAGAATTACAGACTTGCCATTAAATTGTACGCCAAGTTTTGTTTTAACCCCTTTTACGGTTCCTTCTTTAATAACAAGCTCAGTTACCAAGTCCTGCCATAAATCAAGATGTTCGATTTGTTCTAAAATTTTTCTCCACTCCATCGTAAAGAACATGCGATCACATTGTGCTCTAGGACTCCACATAGCGGGCCCCTTGGAACGGTTAAGCATACGAAACTGAATCATGCTTTTATCCGTGACAATGGCGGAATAACCACCCAGTGCATCAATTTCACGTATTATTTGTCCTTTTGCAATACCTCCCATGGCCGGATTACAGGACATTTGCGCAAACTTGGTCATATCCATTGTAATTAATAATGTTTCTGCACCTAAGTTTGCTGCTGCAGCTGCTGCTTCGCATCCTGCATGTCCTCCACCAACAACTATTACATCATAAGCTGGCATCATAATATCTTATCCTAATTAAAATTTGCGGAAAATTATAAAAGATTTCTCAATCTATCTAAATATTCATTTTCTTTTTTGCGCATTTCTGATTTTTGCTCTTCTGTTTGATCATCATAGCCAATAAGATGCATAATACCATGAATCATTACCCGGCTAAGTTCCTCTTCAAAAGAAACACCAAATCGTAAGGAGTTGTTTTTAACCGTTTCTAAACTGATGAAAATGTCGCCATTAACAATGTTTCCCTGCACATCATTAAAAGTAATTATATCGGTAAAGTAATTATGAGAAAGGTACTGTTTGTTAAGGTTTAAAAGATACTTATCTGAAGTAAAAATAAAATTAATTTCCCCTGGAACATAATTTTCATTTTTTATGGCATTTATAATCCAACTTTTTATGTAGTTTTTATTGGGGAGAGTGAAATCAATATCTTCATTAAAAAAATGCAGTTCCATGTTATGTTAAATCAAACTGAATCTCAACTTTTTGGCCATTGTTGTGGAAAAAAACATTATCTGCTAGATGACGCATCAGATAAACACCACGTCCATGAATATTTTCTATATTTTCTGGAATAGTTGGATCGGGAACTTTCTGATAATTAAATCCGGGGCCTTCGTCTTGAATAAAAATGCAAATTTTATCTTCATCAATATTAAATGTAACGGTAACTTTCTTGGTTTCATCTTCTTTATTACCGTGAACTATAGAATTATTAACAGCCTCAACGGTTGCAATCAGCATTTTTCCATACACTTCTGAATTAATTTTAGCTTCTTCGGAAACCTCATCAACTAGCTTTTCGATAAGATTTATATTTTCAATTTTAGATTGAATAGAAATGCTTCTTTCCATTTTTACATTCGTTGTTAGCACATCATATTTAATTAATAAATGACTCAATTTGTTTTGTATACTCAATTATCATTAATAAGTTTCGTTTTTATAAATAAACTTTAACAAAAATTTAAAATATTAATCAGATTTTAATGTTTAGATAACCATTTTTCCGGGTTTAATACTTTTGTTTCTTCATATACTCGTAAATGCAAAATTGAACTTTCTTCATCGTGCTGGTTATAATAAACATCACCAACATGATATCCTTTCGGGATAATGTCTCCTTTACGAACACGAACATTAACCAAATTTGAATAAAGGGTTAAAAAATGGCCATGGCGAATGATAATGGCCATATTATTTCCAGGAACAGCAAACACCTGTGTTACCTCACCTTCGTAAATCGCTCTAACTTTTGAATCTTTTCGGGTACTAATATCAATGCCCTCATTATTAATTTTAATCCCTTTTAAAATAGGATGCTCAATTTCTCCAAAAGATCTTATTATTATTCCGTTATCAATAGGCCATGTAAGTTTTCCCATAGAATTTCGGAAACCTTCGGAGATAGCTTCTTCAGATGCGCTTAAAGTTGTTAGTTTTCTTCTTGCTGCTTCGCGGGCTATTATTTCGGCAATTTTCTTTTGTAAATCCTCTCTGATTTTCTCTTTTGTTTTTAGTTCCTTGCGTAATTGATTTTCTTTTGTTTTTAGCTGGGCAATTTCTCTGTTTTCACGAACTCTTTCATTTCTTAAATGATTTTTTTCCTTCTCTTTATTCGATAATAAATCTAATTTTTCGTTCTTTTTATCTTTTAACGATTCTATCTCGTATTCAAGGGTTTTTTGTGTGGCAAAAATCAAAGAGGCTTGTTTGCGACGATATTTTGCATATTGTTCAAAATATTTTATCCGACGATAAGCCTGATTAAAATCGTCTGAGGCAAGAATAAACATTAAACGATCGTAATTATTCCGGTTTTTATATGCAAAATAAATCATTTTTGCGTATTCATTCTTCAGTTTATTTAAATCTGATTCTAATTGATTTATTCGTTTATTTTTATCTTCGATGTTTTTATCTAAATGATTATTCTCGTTGGTAATATCACGAATCAGTTGTTCTCTCAAACTAATTCGTTTTTTTATTATTAAAAGCTTATTTAACCCGGCGGATTTGGATTTTTGGGTTTGTTGCAATAACTCGTTGGCGAGTTTAATTTCCTTTTCTGTTTTTTGTTTTCTTTGTTCTAGTTCCTGCCGGGTCTGACTAAAAGAAAATAAAGAAAAAAATAAAAAATTGATAAGTAGGAAATATCTCATAAGTAATTAACTTAAAATTGTTAAGGATTAATTCTGTGATACGACGAAGGAACGTTTAGCGTTATAACTACCGGTTCGAATCGTAAGGCAGAATAATTAATATCTACTTGCAAAGCTTCTTCTCCATTTTGAAAAATAATTGTCGACACATCCATTGGGAAAAATAACTTATCAAATTTAGTATAGTTTGAATAATTAATGGAAATTTTCTGAGGTAATTTATGAAAATTTAAACCAACACCACGGATAAAAAATTGTTTATTATCTACTTGATATTGAAATGTTAAATTGTTTGTTTCTTTTTGAAAATTATAAACTCCTTGCTCACTTTTATATTGTTTCCCTGGATAATGTACAGATTGAAAATACATTGAGTTAATATCAATCAAGGCATCTTGTAGAAGTTTATAATCTAAAGGAATATTATACATCGCTGCAATTACAGAATATCTGCCGGCTAAATAATTGCGATTTATACGGTCGATAAACTTTATTGAATCGGGTGTTATTAAGGCCCGGATAATTTCAATACCCAAAGAATTGGAAAGCGAAACGAGTATTGCGCTATCGGGTTTTATTTTAAAATTTGCGCGTAACCTGTTGGTTTGTTCATGGGTATTAATTTTAATTTTTGCTCCATTAATAATTATCCCCTTTGCTGTATTACGATTTTTAGAAATATAATAATCAAGATCATCGGTGGAAATTACTGTTTCATTCTTAATTGTTGTGGATTTTCTACTTATATTGCATCCAGTTAACGCAAGAACAATAAATACACAAAAAATAATTCTTAAGTTTTTAATCAAAAACATTATTTAATTTTGCCTGTTTTAATTTTTAATAATAAATATTTATCAGTGCTACCAAGGTCTCTGGCTAATTCCCATAATTTTATGGCTTTTTCTTTATTTCCAGTAAAATAGGAAATATCTCCATAATGTTCAACGATTTCGGGGTTTTCATAACCACCTAAATCGTAGGCCTTTTGGATATAATAAAGTGCATCTTGATATTTTCTTCGTTTAAATAATATCCAGGCATACGTGTCAAGATAAGTGGAATTGGTTGGTTCGGCTTCAATCGTTTTACGGCTTAATTCTTCAGCATATTCAAGTTTATCCTCACGTAAAGAAAGGTAATAAGCATAATTATTAAGCACATATAAATCCGCTGAATCTTTTTTAATAACTAAATCAAAATAATAATCAGATTTGTCATATTCTTTTAATTCATTATACGTTTCACCTAAATACGTATAAAAATCATTTTCTAAATTCGGGATGTTTTCCACGTAATTAAGCCCATTTTTTAATATGGCAAGGCTTTCTTTATATTTTTGAATTTGAATGCCGGAAATGCCTTTAAAAAGATAAAATATAGCGTGTTTAGGAAAACTATCTATAGCAGTACTCGAAACTGTATACAATGAATTAAATTTGCTCTGATAACTATAAATAGATAATAATTGCTCCCAAACAACGGGATTAACAGAAAATTCATCTACAATATTTCTTAACTCTATTTCAGCTTCTTCCAATTTATTCATTTTTATCAAATAATCAGCATATAAAGTATGTGCTTCCTTTTTATCTTTATACACATCTTTCAATAAAAGTAAATGTTCTTCAATCTGTTGAAAATAGATATTTAATTCTTTAGGATTATGTAACATAGAAATAAAAACCATGGCTTTCGATTGAAAATCAATTTCTTGATTGTATATTACTTTTCGTATATATTTAAAAGCATTGTCATAATCTATCTTTTGGCGGTAAAAATCAATAACAGACAGTTGGCCTAATGCGTTGGAGCTATCAATTTCAAAAAGCTTTTGATAATTTTCATCAGCTATTGTAAATAAATTATCGTTGGTATACATTTCAGCTAAAATCCCATAGTATTGTGGTTGATTGGGATAATGTTTGATTAAACGTTTAATTTCGTCGTAGGCTTTATTTTTTTGGCCTATTTGTTCATATAGACGCTGTTTTGTTAAAGAAAGTGTTTCATTAATTCCGGTTTTTTGTTCAATTTCATCATATAATTCTATGGCTTTAGAGAATTGATCGGTTTCACGGTATAACGCAGCTAAATTATAAGGAATTTCTAAATCTTTTTTATTCGTTTCATATAATTTATTATATACGATAATTGCATTATCGTACTGTTGTTCATTAATATATAAACGTGCTAATTTTAATTGAAACCATTTATTGTGAGGCTCTGTTTCGGCTGCTTTTTTAGCATATTTTACAGCAGTCTCATTATTTCCAATTATTTCATTTATCTGCGCGATTTCAGACATTGCAGCTGCACTTTGAGGATTTATTTCGAGGCTTTGATAAAAAAGTGCTAAAGCAGAATTTAAATCCCCTAAAAGTTTTTTACGATTGGCTTCGATAAATACATAATAATATTCTAATTCTTCATTATCGTCAAGCTCTTTGGTTATTTTTTTGATATCGGTTTTGGTTTGTTTTTGAACAGAACACGAAGCAGCAACTACCATCAAAGGAATTATAAATAATAATATTCTCGTTTTCATCAACATAAAATTTAATATATCCACCAGTTATAAACTAACACAAAAACGGAGTTATAGTTTACAAATTGTACGTTTAACAATTATTAAGAAATAGAACAAACTATTTTATTCCAGTGCTTCCAAAACCTCCTGCACCTCTATCGGTTTGATTAAGCACTTGAACTTCATTAAATATAGCTTGTTCGTGTTTCGAAATAATCATTTGGCAAATTCTTTCTCCTGGTTCTATGGTTACTTTTTCGTTAGATAAGTTGATTAATATTACACCAATTTCACCCCTGTAATCTGCATCAATAGTTCCCGGGCTATTTAATACTGTGAGTCCTTTTTTTAAGGCTAACCCACTGCGAGGTCTTATTTGGGCTTCAAACCCCACGGGTAACTCAATAAATAAGCCAGTGGGTATTAATTTTCTCTCTAACGGGTTTAAAGTGTTAGGTTTTTCTAAATTAGCACGCAAATCCAACCCTGCAGAATGATCTGTACTATAGGCCGGAATGGGATTGGTTGATTTGTTAACAATATTAATCTTCATAAATAAATGATTTTTTTTCTTTGATAAAGGCAAATCCTGCAAAAGCAAGAATTAAAATAGAAACACTAATATAATAAATGGTTTGATTATAAAATATATCTAAACGACTCATAAAAAATAATCCTAATGCTATAATAACATACAAACTTATTTTTTTAAGTTCATATTTTATGGGATAATACTTGCGGCTAAGATAATAGGAAATTATAAGCATTACGATATAACTTGCCAAACTGGCTAATGCTGAACCATAATAGCCAATTCGGGGTATTAAAATAATATTGGCAAAAATTGTAATAGCTGCGCCAGTTCCTGCAATTAAAACACCAAACTTTGTTCTATCGGTAACTTTATACCAAATAGATAAATTAAATAAAATACCGAACAAAAGCTTCGCAAAAAGTAAAATAGGAACAACTTTTAAACCTTCCCAAAATTCTTTATTGATAAAGTGTTTTAGAATATCTATATAAAAGTTAACCCCTAAGAAAATTAGTAAACCAAAAATGATAAAATAGGTCATTATTTTCCCATACAGTTTTTGAGCATCGAGGCTTTCTGCGCTTTTAAAAAAGAATGGTTCTGCCGCATACCGATACATTTGGATAAATAATACCATTAAAATGGAAAGCTTAAAATTGGCTCCATAAATACCCAACTGCTCAACAGGATTTGGATCATTAATTAATTTTGGGATAAGGAGTTTGTCAATATTGTCATTAAGCATTCCAGCCAAACCAATAAATAAAATAGGGTAAGAATAGTTTAGCAATCGTTTTAAAAGCGAAAAATCAAAATGTAATTTTACTTTGAAAATTTCGGGAATTAAAATTACAAAAGTCACAGCACTGCTAACAAAATTAGCAATTAACACATATTCCAGGACCAAGTCAGGATTATAAATATGAGCTAAAAAATTATCTGCTCCTGCCTGATAAAATTTACGGCAAGCATAAAGGTAAAATAAATTTAAAAAGATATTAATGGCAATGCCTGCAACCTTAATAATCATAAACTTAACAGGCCTTTCATCAATTCGTAGTTTTGCAAAAGGAATAGCATTAATTACATCAAAAGATATGATTAAAATAAAATAAATTACAATACGGTAATTATCTATAGCAAAATAATCAACCCATTGCTGTTTAAATATAAGAGATAAAACTAAAAAAATGGAAGTAGTGAAAAATATAGAATATAAACTTGTTCCAAGTACAGAATTGTATTTTTCCTCCTTTTTACTGGCAAATCGGAAAAAACCGGTTTCTAAACCATAGGTTAATAAAACCAACAAAATAGCTGTACTACTGTAAATATAGGTTAACTTTCCATAAAAAAATTTTCCTAAAACGAGGGTATGCAGAGGGACTAATAAATAATTTAAAAAACGGGCAAGCATATTGCTTAATCCGTAAATTAATGTTTGTCCTGCTAATTTTTTTATCTGATTCAATGTTTATAATTTATTTATTCGTAGCCTCGTTTATTAAACAACAAATAACCAAAATTAAACACAAAGTAAAACTTCTTATCTTTTTTATCATAATAATTTAAGCTTAAACTTGCTGGCCCAAATAAAGTATGATAAACCAATGAAGTGGATGCCATATAATTGATATGTGAAAACTCATTCGCGTATTCCGCTTGTTTGTTTACACCGCTTATAATTTTTCGATAAGGCATCATGGCATAAAATTCAGCGCGGAAATGAAAATTATCAGAAATTTTAAGAATCGGTTTTACCCCTATGGCCAAATAGTTATGTGCTCTGTAATTTTCCAAAAACATTGTTTTACTGTGTGGATTGGGTTGAAAAGTATTAGCATTAAGCATTGTTGACGTATAATTACTGAAAAAACTCATATTGGAAAATGATCCCTCAACTAAATAACCTATATTAAAATACTTTCCAAGGGTGAAATAATGGTCTCTTAAAAATTGTATATTGTACCATTTATGATCCTTTTCAATTTCATTTTCAATTTGTGAGGTCGATCCGGGAATAAAATTTTCATTTCCTTTAAGATAATTTAAACTTACGATTTGATTTACCCCTTGAGTAGGATATTGTTTGTGGTTGTGATTATTTTTTTCCAAATTTATTTTAAAATTAAAATAATCAAAATCAGTCACATCATTGGTATCTGCTTTAAAAAATTCCATAGTTTGATAATATTCATCATTAATAGAACCATAAGAAAACTGTGCCTTAAATAAAGAATTTGTAGTAACAGGTACTAACATTGATAACTTTAAATTATTTTCATTTTGGATAAGATAAGGTGGACGTACATCCTCAAAAAATGGTTCAGAGCTGCTGCTATAAAAATCCCATCGATTCATTGTAAACGAACCAATAAAAGCAACCGGTATTTTGGAAGGAAAATCTGCTCGTGCTTGAACCATTACAGAACTGTATAACCGACCAAAATAAATATTTGCATAAGCTGAGCGAGAAATTTTACCTAACTGATTATATTGTAAACTTCCAAAACCATGATTAATGGAACTGGACGATATATTGGCACCAATTCGCGCAATAAATCTACTCTCTTCACTAACTTTCATCTTTAATCGAAAAAATTCACTTTTTTTATCGTAAAATGCTTCAGGATAAATAGAAGAAATAGTGCCATCCGCTAAAAGTTTAAAATATGTTTCTTTTAATTCATCAATGGTAAAAACAGAATCACGGTGGAAAATGCTTTTTTTCACATAATCTTTTTCTTTGCTGTTTAATCCATCTATCACAACATCTTTAAACAATAATGGTGGAAGTTTTGATTTATACTGATCTCTTCTTTGCATTAATTTTATAGTATCTCTGCGAATTGGAATCAACCTTTTAATGCTGTCGATCATTTCATAGGTTTTATCATACCCTTTTTGGATAATATTCGCAGCTTTATCAAAATCAAGCAATTTCACATTTACAAATTTCGATTCTATTAAAATACCATTATCAGGAAGATCATAATCGACCTTTTCCATCAACATATTTTCTAATTGTACAACTACATTATCGGGTTCGGGTTTAGGAGAATTATCTGCGGTTTTGCTTCCTATAATATAATCTGGAGCATAATCATTTTTCATCACATCGTATGGAAAATTATTTTTCATTCCGCCATCAAAATATAAAACACGATCTATTTCAATGGGTTTAAAATAAAAGGGGAAGGTCATAGAAGCACGTATAGCTGAACCTAAATTACCCTTTCTAAAAATTTTGGCTTTATTATTATAGATATCAGTACCCACACAGCGAAAAGGAACAAATAAACTATCAAAATTGTAATTTGCGGCAGCATTCGCCGGGCTAAAAATCTGCATTGCAGCAAAATCCATCTGATGTGTAGGGACTAAATTTGTGGGTAGTTCGGCTTTTGCTGTAGAATCTTTGATACGGATTTTAATATTTACCATATCAGCAGCAACTGGTGATTTTTTAAAATAATAAACAAAATCCTGCTCAATGTAACCATAGGCCCAATTTCGAAATTCAGCAGATAAAACCAACTGTTCCATTTCTTCGGGAGAATAACCAATAGCATATAAACCTCCTACAATAGCACCCATAGAAGTTCCGGCTACATAATCAATAGGGATATTGTTTTCTTCTAATGCTTTTATAACACCAATATGTGCTAATCCTTTGGCACCACCTCCACTCAACACCAATCCCACCTTTTTTTCTTGCGAAAAAGAATAAATATACAGAAAACAAAAAAACAGTATGATGAACAAATTTTTGGTTTTCATTATGATTATTTTAATTCTAATGAAATGTTGCTATTTTTGCTATTTAAATTAAAGGACTAAATTACGATGAAAAAAATATTTATAATTATTTTTTCGGTTATTTTATTTTTAAATGGTTGTGATATACCTATAAAAAAAGAAAAAAAAGCCGAACTGTATAAAATTGAGACCGAATATGGTGATATGATTTTTAAATTACATGACCAAACCCCGTTGCATAAAAAAAATTTTAAAAAACTCATAGAACAAAATTATTTTGATGGATTACTTTTTCACCGTGTTATTAAAGATTTTATGATACAGGGTGGAGATCCTGACTCGCGTAATGCAAAACCCGGAGAAATGCTTGGAAACGGAGGCCCTGGTTATACAATTCCCGCTGAATTTGTGGATACTATTTTTCATAAAAAAGGAGTTATTGCAGCAGCACGCGAAGGAGATGATGTAAATCCGGAAATGCGCTCGGCAGGATCTCAGTTTTATATTGTACAGGGCAAAGTTTTTAGTGACGAAGATATCAAAAAGGTTGAAAACCGAATAAACGCCTCGCGATTAAATAAGTTAATTACAAAATATATAAAAGAAGCCGAAGAAAAAGCATACGAAACAGGCGTTACTATCGATTACCAGGTTATTGTAAAAGAAGCCAGAAAAAAAGCAGAAAAGCAATTTAAAAAAAAAGGTATGTGCAAAATTCCTAAGGATAAACGAAAAATTTATCAAACCATTGGCGGAACACCTCATCTTGATGGAGCCTACACTGTTTTTGGCGAAGTAATCGAAGGGCTTGAAGTAATCGATAAAATTGCTGCTGTTGAAACCGATGAAAACGACCAACCATTGAAAGATATCAAAATGACAATTAAAAAATTATAACCTATAAATATGATGATTGATAAGATTAATAAATATCTTGAAGAAAGCAAATCGTTTATTGCAGATAACCTCGAAGAGATAGAAGCGTTTCGGATAAAATATCTTGGCAAAAAAGGAATAATTAATGATTTGTTTGCAGAATTCAAAAATGTTCCACGTGAAAACAAAAAAGAGGTAGGACAAAAATTAAATGAACTAAAAATTTCGCTACAAGAAAAAATTAATGCGCTTAAAAATGCCCTGGAAGAAAAATCTTATAGTCATTCGGATATAGATTTAAGCTTACCCGGCGATCCCATCCATATGGGCACCCGTCATCCCTTATCTATTGTACGAAACAAAATTATTGACATTTTTAAGCGATTAGGATTTACCATTTCCGAAGGGCCTGAAATTGAAGACGATTGGCATGTATTCTCTGCATTAAATTTTCCGGAAGAACATCCTGCCCGGGATATGCAGGACACGTTCTTTATTGAAAAAAATCCTGATATTTTATTACGTACACACACTTCCTCCGTTCAGGTTCGCGTGATGGAAAATTCACAACCACCTATTCGAACTATTTCGCCTGGCCGCGTTTTTAGAAACGAAGCCATTAGTGCTCGTGCACATTGCATATTTCACCAGGTAGAAGGATTATATATTGATGAAAATGTATCGTTTGCCGATCTAAAGCAAACATTACTATATTTTGCTAAAGAGATGTTTGGCGAACAAACCGAAATAAGATTACGACCCTCCTATTTTCCATTTACCGAGCCCTCGGCAGAAATGGATGTTGCCTGTAATATTTGCCATGGTAAAGGATGTAATGTTTGTAAATACACAGGATGGCTGGAAATTTTAGGCTGCGGAATGGTAGATCCTAACGTTCTTGAGAGTTGTACTATTGATAGTAAAAAGTATACTGGTTTTGCTTTCGGCATGGGCATTGAGCGAATTGCCATGTTAAAATACGGAATAAATGATCTTCGCTTGTATTTTGAAAATGGTGTGCGATTTTTAAATCAATTTAAATCGGCGAATTAACATTATTCATAAATTTTAAAATAAACAAAAAACCCTGCTCGATTAAAACGGCAGGGTTTCTTTTTTATAATTTTTCTATTTTACTTTTCGGTGTTAATCTGTATCTCTGTACTCATTTTTATATACTTTCGATAAACAAAACTAACACCACAATATCTCTCTTCCGATAAATTAACCGCTTTATTAATTTTATCTTCAGGCAAATCATTACCCCAAAATTTATAAATTATTTTCATCTCATCGTAATGTTTAGGATGCTCGTCGGTATTATTCGCAACCACTTCAACATTAAAGTCATCTAATTCAACACGCATTTTTCTTAAAATCGAAACAACATCCATTCCGGTACAACCTGCTAAAGCTAATAACATAAGCGGTTTTGGCCTTGGGCCAAGGTCATTACCACCAACAGCATCATCAGCATCAACAACTATTTTATGCCCATCTAGTTCGGTCTCAAAGGCCATTCCTTTTTTCCAATTTAAATTTAATGAAGTTTTCATATCTTTACATATTTTAATATTATACTATTTTTACAAATATACTGTTAAATAATATATTGCAAATTCTTAATATCTAAAACAAAAAAGTTAATTTTGTATTTTAGATTATTGAAAAATAAATTAAAAATAGTATTTATTTGCTGATTTTAAAATATATAATACCGATGTAATCTTTTGTAATAATGAAAAATCGCGATCAAATACCATCATGCGAAAACTGCATTAACAAAATTAATTCTATTTTTAAACATCTTTTACCGGAAGAATTTTTAAAAGTAGAGAAAGAAAAAGTTTGCAATTCATACAAACGCGGAAGTATTATTTATCATGAGGGAAGCAGAACGAATGGTTTTTATTGTATAAATTCAGGTATTTTAAAAATCTATAAAACAGGGATTGACGGACGCGAACAGATTATTGCATTTGCTAAAAAAGGAGATATTATCGGTTACCGTTCTATCTTAAGTAATGAATTAGCCTGCTCGTCGGCAAAAGTGATTGAAGATGCTATATTATGCTTTATACCTGGCGAAACATTAATAAGCCTGGTAAAAACCAACGGCAATTTTTCCATAGCTATGATGCAACAAACCTGTAAAGAATTAGGCGAGGCAAATTCTTTTATTACGGATATTGCGCAAAAAACTGTTCGGGAAAGACTTGCTGAAGTACTATTAAACCTAAAAGAAATTTTCGATTTAGATGAAGATCAAATATTACAAATTTCATTAACCCGCGAAGAATTAGCAAACATTGTAGGTACGGCAACTGAGTCGGTTATTCGCCTTTTATCCGAATTTAAACAAGATCAATTGATTGATTTAAACGGAAGAAAAATTAAAATTCTTGATACCAAACGATTGGAAAAAATATCGAATGCTTTTAATTAAATAGATTTTGCTGATCGCCTCGCTCCTTTATCCGGTTTAAATGTTTATACGCAAATTCAGTAGCTTCTCTTCCGCGTGGTGTTCGTTTCAAAAAACCTTCTTTTATTAAAAATGGCTCATAAACTTCTTCAATAGTACCACTATCTTCTCCAATAGCAGTAGCAATAGTATTAAGTCCAACAGGCCCGCCTCTAAATTTATCAATTATGGTTAATAAAATCTTATTATCCATTTCGTCCAATCCATGTTTATCAATATTAAGCGCTTTTAAAGCATATCGTGAAATTTCAATATCTATTTTTCCGTTGCCTTTTACTTGAGCAAAATCACGAACTCGTCGCAATAAAGCATTTGCAATTCTAGGGGTTCCGCGCGAACGGGATGAAATTTCATCTGCTGCATTAGCTGCAACATCAACATTTAAAATTTTAGACGACCGTTTAATAATCTTACTTAAGGTATCATGATCGTAATATTCTAAATGTAAACTAATTCCAAAACGTGCTCGCAACGGACTAGTTAATAATCCTGAACGTGTAGTTGCACCAATTAAAGTAAAAGGATTGAGATCAATCTGTACACTTCGTGCACTCGGCCCCTTATCAATCATAATGTCAATTTTATAATCTTCCATTGCAGAATAAAGGTATTCTTCTACCACCGGGCTTAATCGATGAATTTCATCAATAAACAAAACATCACCCTCTTCCAGATTAGTTAATAACCCAGCTAAATCGCCAGGCTTATCTAAAACCGGGCCTGAGGTTAGTTTTAAATTCACATTTAATTCATTGGCAATAATATTGGCAAGTGTTGTTTTTCCTAATCCCGGAGGGCCGTGTAATAAAACATGGTCTAATGCTTCGGAACGCATTTTAGCCGCTTGTACAAATACCTGTAAATTTTCTACCACTTTAAACTGCCCTTTAAAATCATTAAAATTTAAAGGCCTAAGTTTAATTTCAAACTCCCGGTCGCGGTCTAAATAATTTTCTTCCCTTATATTAAATTCGTCCATGTAAATAAATTTCTCTACAAATTTAACAAATCTATTGTTCGTTGTAATTTGTAAAATCTATTTTTACTCCATTAATTTTATAAATTTTATCTTCTTTGTATTGCACAACTAAAAATAATTCTCCCTTTTCATCATATTTGGCCCAGGATTTTACTTTTTGTCCAGTTTCATAATATTGAATTTTTTTAATATTGCCATTTGGATAATAATATACATGTTTTTCATCACGACTTCCCTGTATAAACATACCTTCGTAGGCTAATTCGTCATTCGATTTATAATACCTGTACCATTTCCCGTCTTTGAATCCCATAATATATTTTCCGGTTTCGGTCTGGTCACCTATATCATAATTCCAAACACCTTCTTTTTCTCCCTGAATATAATTTCCTTTGGCAATTACTGTCCCTGAATCAGAATATTCAATTGATTCACCATCAGGTAAACCGTATATATAAAATTCTTCTTTTCGTTGTTGCCCGTTTTTAAAATACCATTTCCAACTTCCGGATAATTTTCCTTTAGAATAGGTACCCGTTTGTTCCACACGTCCATTAGAAAAATAAAAAATCCATTTACCCGTTTTTTTATCATTTTGATAATATCCTTCTGCTTTTTTGTTTCCTTCGGGATAATAATCAATCCATTGTCCTTGTTTTTTTCCATCTAATTCAATTATTCCTTCACTTATTAATTGATGATAAGCATTATATAATTTAGATTGAATAACATTTCCTTTTTTATCAAAATATCGATGAATACCAATAGGTTTCTGATTTAAATAACTACCCTGAAAAATTAAATTTTCATTTTCATCAAACTTCTCTCTTACATCAATATCGGTAACAAAACTATCCGTTTTTTCAATTAATTCTCCATTTTCATACTGTAAAGCATTTATTAAAAAACCATCTTTATTATAAATTTTAAAAACTCCATTCAACTGCCCATTGAAGTATTCTTTTTCTTCTTTTATCGTTCCGTTAGGATAAAAAACTTTCCAAACTCCTGTTTTTTGGCCCTGCTCATCATACCTGTTAATTTCTTCGTGTAAAATTACTTCATTATTGCGGTAGCGCGTTATTGAAATAATATTGCTATCAATATCAAATGTAAAAGCTAAACCATTTTTAACATCATCGATAAAAGAAATTATTATTTTAATTTGACCGTTCCGATAATAATGGTAAGTTTTTCCATTTCTTTGATCATTTAAATATAATTCTTTCGATTGAAGATTTATTTTACCATCATCCAAAACAGGATAATAGGTATAAACATATCCGTTTTTTTTTCCCTGTAGATAATTAATAATTTTTGAAGTATCGCCGGTATGGTTAAAAAATATCCAGGTACTGTCTAATTTTCCATTTTTCCATTTTCCAATAGAGCGTCTTACACCACTCATATGATAAGATTTCCAAATACCTCCTGGTTTTCCATTTATTAAATAACCTTTACTGGCTATTTGCCCGTTACCGTGGAAATATTCTTTATAAATAGTATCTGATTGTGATTGTGAAAATACAATCTGAACAGAAAAAAATAAACAAAAAATAAAAATTAACTTTTTCACCCTGAAAAATTTAAACAATTTTTAAAGATATAAAAAAAGCAAGGGAATATAAACCCTGCTTTTCAATCAATATAACCTACAAATTAAATTGTTTCGAAATTTCCAACATCTTATCAATAGATTTTCGGGCTTTATTCATAATTTTTTCATCTAAAATAACCTCAGGCAGCTCATATTTTAGTGTATTATAAATTTTATCAACGGTAATTAATTTCATAAAATTACAATCATTACATCCACAAGTAGAATCTTTTGATGGTGCAACAATATATGTTTTCTCAGGATTTTGTATTTCCATCTGATGTAATATTCCAGATTCCGTAGCCACAATGTACTCCTTGCTATCATCTGATTTAGTAAATTTCAAAAGTGCCGCTGTGGATCCAATAAAATCAGAAACTATTTGTACTGGTTTTTGACATTCAGGGTGAGAAATAATTTTTGCATCAGGATAATGCTTTTTCAAATCTAAAATTCCTTCTAACGAAAACTCTTCATGTACATGACAAGCTCCATCCCAAATAACCATCTCCCGGCCGGTAACTCTTTGAATATAGCTTCCAAGATTTTTATCTGGTGTAAATATAATTTTTTGTTTTTTTGGTAATGATTCTACAATTTTTAAAGCATTGGTAGAAGTACAACAAATATCGGTTAATGTTTTAATTTTGGCCGTTGTATTTACATATGAAATCACTAAATGGTCGGGATGTTTTTTTATAAAAACTTCAAATTCATCGGCTGGACAAGAATCAGCCAATGAACATCCGGCATTTAAATCAGGTATTAACACTTTTGTTTTAGGCGAGAGAATTTTGGCTGTTTCTGCCATAAAATGAACTCCGGCAAATACTATAATATCAGCATCTGTTTTTGCAGCTTTTTGAGATAATGCTAAACTGTCTCCCACAAAATCGGCTAAATCCTGAATATCTGATGTTTGGTAATAATGCGCTAAAATAATTGCATTTTTTTCTTTTTTAAGCTTGTTGATCTCATCTAAAATATGGATATTATTTTTAGGTTTTTCATCGATAAATCCTTTTTCTAAAATATCTTTTTCAACATTCATAATATATATTATATTTAATTATTTTAAATTTATATCTATATAATAATAATAATATCCTGTTAATATTGTTCTAAAATTTTTAATAATTCACTTGACTTTTATGATATTAAAAAGTTGTTAAACCTGTTTTAACAATGTAAATTAACTTTATTGTATTGATTTTTAAATTTTTAAAGCTATTATTAACATGTTGTTAATATGGATATATAGTGAAAACTTTTTGAGTAAAAATTAACTTTTATGGTTAAAAAAATGTTTGAAATTTGTGTGACAAAACTAAAAAAATATTTTTGATAAATCTTTAAAATTTTTATATAGAACACTCTTTTAATATATCAAGTAATAGTTTTTAAAATTTATTGACTTTAATTAACATTTACTTAACAATAATTGACAAAGAAATTAACATTAAGTGAAAATAAGGTAAAGTATTTTAAATTTCTATGATCTAAACTATTTATGTGTTTTATTAATAGTATATTATTAATTAAAATAGTATATTTTATTATAAATCTTTATTATATAAAATTTTAAAAATTGTTATTTTAAAATATTTATAATAAAATAAATATATTGGTTAAATTTGAGTAATGGAAATTAATAAATTATATTTTATTTAATTATGGCTAACAAAAATATTTCATTAGCTATAGCAAGTGACCATGCAGGATATAAATTTAAAGAGCAATTAAAAAAATATCTTAAACATAAAGGGTATACAATAAAAGATTTTGGAACATCTTCGGATGAAAGCACTGATTATCCTGACTATGCTCACCCTTTAGCATCGGCTGTTGAAAAAGGAGATTATACATTTGGTATTACGCTTTGTGGAAGCGGAAACGGAATTAGTATGACAGCCAATAAACACCAGGGTATACGTTCGGCACTTTGTTGGAATAAAGAAATAGCCCAATTTGCCCGTTTACATAATGATGCCAATGTTTGTTCGTTACCGGCACGGTTTATTTCTTATAATTTAGCAGAGGAAATAGTAAATATATTTTTAAATACTAATTTTGAAGGTGGAAGGCACCAACGAAGAGTTGAAAAAATTCCTACACATTAAATATATTTTGTGATGTTATCAAATACATGTAAATATGCCATACGAGCTGTTATTTATTTATCATTAAATGGCGGCGAAGAAAAAAAAATTGGAATAAAAGAAATTTCTAAGGAGCTGGATATTCCAACACCCTTTTTAGGAAAAATTCTACAGACATTGGCTAAAAATAAGCTATTAAGTTCAACCAAAGGACCTCATGGTGGGTTTGGACTTGCCAAACCATCAAAAGATATTACGTTGTTAAATATTGTAGAAGTAATTGATGGTCTCGATTTTTTCAATACCTGTTTAATTGGTTTACGAACCTGTAAACCTACTGCTCATGATGATATTCAATGTCCTGTACATCATAAATATGAACCAATAAGTAAACAAATTTACGATTTGTTTAATAACGAAACTATTGAAAATTTAAAAATTCAAATTGAAGAATCAGATGGTAAAATAGGATTATAAAATTTTTAACCACCGAGATTCTTTTATGTATGAATATAATAGGATAGCAAAAAAACAGCCGGTTGTGTTTGCCAAAATATCTAAAATTTCTGCTGACCGGGTTTGGGTTAAATAAAATTGAAGCACTTCCATAAGCATTCCATAGCTAATAACCCAAACAAAAGTAATTAACATATGGTAATATTTTTTTCGTTTATCAGAACGTATAAGCGAGGCAAGGATAGAGAGCGATAATATTAAATATAATAACATGTGTATAACTTTATCCATATATGGAAAATTTAGAAGAGAAATTTTATTCAGGTTTTCTCCTGATGTTATACTTCCATATAAAATAAAAAGTGATATAAGTATTGGTTTCCAGTAATTTATTATATTATCTTTTATTTTCATATTTTGTTTTATAAAATAATAAGCGAATATAAAATTAATTTTTGTAACTTATAAAACGCTATATTTTATTAATTGCTAAACGAATAATTTAGTTTTTTAATATATAATTAAATTTTGAAGTTATGGACAAAAGAGATGCAATAATAAAATCATTACTAAAAGATTTAAAAAAAGAAAATATCAATACCTGGTTTGATTTGGGTTTGTTTTTAGACAGAATTAAAGAAAGCCGGGACGTTTCAAAATTTAAATTTTCTGGAAGTTATTATAAGGAATTTAAAGAATTCATGTGTAATTCAAACATGGCCTTTTTAACTTTTCAATATGCTATTGATGGTGTTAGTATTGAAGTAAAAAAATATACCAAAATTTTCAAGGATAAATATAACACATCAAACATTCATTATATAGCTGGTAAATTTTTCCCAGAATCGAAAAAAATGATACCGGAATATGTGAAAAAATTTGAATTAGAGTCCATACAAGGTTTTGATGACTGGAAATTGTATAAAGATTTTTTCTTTACACATTTAGAGCGCGGTAGTAAAGAATATAATGAATTAATCATTAAATTCTGGAAAGAAACATTACAAATTGTTAAGGAACTGGGGAATTATATTGTATATGAAAATATTCAATTGCTCTATTTGATTAATGTTTGTTCAAATCCGGGAAATGTTTCTTTAGCCCTGGCCGTTACTTTACTTTCCGAATATTTAAAAATTCCGGTAATAAATAATAGCCACGATTTTTTCTGGGAAGGCGGGAACAAAGAAATTAATAAAAAAGTATATCATTTACCCGATGGACCTCGCGATTTCTTTTTTAAAAATGCACATGTAGGCGAAATTTTTTCTATTATAGAAATGTTGTATCCGTGGGATTCACGAATATGGATGCATGTTAATATCAATAAACAACAATCCGAACGATTGATTAAAATTAACGGAATAAATCCTGCAAATGTAACCGAAATTGGAACTGCCGTTGATACGGATGAATATCAAAATACGACGAAGAGAAAAAAAATCAGCACCTTTTATCAATTTGAAAAAATTTTAAGTCGTTACCAAGATACATTGATAAGTTATTCAGTTAAAGATGTATTGGAAAGTAATCTGGTTTCTCCCTATTTTATAAGACCTATTTTAATAGGAGCCCGAAAAACGAAACCTTTACCTAAATTTCTAAATGAAAATATTATTTTTTTACAGCCTACACGTATCATTGCACGTAAACGAATTGAAATAGGATTTAATTTAGTTAAGAAACTTTTTGATGAAGAAGATTTTTATAACCGTTTTAAGGAAACAAAAAATCTTAAGCTTACTCTTTTAATTACCGGCCCAATTGCTTCAGGACACTTTGAATATTTTAAGCAATTACTGAATCGTTTTCAACAATTATTAAAAAATCTGGAACCCAAAATCCGTAATAAAGTATTTTTAGCTTTTTTGTTTAGCGAGCTGGATAAAAAAACTTTTAAGGAAAAGTTTGATGATCCGGTAGGAATTCCTGAATTGTATAATATTGCTTCGTTAGTTTTGCTGCCGAGTAAAACTGAAGGCCGTGGATTGCCCATTATTGAAGCAACTGCTTGCGGAACGCCAATTTTTTGCAGCCGCTATTATCCTGAAAATGTATATTCCGAAGTAATTGGAGAGCACCTTCCACATCAGGACAGGCTCAAAGTTATTGAGTTTGATGGAAAAAATATCACTAAAAAGCACACTAAAAAAATTATGGAAAGTGTATTTTTTCCCCATAAATTTACCCATGTTATTGCACATAATCAGCAAGTTGTTAATAAAAGATATAGCTTAAAATCACTTAAAATAAATTTTGATGATATTTGTCAAAAATTTTATTATCAGATAGGTACTAAAAATACTGTATTTAATAAAGCAAAAAAAGCCCTTCAATCTTATCAAAAAATTGTTAATTATACTAATGCCGATTTAGAAGCTATATTAGATATTCAAAATCGTGAATATTTACCGGGTTTTGGACGACTGCGATTTATGATTTTATTAAAATCACTCATTGATCCCAGCTATTTTAGGGTTGAAGAGCAATTTTTTCGTGGGAAAGCTTATCAATATGCAAGACAAACTTTGGAAAAAGATGAAGGTGAAATTACTACCAAAAAGAAACTCCAATTTTTTAATGCTGTAGAAAGTATCTTTTTATATCACACAGGAGAAATGGATATTCAACACGACCATTCGTTGCCTTATCGTCATCGTAATAAAAATAAGTATCCATACCAGGATTTTACTATACAAGAGTTAAGTGGGTTAATAAATATGCTTTATTATGACATTATTCCCATTCAGGAGAAACCGGAAATTGATGTAAACGCACATTTTTTTACCGATTTTGATTTGGCTTTATCGCAATTAACTTCAAGTACTTATTTAGGTATTGACGACCGCAAATTTTTAATAAAAAAATTGCAATCGAATGTTCCTATTGCCTATTTCCCCGGGAAATATATCCAAAATGAGATTGAATTTTTTGCCTTGCAATCTGTTCGCTCAAGGTTAGAATTAAAAATTGATGAAGAATTAACAGAAGATATATTGAAAGAATGTTCTGAATACATTTCTCCTGTTTATATCATGGCCAGTACAAAAACAACGATTGAAAATTATAACCGCGATAGTATTGAAAAGTTTATTTTGGAAGGGAATGATGAAGAATTGAAATTACTTTATCAATATAAAATTCTGCAAGTAGTTAATATTGATCAGTGGTGTGTAGGAATCCATTTTAATCAGCTGGGAGAGGAAGGATTAAAAGCACTGCGAAGAGTAAAAGAAGAAAAAGGATTTATTATTTCAAATCGTACAGAAGCTGCTGTAATGACTGATATTGTTGATATAGACAGGTTTCATATAGGAAAAATTGAAGACCGTATTACCGAGTCAATTATGGGAATACCGATGAATACCGGATTTATTCAGTATGTTCCTGCCGGAATGCGGGTTACATTAGCTTATCCCACGCCTGTTCAAACGGCCAAAGATTTTCATGATTATTTAAAAAGTGATGAATTTAATAAAGCCATTAAGAAATTTGGAGAAAAGAAAGTTTTTGAAATTTTACATAAAGATGCAAAGGTCAAATTGTCACCTGTTAAAAAAGTGATAGGCGATTTGTTGGCTTCGAATGAATCAGCAGATGTGGTTTCTTATGAGTTTGTGAGCGGAGTGTATAAGGATAGAAGGCCATGGAACGGGGTAATAGCCAAAACCCGCTTGGATAAAGCAAAATGGGAATTCATCATTCGATCATCAGAAAAAACTCAACCGGTAACATCATTTATAAATGATTTTGAAAAAGAGTATAAGCAACCTGTAAAAATTGCATGGAATGGAGGTTATATTCTTAATCCGGAATTGGTTGGAAAATTAGGATTACCTGAATCCTATATTGGTTCACCCTTGGGTTTGTTAATAGCAGATGGAAAAGTGTTAAGTGCTCCTTTATTTAATAAGCCTGCATTAGTTTTTACCGATAATGGTGTTGATATCTTTCGGGTAAATTGTTCAAAAGGTGTCTGTGTTTCACGTGGAACAGTTTCTCTAGAGTTTTCTCAGGCTCAATACAATAACGAATCGGATAAAGAAAATCCCGCTTTTTTTGATTTGATGTATGATAAAGAAGAAATTGATGCCCATGGAAAAACATTTGTTCGTTTAGCCGGGAATATTATTAAAGATATAGTGGAAACCAAAGAAAATCAGAAAGTTAAAATTATTCCTGTAGGGTTAACACTGGCCTTTCTTCAAGATAAATTTCCTGCCGACTGGAAAATTGGAGATGAGGTTGAATTAAAAATTAAAGGGTTGGAAAATATTATTCATGCGGTTGAGGCTGGCCCTATGTTGATTGATAATGGAAAAATATGTCTGGATATGGAAATAGAAGGATGGAAAACACAACATTCGATTAAAACACAAGCAGCCCGATTAGATTATACCGATATGCGCGGGCCTAAAATTGCCGCAGGAATTGATAATAAAAATAATCTTGTTGTTTTAGCTATTAACGGACGAATACGTGAGTCGGTTGGTGCTACACACCTTAATATGGCTGAAATTTTACAAAAGTTTAATATCATTAAAGGCATGGGTTTCGATCCCGGAGGAAGCAGCACGTTGGTAGTTAACGGAGAAACATTAAATATTTCTCCCTATAATAGCCGATACGAAGAAAATGTTTTTTCTCTGCCTCCGCAACCTAGAGCTGTTTCTAACGTTGTAATGGGATATATACAAAACAAAGAAAAATAAACAATTGGCAGGTATTTATTTACATATTCCGTTTTGTAAAAGAAAATGTGCATATTGCGATTTTTTTTCGCTGGCTAATGCAAAACATCAAGACGATTTTGTACAAGCCATTCTTCAGGAGGTTTCGTTGCAGCAACATTACCTGGATAATGAACGTGTGCAAACCATTTATTTTGGAGGAGGTACACCTTCATTGCTTTCTATTGGACAGTTGGAAGAAATACTAAATGCTTTGCATAAAAATTTTAGAATTGATAAAAATATCGATCTAACCCTCGAAGGTAATCCTGAAAATTTAACTCAAACTTTTTTAAGAGATTTAAAATCCCTTGGATTTAATCGGTTAAGTATTGGAATACAGTCGTTCAACGATGATGATTTAATGTTGATGCGTAGAACACATAATGCAAAAACAGCTGTTAAATCTATTTATAATGCAAAAAATCAAGGATTTAAGAATATTTCTGTTGATTTAATTTACGGATTACCCAATTTTACACGTGAAAAATGGGAAAAAAATTTAGAGCAAACCTTTCTGTTAGATGTGCAACATATTTCTGCCTATCATTTAACCATTGAACCCAAAACTCTTTTTAAAAAGTGGTATGATGAAAATAAAATTCATTTACCAAACGAAGAGAAAAGTTTAGAACAATATCAGCTTTTGGTCGAAAAAACTGCTGCCAACGGATTTTTACATTATGAAATTTCCAATTTTGCCAAAGATGGATTTCTTTCGTTACATAACACCAATTATTGGGTGGGTGTAAAGTACTTAGGATTAGGCCCTTCTGCGCATTCGTATAATTTAACTTCACGACAATGGAATATTTCAAATCTGCACGTATATTTGGCCGAAATATCAAAAGGAAATATACCATTCGAAAGGGAAAATTTGTCGTTACAGGAAAAATATAACGATTTTATTATAACATCTTTTCGAACCATGTGGGGATTAAATTTGGAAAAATTTGTTTTAAATTTTGGGTCATCGTATAAAAAATATTTTTTAAAAAAAATTGAAAAATATTTGGATCAAGAATTTTGTATACAAAATCATGATCAAATAAAATTATCCGAACAAGGAATGTTTATTTCTGATCATATTATGACTGATTTATTTTTTGAATAAAAATATTTTTTATGATATCAACAGGAAAATTGTTTGAAGACCAGGAACCTTTTCGTTTATTATTTGAATTATCGAATGATCCAATTTTAATATTCAAAGATTTTCAGTTTGTAGATTGCAATAAGGCAACTTTAACATTATTAGGTTTTTCGTCTAAGAAAGAGTTTGAAACAGCAATAGATGAAGTATTGGCTCCTGAATATCAGCTCGATGGAGAGAAATCATCCGTTAAAGTGAAAACGATGATGAATAAAGCTTACCAAAAAGGCAATCATCGATTCGAATGGGTACATTTAAATAAAAAGAAAGAAGTGATATATGTTGATGTAACATTAACCCAAATATCTTATCTGGAGCAAAATTATCTTTTTGCTATTTGGCGGGATATGTCCAAACAAAAGAAATATGAAAAAAATCTGGAAGAAAGCGAAAAATTGTATAGTATCTTATTTGAACAGGCAGCCGATGGTATTTTGGTTGGGATTAATAAGGGTGAAATTATTGACGCCAATAAAAGTGCTTGTAAATTAATAGGTTATAATAAAGATGAATTGATAGGAAAAAATATAAAACATTTATTCAGCCCGAAAGAATTAGCAATAAATCCATTGAGGTATGATTTAATTAAGAACGGAGATACAATAATAAAGGAGCGTGAAATTGTATGCAAAGACGGGAAAGTTGTTCCTGTAGAAATGAATACGAAGATTTTAGAAGACGGACGTATGCAGACTTTATTTCGTGATATTTCGAACCGAAAAACTGCTGAAAAAGCTCTTATTGAAAGTGAAGAGAAATACCGCAATGTATTTAAATATGCTCCGCTTGGGATTTTTCATTACGACCAAAACGGAGTTATTACTGATTGTAATCAGAACTTTATAGATATTATTGGTTCTTCGAAAGAGCAGTTGATAGGACTGAATATGCTCAAAGATTTAAATAATCTTGAAATAACTAAAAAAATTGAGCTTTCCTTAAAAACAGGAGAAGGAGTATATGAAAACTGGTACACTTCGGTAACCGGAAAAAAAACGACCTTTGTAAAAGGCTTATTTAAATGTATATTCGATGAAAATAGAAACTTTATTTCCGGTATTGGGCTCATTGAAGATATTACTCAACGTAAAAAAGCAGAGATAGCCCTAATTGAGAGTGAGCAAAAATACCGAATGCTTTTTGAAAATGCCAGCGATTCTATAATGATTATGAACGAAGATATTTTTGTTGATTGTAATGAAAAAACGTTGGAATTATTTGGATGCTCAAAAAAAGAACTAATAGGGCAGTCTCCTTATAAATTCAGCCCTAAAAAACAGCCAGATGGGAGAAGTTCAAAAGAAAAGGCTAGAGAAAAAATAAAGGAAGCAATACAAGGAAAGTCGAAAATTTTTGAATGGGTACACCAAAAAGCTGATGGAACAAATTTTTATACCGAAGTAAGTTTAAATGTTTTTGATTTACAAAATAAAAATACGGTACAAGCTATTGTCCGCGATATCTCTGATAGAAAAGAATTTGAACAACGAATTTACGAAACAATTATTGAAACAGAAGAACGCGAAAGGCAGCGTTTAGCAAGCGATATACACGACGAAATAGGGCCATTATTATCCAGTTTGAAAGTGTATATTGAGTCATTAAATCCGAAAGGAGACGCCACAAAACAACAATACATTAAAAGCAAACTTCAGGAATTGATTAAAGAAACGATTGATAATGTCCGAGAAGTTTCTAATGCAATCAGCCCATACTTACTAAATAAATATGGAATGGAAGCAGCTATTGAATCTTTTATTAAACAAACAGAAAATATTCTTACCATTCATTTTAAATCCAACCTAAAGGATAAAAGGTTTCCGCTCAAAACAGAAATTGTTTTTTTTAGGATTATTAAAGAGCTGATAAATAATACGCTAAAACATGCCCGGGCTAAAAATATTGGCGTACATTTGCAATATAACAAAGGTGAATTGCTTTTGTGTTATACCGATGATGGAATTGGTTTAGATAAGAAATATTTATCTTCAGGTAAAACAGAAGGGATGGGATTATTTAATATCATTAACCGGGTTAACTCAATACAAGGAGATTATAAATTTTACGAAATGTCAGACGGTTTTAAATTTACATTAACCAAAAAGACACCTTTACTGGAAAGCATAAAAAAATAATATATTATATTTATTATGACCGTACTCATTGTAGATGATAATAAACAATTTTTAGAAGCATTTAAATTTTTTCTACAGGAAAATTTTTCGGATAGAATAGAAGAAATTTTTGAAGTATCGAATGGGCAAGAATGTCTCGATATTTTAAAAAGAAATGCAATAGATATTGTTTTTATGGATTTTGAAATGCCTGTAATGAATGGGGTTGAAGCAACCAAAATAATAGTTGATTTATACCGTAACTTAAAAGTAGTAGCAGTATCCTTTCATTCTGAGCTTGAAGATATGGAAAAAATGTTAGAAGCAGGAGCCCGTAATTATATTATAAAAGAAGAAATTAGCCCCGAAGCCGTAGAAAAATGTTTTACAAACATATAAAATCAGACGTTTATTTTTTTGTTGCCAACGTAATTAATTTTGATAATTTTTCTTCAAGCGTATCGTAAGAAAAATATTTTTCCCCTAACTGAAAATTATATTCCCCAATTTCTTTATTTAATTGATCATTGTATATTATTTCCTGCATTTTCTTTAGTGCTTTATCTGTAATTTGATTATCTTCAAGCATAACCGTTTTAAATCCCTTACTTCCAATATCTGGCCAATATACTGGTTTATAGTTATTAACAAATATTGATTTTTTGGCTAATACCGCTTCGACAAAAGCATTACCAAAACCCTCATAGGTGCTAAAATAAGTACAAGCCCGAGCGTGTGCATAGGCATCCGATAAGGAATAGCTTTTATCATTTACCGAGCCAGCAAACCCTTTCGTAGAAAAGCTGTGATAAGCAAAATGTACTTGTTTACTAATTTTAAGTTGATGAATTAAATCTACCAGTTCCATATAATATTCACTTCCGGCATCATCGGCATAATTGCCGGTAATAATAAGTTTGATTTTTGGATTATTTAATAAATCAATGAGTTTAATTGCCGTTTCGATACCTTTACGGCGAACAATTCGGGTAATCTGAAATAATAAAATATCATCATCATCAAGGCCTAAATCTTTGCGTAGATCTTTGTTGTTCGCCGTTATTTGGCCAAAAGGTTTATCAAAATCCATCACATTAGGAACCACAATGGATTCTCGATTGTATTTTTCTTTTAATGTTTTTTGAGCATGTAGGTTAATTACTGCATGAAAACTATTTGGTAATTGTAAAGGGAAAGTATCTTTTACAATTTGATTAATTTTTTTGTGCGGAGAAACATATCTGTTGCCTCTTTCCCAGGCAAAATCATGGTCGTGCGTTATGGTTGGTATCTGTAATTTTTCTACGGCTTTTTTTATGGCTAATCCCATTGAAATGTGGGATGGCAATGCTGATGCATTTTCTGATATCAATAATTGAATATTATGTGTTTTTACCCAGTCAATAATTTTACGTTCAATAACATTAGCATATAAAAGCAAATGCTCAAGTAACTCATCTTCATCGTAATCGGGGTTAAAATAGGCTTTTTTTTGTTCCCAATAACTTTCGGGCGAAAAAAAAGACATTTCCTGAACACGGGTTTCATGTTGACAATCAATTTTTCTTCCTTCAAACTGACCGGAAATAATAAAAATTTCATGGCCCATACGTTGCAATACTTCAATCCATTTTTCGGTTTCCAAAGCAACACCGTCAACACCTCCAATACGGCCTATTATGATTCCTATTTTCATGGGTTATTGTTTTAATTTTGTATATATGAAAATCTTATAATAATCGTTTACATTTGTAATTAGCGCAATAAAAATACAAGTTATGAAGAAAATTTTTATTTTGTTTATCCTTTTTTTTAATATATTTAATAATTATGCTCAAAATGCGAAAAATAGTTGTTATACCAATCTTGATACTGATGAATTTTATATTGCCATAAATACTCAGGAGGTATTTTTAATTGATGTACGATTATTTAGGGAATATAGAAAAAACAGGATAGAAGGAGCTTTGCTGGCTGCAAATAAAGAATCTCTCATCTCATTATGCGAAAAATTAGACCGCAACACGCCAATTTATCTTTATTGCGAAGATGGAGACCGGAGTAAAACGGCTGCGGTAATTTTATGGAATGAAATGGGGTTTAAAAACATTTATAATTTAAAGGGAGGGCTTCGTAAATGGACTAAAAATTACCCGTTGGATGAATCAAAAATTAAAAAAGAGTCTAAGAATTTTTCGTATAATTATTAAAAAATAAAGAAAAAATATATTCCTGCAATGATGAAAACGATCGTTTTATTACAACTTATAATTTTGTCTATAACAGCTGTTTATGCCCAGGAAATAGATAACGGCCTTAGCCTTTCGCTGAAAAGCGGAATAACATTTGCCAATATGTATGGCCCTGATGTTGCTAGCGAAACCTTTTTAAATGGTACAACACCTGAAACTTTTTATGCCAATCATCCGGCAAGTGATCAATTTAAAACGGGTTTCAATTTGGGTATTATAGCAGATTTCCGCATAAAACGTTTTTTTTCCATAGGGTTAGGAGCAAGTTATATTCAAAAAGGAGCGCAAATAAACGCAACAGAGTCATGGAATTCTTCTTTGCCATCGTACGAAAATGTTGAAGGTGAAATTTATTGGAATCAGAATTTTTGGACCCTCGAAATACCTCTAACCCTTTATATTCCCTTCGGGAATAATGATTTTTATATCCAGGGAGGCTTTTTTAAAGGTTTTTTAATTAATTCAGAAGAGAAAGGCGATATTCGTATTTCCGATAATGATTATGAATATACCAGGGACAGAAGGGCGAATGATACCGAACCGGGATTTTTTATTGGGTGTGGTTATTTATATTCGTTTATGAATGGTGGAAATATATTTGCCGAAGTGTTGTGGAGTAGGAGTATCATTCAATCGCCCGGAAGCGATATGATACCGGATCCTCAATATTATTATAATCAAACGGTGAGTATTAACATCGGCTACAGATATTATATCAGTAATAGCAATAAATAAAAAATGAGCTTTTTACTATTTTTCTGTGTCCGAATTTATTTCTTTTTTATTTTCTGCTTCTTCTTTTTCTCGGGCTTTTTGGTTTAAGCCGTATTCTTTTTTATAATCGGCTAAAATAGTATTCAATTTCTCCACTTCTTTTTTATGATCCGATAATTTTTTCTTTTGTTTTAAAATAGAAGGATAAGAAAAAATAATACCTAAAATAACCCCAATAATAATGGTTACCAGAAGAATTAACGAAAGAGAACCTTTTACCGGATCGCCCCAAAGGAAATAGAGAGCAACTTCAGTATCGTTTCTTAAAGCAAAAATAACCAGTATAAGTGCTGATAATAATCCAATAATTAATGATCGTTGCATGGCCTTGTATTTTTATTTGTAAATGTAGTGATTTATTTTTTCAATCAAAACATCTTTTTTTAATGGTTTGGCTACGTAATCATCACAACCATTTTTAAGGCAAATGTAACAATCGTCGTATAATGCATAAGCTGTTTGTGCTATTACCGGAATATCTGGATTAATCGTTTTAATTTTTTGAGTTGTTTCCAATCCATCCATTTGTGGGAGATGGATGTCCATTAGTACTATTTGTATTGTTTGATCTTGTCTTATAATTTCAACAGCTTCTTCTCCTGTTTTTGCTGATAAAACTATTGCTCCGTTTTTTTTTAATAGTGTACGTAAAAATTCTAAATTATCGGTATTGTCTTCAACCACTAATATTTTAATATTATCCCATTTCTGCAGAATTGCTTTTTTATCATTCATAATCAATTTTTCACTATTAACTAAAGAATCATATTTATCAGGAACAGTAAAATAAAATGTTGTTTCGTTATGGGTTGATTCAAACCAAATTTTTCCTCCTAACAGTTTCGCGAATCCCTTACAGATAGAAAGGCCCAGGCCGGTTCCTTTATAGGTTTTATTATTTTGGCTTTTGATTTGTCCAAAACGTTTAAAGATAATGGATGATTTTTCTTCAGGTATTCCAATTCCAGAGTCTGAAACATAAAACCGAAAATAAGGAATTTTATTAATTTTTATCGCTTCGTAACCTACTTTTATATATCCTTTATTGGTAAATTTTAATGCATTATTCAGCAAATTACTTAATATTTGTTTTAACCGGACAATATCGGTATAAATTTGTGGATTATCCTTTTGTTTATTAATCGTAAAGCTAATATGTTCTTTATTTAGTCGATGTTGTTCCTGTTTAAATTGAAGGTAGATGTCGTCCATTATGGTATTAAGGCATGCAGAAGATTTGTTTATTGAGAGTTGTTCGGCTTCAATTTTTGCAATATCTATAATATCATCAATCAGTTTTAATAATTGTTTCCCGTTGGAATTAATGATTTTAATATAGGTTTCTTTTTCTTCGTCGTTAATAAAGGGATCGCGAAGCAGTTCGGCAAAACCTAAAATTCCGTTCATGGGCGTTCTGATTTCGTGCGACATATTGGCTAAAAAAGCAGATTTAAGCCTGTCGCTTTCTTCGGCTTTTTCCTTAGCTAAGGTTAATTGCTTTAGAAGTTGTTTTTGTTCCGTTATGTCGCTGGCAATTCCGGCTCTTCTATAAAGCTCTCCTTTTTCATTAAAAACCGGGAAAGTTCGTATCCAAAGCCATCGGATTTCTCCGTCTGGCCGTATTATTCGATGTTGATAATAATGTGTTTTTTCTGGATAATTTTGATTTTCTAGTTTTTGACTAATCGCTTCCTCTTTATCCTCAGGATGAATCCATTGTTCATATTCGTTAAAATTTTCAAAAATATTTTTAGAATTTTCTCCAATAATTTTTTTACAAGCCGGATTCATATAAATAACTTTTTGGTCGAGTGTACGTAGCCAAAAGGCATCGTTTATATTATTGGTCAGTTGGTGAAAATTTTTTTCACTCCTTTTAAGTTTTTCAATTAAATTTTTTTGGGCAGAAATATTAACAATTATTCCTCGCAAACCTTTTATTTTATTGTTTTGAAGAATAGGATTCGAGTATACCAAAACGGGAAATATTTTTCCTTTTTTGGTAATGGCCATATATTCTATTCCTTTCGAATTTTCAATTTTATTTTCAAAATTTTTTTTAATATTCTCCCTGGCTCTGAATATATGTTCAGGAGCAATCATTTGTAAAGCATGAAGTCCCTTTTTGAAATCTTCAGGAGTATATCCAAATATTTCGTATGCTTTTAAGTTTATAAAAGTTAAGTTTCCTTGTATATCTGTTTCATAAACAACTTCGGGCAAAAGAGTAGCTAGGTCTTTAAACTTTTCTTCGCTTTCTTTAAATTTTTGTTGATTTTCTTTGTCTTGCTGTATGTTTTTTAATAATCCTACTATTCGTAAAGGATTACCTTCTTCGTCCCATTCGATATTTTTTCCAGTAGCCATAAACAAGGTCCATTGTTGGTTATTATGTTTAATTCTAAATTCAAAATTAAACGCTAAAGGTCTGTTTTTTCCATCGGACAAAATGTGTGCTTTCATTTTTTCATAATCATCGGTATGGATTAAACTGCCGGCATTATGAATTAATGATGCACGTTCCTTTTTTGGATAATCCAGGTTTTCATATATCTCTTCTGAAGCGGTTATTTTTAATGATTTAAGATTTATCTCGAAAGAGAAATAGTTAGCAGCCTTCATGGCTAACTGAAGTTTTGCACGATGTTCCTCAAGTTCCTTTTCTTTGTTTTTTAAATCGAATAAATTTTTTTCAATTTTTTGGATCTTCTGCTCCAGTTGCTGATAGGATAGCTTTCTATTCATAACTTTTTATAGTGTATTTTCCCGGTATTATGATATCGTCCTCTGGATTTTAACAGCTATCATCAAATGAAAAAAAAGTAGGTTATAATTAAAGTGTTTAATCCAAAGTTAAAAATATCATTTTAAACGCATGATCAGATAAAAGTTAAATTTAAGTGAAGAAAAACTAAAAGTCAATGAAACTTTGACAAACGGTATAAAATAATAAAGGATCGGAAGAAAATCGGTGTTATGATTGTTAAAAGTATAGAAAAAAACTAGTTCGTTAATTCCTGGAAAACTTCTTCCAGGCTTTTTTCTTTTTTCTGCATGGATAGAACCGCAAGGTTAGATTTTACAGCAAAATTAAATATATTTTGTCGTATATCTTCATTCGATGAGCTTTGTATCAGCCAGTTTTTATTATCTATCTTAGCTACTTCGTCTACCCGCTCAATTTGTTCAAGTTGTTTTTGATCGGTTTCTTGGTCAAATTCAACAACAATGGTAATATATTGATCTTTAGAATGCGAATAAATGGATTCGATTGAATCATCAGCAACAATTTTTCCTTTATTGATAATGATGATGCGATCACAAATGGCCTCAACTTCCTGCATAATATGGGTAGAAAGCATAACCGTTTTTTCTTTTCCAATGGCCGAAATTAAATTTCTGATTTCAATAATTTGATTGGGGTCAAGTCCAGATGTTGGTTCGTCTAAAATTAATATTTCAGGATCGTGAATTAAAGCCTGCGCCAATCCAACCCTTTGTCGATAACCCTTCGATAAGGCTCCGATTTTTTTCTTACGTTCAACGGTTAACCCTGTTTGTTCAATAATTTGTTCAATTCTTGTTTTGGTTTGTTTTCCCAGTTTGTATATTCCGGAAACAAATTCAAGATATTCTTTCACATACATATCCAGGTAAAGAGGGTTGTTTTCCGGCAAATATCCGATATGTTTCCTGATTTCAAGCGAATTTTCAATTAAATCCAGGGTATTAATTTTTGCTTCACCTGATGTGGGAGGAATAAAGCCTGTAAGGATTTTCATGGTAGTCGATTTACCTGCCCCGTTAGGGCCTACAAAACCGACAATTTCACCCGTTTCAATCTCAAAACTTATTTGGTCAATGGCTTTTTGGGTACCGTATATTTTGGTTAAATCCTTAACTTGAATCGACATAATTTTTTATTTAATAGAATACGAAAATAGTGAAATTATATTTTTAAACCTTAATGTACAAAAAAAGATTCAACGATTATCTATCTAATACTTATATTAATTGCGTTTTTTATTGAAAAAGGGATTCAAAAGAAATCGTTATTTTAGATAACTCTATTATATTAAATTAATTGTGTTCAAAAAATCTTTTTAATACCTTTGATTATTAACCCTCAAAAATTAATGATTATGAAACATTTTAATTACATAGCCAAAGCGTTGTTTTTGGTTTTAATATTGATGTATTCCTGTGGAAACCCGGCAGGAGATAATGAGCCGAATAATACCATCGAAGAAGCTTCGGATGCAAAATTTGGTGAAGAGTTTTCATTAACCATCGATCCTGTTGGTGATGTTGACTGGTTTAAAGTAAATGTTAAAAAGCAAGGATATATTCAGGTACAGACTGCTAATAAAGTTAAAGGAGTTCAGCTGGAGGTGAGTTTTGCTAAATATCAGGAGTGGGATGAGAAAAAGGCCAAAAAGATAAGAGGTTGGCGCCCTGTACCCGATGCTCTGTTTGTTCAGAAACCGGGAGACTACTATTTGGCTTTAAAAGACGCATGGGATGATGGTGCTTCTAAAGAAGAATTTTTAGTAAAAATTGATTTTTTGGATGAATTTGATCCCACAGAGCCCAATAATAAAATTGAAGAAGCAAAATTAATTACATTTGATGAACAATTATTGGCTGGAATTTATCCTGTTGGAGATAAAGACTGGTTTAAGGTTAATGTTCCTGCACAAGGATATATAGAAATTGCAGCAAAAAATGTTTCTAATGCTATTCAACCAGAAGTACGATTTGCTATTTATGACGAATGGTCCGATCCTCAAATAAAAATTATAAGAGATTGGGGGGAAATACCTGAAGCTTGTTTTGTGCCTGATTCCGGCGAATATTATATTGTAATGCATGATGCCTGGGATGATAATGCCATTGCACAAGCATTTGATCTTAAAGTTAATTATATTCCAGAGTTTGATCTTCTTGAACCTAATAATTCTGTCCAAAATGCAAAATTGATTGAGCTGGGATCAACCCACGAAATTGCGATTTTCCCTAAAGGAGATAAAGATTATTTTAAATTTGTTGCACCCAACGAAAATGTAAAGGTTTTTGTAAAAGATCATAAGGGCGTTCAACCGGAAATGAAATTGTTATCAGAAAATCCTGATCATGAAGGTAAGTATATTACAAAACTAAAATGGACTAAACTTCCGGCGGAGATCGATGTAGAAAAAGATAAGGAATATTTTTTAATTATCCACGATGCCTGGGATGATAATGCCTCTAAAGAATTATTTCAGCTGAAAGTAGAATAAAATATTTCACATAATAGGAAAATTAAAAAACGGGCTGCCAGAGATAGCCCGTTTATTTTTGTTTGATTACATTTGTACTTTCGTTGTTTACTTTTAAATCATTACTATCGGGTGGAAATCAAAACAAACAAATTTATTCAAAATTTATTTTCCTATCAAAGGCGATTCACGAAGGAAGTGGCTGTGGGCAATATTAAAATAGGTGGGAATAATCCTGTTTGTATTCAGTCAATGACAAGTACGAATACGCTAAAAACCGACGAAACAGTGGCACAGTCGCTCCGAATAATTAGGGAAGGTGGAGAATTAGTAAGAATTACAGCACAGGGTGTTCGCGAAGCTGAAAATCTTGAATTTATAAAAAAAGGAATACGGGATGCCGGTTTTTCTACTCCGCTGGCAGCCGATATTCATTTTAATCCGAAAGCCGCTTTAACGGCGGCTAAATTGGTTGAAAAGGTACGTATTAATCCCGGTAATTTTGTAGATAAGCGGGCTAATTTTTCGAAGGTTGATTTTACCGAGGCAGAAAATAAGGCAGAGATTAAAAAAATTGAGGATAAGCTTGTTCCTTTACTGGAGATTTGCAAACAGCACAAAACAGCCTTAAGAATAGGTGTTAATCACGGTTCGCTGTCCGACCGGATAATGAGTCGCTATGGCGATACTCCGGAAGGAATGGTTGAATCGGCCATGGAGTTTCTGCGAATTTGTGTGGACTATGATTTTCAAAATATTATTCTTTCCCTAAAATCGAGTAATACACGGGTAATGGTTCAAGTAAACCGTTTAATGATTGCCCGTATGGAAAAAGAAAATATGAATTTTCCGTTACATCTGGGAGTAACCGAAGCGGGAGAAGGAGAAGACGGGCGTATAAAATCTGCAGTGGGTATTGGAGCATTGCTTGCCGACGGAATTGGCGATACCATTCGGGTTTCATTAACCGAACCTCCTGAAGATGAAATTCCGGTAGCCCAAAAACTGGCTGGTTACTTTACAGAAAGGGGAAATCATCCACCGATTGAACCGATTTTTCCTATTCCCATTGATTTTTTTGATTATCAAAAATATGACACCCAAGCGGTAGTAGATATTGGAGGAAATAATCCTACAGCTGTTATTTCTGGTGCCGAAAGTAAAAACGACATGAAACCCGAATATATTTATTTAGGCCATAAATTAGTAAGTAAAACGCTTAACACTCAGCATAATTATATTATTGATGAAAGTGCATGGGAGCAGCAGGAGTTTGATACCAGCCATGTTTTTCCATTATATTCTTCGGTTAACAATTATCTTTTATCTAAAAGAAAATCAGAAACGCTTAATTTTATCACTGTTTCCAATAAAAACATCAATCCCGATTATTTGAATAAAATCAGCAATCGTAAAGATGTTGTAATGATATTAGAGATCAGCCATCTCAATGGTTTTGCTGACCAGCGGACTGCATTTTTTAAGTTGATGAATGCCGGGTGCCGGGTGCCGGTCGTTATCAAACGAACCTACACGGAAAATACGCTTGAGGATTTGCAGCTAAAATCTGCCAGTGATTTTGGTGGATTGTTTTTGGATGGTATGGGTGATGGCATTTGGATTGAAAACAAGGGAAAAATTCCTCATCAGGATTTAATCCATACAGCCTTTGGAATTTTACAAGCTTCCAGTGTCCGTATTTCCAAAACGGAATATATTTCCTGTCCGGGTTGTGGGCGTACATTATTCGATTTGCAAAAAACTACCAAAGTAATCCGCGAACGTACATCGCATTTAAAGAATCTTAAAATTGGCATTATGGGATGTATTGTAAACGGTCCTGGTGAAATGGCTGACGCTGATTATGGATATGTTGGCGCCGGTCCCGGAAAAATTATGTTGTATAAAAATAAAAGAGTAATTAAAAAAAATATCCACGAAGAACATGCTGTGGATGAATTAATCCGACTAATTAAAGATTGTGGAGACTGGGTGGAATAGTTTGAATGTTGTTTTTTTAACAAATAAAGTTCTTTAAGACCAGAAATAAATCGACAGGACATTCCAGCGTCAAATTAAACTGAGAACACAGAACTCAAAACTCAGAACTCAAAAACTATTTTATACTTGCCCCGTTGCTTGTTTTTTCTTCGGGAATGGCAAAAACCAGTTTCCCGCTGGCATCTTCGGCCATTATAATCATTCCCTGTGATACGATACCGCGGATTTTTCTGGGTTCCAGGTTTACCAAAATACTTACCTGTTTTCCAATAATATCTTCGGGTTTATGATCCACAGCAATACCGGAAACGACCGTTCGCTGATCTATTCCGGTATCAATTTTAAGCTTAATCAGTTTGTCGGTTTTGGGTACACGTTTGGCTTCTAAAATAGTACCGGTGCGAATATCCATCTTCACAAAATCGTCGAACGTAATATTTTCTTTGGCAGGTTCAACTTGCTGTTTTTCTGCTTCGTTTGCTTTTTTTGAATCCATAAGTTTTTGTATTTGTTTTTCGATGGCTTCGTCTTCAATTTTGTCGAATAAAAGTTTGGCTTTATTAATCGTATGGCCGGCCTCAATAATACTGTCGCTACCGGCTAAATCCCAGTTTAGCTTTTCAATATTAAGGAATTTACGCAATTTATCAGCCGTAAAGGGTAAAAACGGTTCAATAATAATTGAAAGTGCAGCAGAAATCTGAGTAGCAATATTCATGATCGTTTTTACACGCTCTTCGTCCGTTTTAATTACGATCCAGGGTTCTGTGTCTGCCAGGTATTTATTCCCTAAACGAGCTAAATCCATGGCTATCTTAACCGCTTCGCGGAAACGAAAGTTCTCGATACTTTTTTCCAGATTGTTTTTAATAACCGTCATTTCGGCTAATGTTTCTTTATCAAAATCGGTTAAAGCACCACGATCAGGTACTTTTCCCTCATAGTACTTATGAGTAAGCACGATGGTTCTATTTATAAAATTACCTAAGATGGCTACCAGCTCATTGTTATTTCTATTCTGAAAATCTTTCCAGGTAAAATCATTATCTTTTTGTTCTGGTGAATTGGCGCAAATAGTATACCTTAAAACGTCTTGTTTGCCGGGAAAATCCTGTAAATATTCGTGAATCCAAACCGCCCAGTTTCTTGAAGTGGAAAGTTTGTCTCCTTCTAAATTTAAGAATTCGTTTGCGGGCACGTTTTCCGGCAAAATATAATCGCCATGTGCTTTAAGCATAGCCGGGAAGATTAAGCAATGAAAGACAATATTATCTTTTCCTATAAAATGAATTAACTGAGAATCTTCACTTTGCCAGTAATCTTCCCAGTTTTTGTTATTTTCCTGTGCCCATGCTTTAGTAGCTGAAATATAGCCGATAGGCGCGTCGAACCAAACATATAGTACTTTTCCTTCCGATCCTTCAACAGGTACCGGCACACCCCAGTCTAAATCGCGGGTTACCGCACGTGGCTGTAGCCCCCCATTTAACCAGGACTTACACTGGCCATAAACATTCGATTTCCAGTTTGATTTATGGCTGTCGACCCATTCTTCTAACCATTCTTGTTGATATTTGTCTAATGGTAAATACCAGTGTTTTGTTTTTTTCAATATAGGTGAATTGCCGCTTAAACGCGATTTTGGATTTTTTAATTCTTTGGGGCTTAAGCTTGTGCCACATTTTTCACATTGATCGCCATATGCTTCTTCGTATCCGCATTTAGGACAGGTGCCAATGATATATCGGTCGGCTAAAAATTGTTTTTCTTTTTCGTCGTAGTATTGTTCTTCTTCTTTTTCAATAAACTCGCCTTTATCGTACATGGTTTTAAAAAAATCCGAAGCTGTTTCATGATGCAATTTGGAAGATGTACGATGATAGATGTCGAAATCGATCCCAAATTCGGCAAAAGCTTTTTTTATCATTTTATGATACTTGTCGACAATATCTTGGGGAGAAACACCTTCTTTTCGTGCACGTAAGGTGATAGGAACACCATGTTCGTCGGAGCCGCAAATAAAAGCCACGTCTTTGCCTTTTAGTTTAAGGTAACGAACATAAATATCGGCAGGGAGGTATGCTCCGGCAATATGTCCTAAATGTAATGGCCCGTTTGCATACGGGAGAGCTGAGGTAATTAAATAGCGTTTCGGTTTTTTCATATCAATACAAAAGGTTTCTGGCAATTTTTAAAATACCGAACAAATATACAAAGGAATATTTTTTTTCATCAAATAAATAATATTTAGTTTTACATAACTTAAAAACAGATAGAGATGATAACTCCTCCTAAATTAAAAACAGGCGATGCCATTGGGATTGTTGCTCCGGCACGTAAAATAGAAAAGAGAGAGATTGAAGCAGCTGTAAAAATTTTTGAACAGTGGGGGTTGTGTATTGTTTTTGGGAAAAATCTTTTTAACCAAGAGCGGCAATTTGCAGGTACAGATAAAGAACGAGCGAACGATTTACAATTAATGCTTGACGATCCTAATATTAAAGCGATTATTTTTGCTCGTGGAGGGTACGGAACCATTAAAACATTACCCTCCCTTGATTTTTCCCGATTCATGAACAACCCTAAATGGATTGTTGGGTATAGTGACATTGCTGCCTTACATGCACATATACATAATTTAGGAGTTAAAACTATACATGGCATTATGCCGGTGAATTTTCCTGCCGATGGATCAGAAAATGAAGCAATACAATCCTTAAAAAATTTATTATTTGGAAATAGAAATGATTATCATTTTAATACACATCCTTTTAATATGAAAGGAAAAGCCAGAGGGGAAATTATTGGCGGAAATTTGTCGGTGATCTATAGTATTGCAGGAACAAAATATGATATAGAGACTGATCATAAAATTCTTTTTTTAGAAGATTTAGATGAATATTTATACCATATCGATCGGATGATGATGAATTTAAAATTAAGCGGGAAATTGGAGAAACTCAATGGCCTTATTGTAGGTGGAATGACAGACATGAACGATAATACAATTCCTTTTGGTAAAACTGCTTATGAAATTATTCGTGATACCGTTGCTGATTATGATTTCCCTGTTTGTTATCAATTTCCTGCTGGCCACATAAGCAATAATTTAGCCTTGGTTCTTGGTGCAAAAATAGCGATTGATGTTGGTGACCAAGAAGTAAATGTTATGTATTTGGATTAATATTCTACCTCATTGAAATTGTTTGGGATTTCAAATGTTGTTTCGTTAACTTTTTGATGGTTTATCTCGATAACGGATATTTGTTTTTTTATTTTTCTTAATAAAGTCCTTTCTACGGTAAGCATAGGGAAAAATCCTTGTGAATTGGGTATTTTTTCGAAAAATGTAAAGGTTCGTTCAGTGCAGTTCAATAATTTTATAAAATCATTAAAAAAATGAAAATTACTTTCCGAAACCCAATAAGTAACTTCTGTATTTTGTTCAACATTTCTTACTCTCCACTGATAACATTTTTTTCCATTTAATAAGCGAGTATTTTTTGTTTTAATCACCTCAAAATTTTCGTTGGTAGTATTGAGATTTCGAGATAATTCTTGATAGGTATAAAGTTTTTTGGATGGACTTAAAACAATCATTTGCTCATTTTCTAAATTAACTAGCATGGATTGAATAATCTCATGATTTTGATCAAATTTATCTACCCTGATTTGCTTATTTTTTATGGTATAGGTATAAAACGTTGTGTTATAATTTGACTCCTCTACCAGTTTTATTTTTCCTTCAAAACTGTCGGAATTATTTACTGGAGCAGTAATAAATAAAAATAAGGCGAAAAGAAAATTTATCATTCGTTTAAAATAATTTATCTTTAAGGATAAAAATGATTAACTAACTTTTTGTAGTATAATCGATCATATATTTGAAGGTGCAAAAATAAATAAAATTATGGCAGAACATAATGAATTAGGAAAAAAAGGAGAAGAGATTGCCTTAACATACTTAAAGTCAAAACATTATATTGTTAAAGAAACCAACTGGCGGTTTAGAAAAAACGAGGTGGATATTATTACCGAAAAAGATAACCTTTTGGTGGTTGTGGAAGTTAAAACGCGCACCAGCGAATATTTCGAGAACCCAAAAGAAGCGGTTACCAAGAAAAAACAAAAATTTATTATTCAGGCAACCGATGCTTATATTCAGGAAAAAAATATTGAAAAGGAAGTGAGATTTGATATTGTGGGTGTAACTATAATTAACGGTAAAACTAAAATAGAACATATTCAAGATGCTTTTCAACCCAGCTTACTATTATGAAACTCTCATGCAATAAAGTACACAACAAGGAAATGAATAAATTTTGAGGGTTCCATGGTATTTGAAATTTAGAAGCAAAAATTATCAGTTGTATTTACTTGAATAACAGGAGTATAACATAAATATATTCGAATGAATATTGAAGATTTCAGAAATTATTGTTTACATAAAAAAGGAGTAACCGAAGAACTTCCGTTTGACGAAACAACGCTTGTATATAAAGTGTTGGGTAAAATGTTTGCTTTAACCGATACAGAAGACGAATTTAGTATTAATTTAAAATGTAATCCCGAAAAAGCAATAGAATTAAGAGAGCAATTTTATGGGAGTGTTTTGCCGGGTTATCACATGAATAAAAAGCATTGGAATACAATTCTCATGCACGGAAAAATTCCCGAAAATTTAATTTGTCAATGGATTGATGAGTCATACCTGCTTGTTGTTAATAAGCTTACAAAAGTTCAAAAACGAACGTTAGAAAATTTATAAAAAGATATTTTTAAATAAACATAAGACGATAAAATATGAAAAAATTAGTGAGATATTTTTTTCAGGGGCTTTTATATATTGCTCCGCTTGGTTTAACGATATTTATATTGTATAAATCGTTTGTAATACTCGATGGTGTTTTTAGTCCTTTTTTAGAGAAGTATTTAAACCTCACCATTCCGGGTATAAGTTTAATCATGGTTTTTTTGCTTGTTGCTTTGTTAGGATTAGCCGGGCAAAGTATTTTAGCACGCCCCTTTAAAAAAATAATTAACCGCATTATTGAAAAGGCTCCGCTTGTTAAAGTTATTTATTCTTCGTTAAAAGATTTGTTATCCGCATTTGTGGGCAAAGAAAAAAAATTTAATCAGCCGGTATTGGTGAAAGTTAATTTGGTTTCAGATTTAGAGAAATTGGGTTTTTTAACACAGCAAGATTTATCAAACCTTGGCATTGAAGGTAAAAAAGTTTCGGTATATTTCCCGCATTCCTATAATTTTTCGGGTGAATTATTTATTGTTCCTGTCGAACATGTTCAAAAAATTGATGTACCTCCATCTGATGTGATGAAGTTTATTGTTTCGGGCGGTGTGGCAAATTATTCCAAGAAAAAGTTATCCGAACAGGAAGAAAGCGAAAATTAAACGAAATCAAAAATATGATATCTAAAACATATCTAATACAACGAAAAAACTTTTAAAATTAAAACGTATGAAAAAATTATTTCTTTCATTAATGATTTTGTGTTTGGGATTTTATGTAGAAGCACAAGATTCGAATTATGAATTCGAGGCAGTGGCTGACCTGGAGACCACAAGTGTTAAAAGTCAGGATAGAACCGGCACCTGCTGGTGTTTTGCAACCATATCATTTTTAGAAAGTGAATTACTAAGAATGGGAAAATCCGCTTACGATTTATCCGAAATGTATATTGTAAAAAAAGCGTATGAAGAGAAAGCCCGTCTATATATTGGCAATCATGGATTGTCTAATTTTAGCCAGGGAGGACAGGCACATGATGTGTTTAACGAAATGATTGACCACGGGATAGTACCAGAAAACGTTTTTCCCGGAATTCAATATAGATCCGAGGGACACAACCATGCAGAATTGAGTACTGTGCTTAAACATTATTTAGATGGTGTTTTAGAAGCCAGAAGGCCAACTACTGTCTGGCAGGAAGCTTTTAGTGCTATACTGGATGTTTACCTTGGTGAAGACCCTGAAATCTTTACGTATGAAGGGAAAGAATATACTCCTCACTTTTTTTACAAAGAACTGGAGATTAATCCTGATGATTATGTAGAAATTATGTCGTGTACCAATGTGCCTTATTATGAAAAAGTTCCGTTACTTGTACCCGATAACTGGTCGCAAGATGATTATTATAATGTTCCGTTGGATGATTTTATGGAAATTATGAGCTATTCGCTTAAGCAAGGGTATACATTTGTTTGGGACGGAGATATGAGTGATAGAGGGTTTACCCGAAAAGAAGGGATTGCTGTGGTTGATAATGAAAAGGATAAAGAAAAAACATTTTTGAAACAACCTGTGGATGAAAAATTAATTGATCCGGATTTCAGACAGGTAGAATATGAAACTTTTAATATTACCGATGACCATCTAATGCATATTACTGGATTATCCACCGATCAAAACGGAACCGTTTATTATAAAACGAAAAATTCGTGGGGAACTGATCATAAATATGACGGATACTGGTATATGTCTGAGCAATTTATGCGTTTACACACGGTTGCTATCATGGTGCATAAGGATGCGATTCCTAGAAGTATCAGAAAAAAATGGATTTATAAAAATCAGTAAGAAATCAATAAAAAAGTCATCCTGCGCAATGTCATCCTGAGCTTGTCGAAGGATGACTTTTTTATTCAGCTACCAGCAAATTACAACCACGGACATCACTGTAATCAAACCTTCCCAATACCTCAAAACTACCATCTTTATTGATTTTTCCTAAATCCTGTGTTTCGATAAATGAACAGGAATATATATTAGCAAGGTCTATAATATTAATCCCTCCCGAACGGCCTTGTGGAACTAGTGAAAATGGGTCATATGTATCACGAATTAAAATTTTCATCCAGGGAGGCGTTAAAAATTGTCCATCACCTTTTGAGTATGCCTGAGATAACAATTCGGTCATGCCGTATTCTGAGTGTATTTTTTGTACACCCATTTTATCTGCAATGAATCGATGGAGTTCGCTTTTGGTGAGCTCTTTACGGGTTCCTTTCATTCCACCCGTTTCCATAATTATAGTATGGGAAAGTTGCATAGGGAAATTTTTTGCTAAATCCATTAATGCATAGGAAACACCAAACAAGATTGTTTTTTGTCCGTCAGCATCCAGCGCTTTTAATTGTAAAGCTAATGCTTCAACATTGTCTAAATAAAAACCACTTTTTGGGTGTGCGGATTCTTGAATCAGCTTATCAACCATATAAACCAGCGATGAGCTTTCATTTTCGAGATAAGTGGGGAGTAAAGCTAGAACACAATAGTTTTTTATATCGCCATAGAAGCTGCTGAAAGTGTTCATAAAGTTTTTCTCGTATAGTTTGATGTTTTTTAGGTAATGTTTACTCCGGATTGTACCGGTTGTGCCACTGCTATAAAAAATTTTGTCATCGTCTTTATTGCCAGAAATAATTTTATGAGTTTTGAAAAAATTAATGGGTAAAAAAGCAATATTGTGATATGTGTCAATGGAAGAAGTGCTTATCCCCAAATGAAAAAGATAATCCTTATATACCGGGTTGTTTTCGGCCTGGTAATTGAAAATTTTTAGGGCAAACTCATTGAATTGATACTCATTATCAATATTAAATATTTCTTCCGGAGTAAAAGAGTCCATCTTTGTAATGATAAATTAAACGGTACAAATTTAATTAATTGTTCATCAGGATAAAAGCTCCCCAGTAGAAAGGAGCTGGGTAGTCTCTTTTTATCTCCATCTGCGCTTTGTTAAAAGCGTAAATTTTATCATTACTTTCGAGTAAATAGTCATAAAATTTAGTCATTAGTTTTTGAGTAACCTCATCGCTTACCTGCCATAAGCTCATCATAATGGTTTTTGAGCCGGCTATTTGAAATGCCCGTTGCAATCCGTATACTCCTTCGCCGTTAACAATTTCGCCTAATCCTGTTTCACAAGCGCTTAATACAATTAATTCAGTGTTGGTAAGGTTTAACAACATGGCTTCGTAAGCATTTAAAATCCCATCATCGGACGATTGATTTTCCGGATTTCCAATTTGTTGGATCGTATTATCAGCCCCGGCAAACATCAAACCCGATCGTAGCAGTGGATTTTTTTTGGCTTTTTCCGGGTCAACGCCAAAGATTTTTTCATCAGTTTTTTTAATATCCGGCAAAAAAAATCCATGAGTGGCAATGTGCAAAATAGGTGGCTGACTAATAGATTTTAGATTTTGCTCTGAAGCCTCATCAGAAAAATAGGTTTTGGTTGTCCAGTTTTTGTGTTTTAAAATTTGGTTGATTTTTTCTACTTCTTCTTTTGTTCCGGGTAATTCAGCCAACGGCATTTCGGTAACGTTATCCCAATCTAAATCTTTGGCATAATTCGGATTGCCAAATAATATGGCTTGTTTGTTAGCGAATGTTTGTTGTGAAGCGGAGTGGCTTTTTATTTTTTCGAGTTCTTTGGTATTGGGCACATATACAATGTTGGTTTTGTCCATTAAAAATTCACCTTCAGCATCCTGCAATGTGTTCAGGTTGATTTGATTATACACTCCGTCAAGTGATACGTATAATTTTGATTTAGTGTTTGTTTTTTTACTAATGGGTTCCCAAAAAGGATGAAAGAAAGTATTGGATTTAGATGCTCTTTGCATGGTTCGCTGGTATTCTTTCACAAATTTTTCTTCCAGTTCTTTACCGTTGTTTAAAACAACCAGATCAGGAACAGGTTGGCTTTTCTTAAGCACAAGGGCAACATAAAGGACAGAAGTGTCGGATTTTAAATATTTATATCCTGGAATACGGATAATTTCAATCGCCGCTTCTTGTTCACTTAATAAACTGGCAATTTCATTACAACTTACAGATTGCGAAATTAAACCTTGAGCAAAATCAGCCGATAATTTGGATAATTCTTTTTCTTTAGTATTGGTGGTCATTTCTACCGAATCAATAGTTACTTTTTCTTTTTTTAATTCATCCTCTGATAGGGTATATAAACGAGCGAGGTATTTTTTCGAGTCAACCCAATCATTGTAAGTGTTAACCAGTTTTTTGTCGCCGCTATTTAAAATTTGATATTTAATTCTGTTGGTTGAGCTCAATAATAACCCTTTCGTATATATATGGTAATTGTACATATCAGTTGCAAGTTCGGGTTTATGGTTTGTCACATCTGTTACAAAGACATAATACCGTAAAAATTTGGGGTGAACATTGGCCCAAAAAGCAGCTTTTTCTTTTTCACTCATCGGAGGGAAATAGTTATTAATCTGGTATAAATATTCTTCCATAACCTGTTTATAGTATTCTGCCGCTTTTTTCACGTCATTTTTTTGCCAGTATAGCACCGCTAAATTATCCAGGGTAAGGGTATAATCCGGATGATGCTCGTTTAAAATCTGTTCCTGTATTTCTTTGCTTTCAAATAGCAATTGTTCTGCTTTTACCAGCTCATTTATATATTGGTAATAAGCCGCCAACTCGTAAGTTGCTTTGGCATACAATGCGTTTTTTGTCCCAAATTTTCGTTTGTAGATATCACGGGCCTGTGTTAAATAACCTTCCACTTTACACAGGTTTCCTTTTTGCTGATACAATGCAGCCAAATTTCTAAGCAGCGATGCATAATCGGGATGTTTATGGCCTATTCGCTTTTCCTGTAAGGCTAATGCCTGTAAATAAATATTTTCAGCTTTATCCAGTTCTCCCATGAGCTGGTATAATAAAGCCAGGTTAACGTATAAACGAATGTAGTTCGGAGATTTTTCTTTCAGGTTATTATCCGCAATAGCGATTGCTTTATTTAACAAACTTTCAGCCTGCTCGTATCTACCGATGGTTTGAAAAAGCATGGCTTCGTTGTTTAAAACAATGGCATAGGGATTACTGTTCTCTCCATTTGCTTTTTTAATCAAGGCATGGGCTTTTTTGAATAGCTCCTCCGATTCGTTGTATTTACCCATATCTTTATAGAGTACAGCAAGGTTATTGAGTGAAGCCCCATAACCAATATTATTTTTTAAATGATTCTTTCTTATTTCGAGTGCTTTTAGGGAATATTCTTCGGATTTACTGTACCTTCCGGTGCTATGATAAACTAACCCCAGGTTACTAATCGTTAGCGTGGCATCTTTTGTTGTGGACAGGCCATGATCTTCATAAATTGCCAGGGCAGCAGCGAAAGCTAATTCAGCCGACCGGAAACGGTTTCCGGCATACAACATTTCTCCCGCATCATTAAAGTTTTCGGCTTGTTCCCGGGCTGATTTTTCTGAAAAGCTTTTTCCTTTTAATACTTCTAACAGAATTTTTTGGTAACGCATATACCGCTCTTCGTTTTCGTAAAGGCCAGAGTTGTCGCTAAAAGAAACGGCATAGTTGTAATCAATAGCCTCGTACTCTTTTTTTGAATTTTCCAGGTGGTTAATCAGCTCATCTTTTAGCACATTAACAACCTCTTCTTCATCAATAATTTTTTTGAGTTTATTAAGGATTTGTGCATGAATGGTAAAAACAGACAAGCCTAAAAGAAGGGTAAATAATATTTTTTTCATCTTGTTAAGGTTTTGAAAAGCAATATACTAAATTAAAACTTTTTATGCCATAAAAAAAACTGCCAAAAAAGTGGCAGTTAAATTTAAATATACATAAAGGTTTTTATATTATTCATCTCTTAAAATATCGGCAGGATTTATTTTAGCTGCCTTATGTGTTTGGTAAAGTATGGTAATTGATGCTACTGCTGCCATTATCACAGTTACTAAAATAAACATCAGAATGCTTAAATTCATTCTGTAAGCATACATTTGTAACCATTTGTTTAATAAAAAATAACAGATAGGCCAGGCGATTATACCTGCAGTAACAACAAGGCTTAAAAACTGAAGCAATTGTTTCAGGGTAATTTGCGATGTTTTCGCACCAAATGTTTTTCGGATAGCTATTTCGGGCAGTTTTTGATTGATAATGTAATTTATCAGTCCGATAAATCCCATCAATGAAATAACGATAGCCATGATACTAAAAATAGTTAGTACAAAGATTATCCTAGATTCCAGATGATAATTTTTGCTCAACGTTTCCTGATAAAATTCGTAAGTAATTGCAGAAGTCTGGAATATTTCCTTCCAAGCCGTTTTTATTTTATTGATTAGCGCTTTTTCTGTACCCTCTTTATAATTGATTCCAAGTTGATATAACCTAGAATCATCATAATAAAAAATAACGGGTGAGCTTTTTCTTTGCAGCGAGAAATTTTTAAAATCATTGACTATTCCGGTAATTTCAAATTTTTGTTTACCACTTGTAAAAACTTCACCAATAGCTTCATTTGGTTTAAAACCTATTGACCGGATAAAGTTTTGGTTCACAAGTGCTTTTTTTAGGGTATCGTTTTTTTGTGCTAAACGAAACCAGTTACCATCAGAGATCTTTAGCTGATATGTTTTTGCATAATCTTCATCAACGGCTTTCATGTTGGCAAAGATTCTTTCATCATTATCTACCCTATTACAGTTTGATGTATAATTTTGTCCGTATAAAGGCGGTGCAACCTGGCACGTTGCCTGGTTAACTTCGGGCAATTGTAAAATTTTGTTTTTAAAATTTATTTTTTGATGGGTTGATGTTTCAGGAAAATGCACCAACAAATTGTTTTCTTCGTTAAAACCCAACGGTTCATTTTGCATGTAATTTAATTGCAGACGGATAGTTATAACAGAAATAATAAAAATATGAGCAATAATAAATTGAAAAATGAGAAACACTTTATAAATAGAAAATTTACGCAAGTTACGGGTTGCCGTTTTTTGTCGTAAAGCTTTAACTGGGTTATACTTTGAGATGTGAAAAGCTGGGTATATTCCAGAAATTAAACTAACAGACACCAAAATACTTAATAAAAAAAATGGAATGCTGATATGGTTATATAAACTGAGTTTAACAGAGTTTCCAATGAAGTTATTCACTATTGGTAGAAAAACCTCTACAATAATTACAGCAATAATTTCTGCAACAATTATTAAAAACGCAGCTTCGAGCAAATACTGCATTATAAGCCTTAAACGAGAGCTTCCTAGTGTTTTTTTTATGCCCACTTCTTTTGCTCTTTTAAATGCCTGAATGGTTGAAAGGTTAACAAAATTAATTATTGTAAGCACTAAAATAAATAGCGCAATACTTTCAAGTGTCCATATGATTGGTTTAGGAATATTGTAAGTTCCCGGATATGCTCCTGTTCTACTGAGATGAATTTCTTTGATGTTTTCAAGAATAAAAGAGATATTTTGTTTCTCAAAATTACTTAACTGGTAGTAAGTAGCTAATAATTTTTGTTCAATATTGTTTTTTGTTGTTATTTTATCTTTTACAATGTATGTTGCAAATCCTGTTTTTTGAGAGCCCCAGTTATCATAGTTGAAATTTACAAATTTTTCAGATAGATTATCAAGGTTTACAAGCAAAGAATACGGCAAGTGAGTATTTACAGGAGGCGATTCAATTATTCCAGCTATTTGGACCGTGATCATATTATTGATAAAAATTATTTTCCCAAGAGGGTTTTCTTTTCCGTATAGTTTTTCTGCTAAATCGGCAGTAATAAGGGCTTGCCCGGGTAATTCTATGTTGTTGGGAGAACCGTTAACAAAAGTAACATTAAAAATATTAAAAAATGAAGAGTCTACAAATGTTAGCCCGTTTTCGAAAAATGCTTTTTCATCGGTATATAAATTATTATGAGAAGCAAAATATATTTGTGATACAATTTCAATCCCCGGAATATTTTCTTTAATATGCCTGTGTAAAGGAAATGGAGCAGGATCAATTGTTGTAAAATTTGGACGGCGGGTTTCTGCAACTACCCTGTAGGTGTTATTTGCTTTTGGATGGTAATTATCAAAACTCCATTCGTTTAAAATAAAAAGAAAGATGATGAGCACTGTTGATAATGCGATTGAAAAGCCGATAATATTAATTAGAGAAAAATTTTTATTTCTCCATAATATGCGTAAAGCAATTTTTAAACTGTTCATGATGATTTATTTTTTTTCTTTCCATCAATCAAGCAACATGCCAAAAAGCATAATTTATTAATAATTAGTGTTTTGTGTTCGTAAAAGTATTGTTTTTTTTTAAACGTGTTTCTTTATGGAACACTTGACTGTTTCGTTTTGATACAAAAAAATCCGGTAAAAAGCCGGATTATAAGGAAATTATTTAGGCACTATTTACCATTCCCACTCAAAACCATCTTTGGTATCTTTTATTGTAATGCCTTTTTGGGTTAATTCATCACGTATTTTATCGGCCGTAGCAAAATCTTTATTCTTTTTGGCTTTGAGCCTTAGGGTTAAAATCATGTCAATAAGATCAGATGTGAACTCTGAGTTGTCTGACTGTTCTTTTTGTAAGCCTAAAATATCATAAACAAACGTTTGGAAAAGATTTTTTAATTGTTCCAGGCCAGTTGCGTTAATTTTTTCTTTGCCTTCTTTTATTAAATGAATAAACCGAACCGCTTCAAAAAGATGTGCGATTAAAATCGGGCTGTTTAAATCATCGTTGATGGCTTGGTAACAGTTTTCTTCTAATTCATTAATGTTAACTGTTGATTCTTTTCCTGCACTCAGTTGTTGTAAAATTTTTCCTGCTTTTAATAAACGTTCCAGCCCTTTTTCAGCTGCTTGTAATGCTTCGTTTGAAAAATCAACAGTACTTCGGTAGTGCGCCTGCAGAATAAAAAATCGAACTGTCATCGGGCTGTAGGGCTTTTCCAGCAATTTATGATTTCCAGAAAACAGTTCTTCAAGGGTAATAAAATTACCCAGTGATTTCCCCATCTTTTGTCCGTTGATGGTAATCATATTGTTGTGCATCCAGTATTTTACCGATTCTTTTTCATTAGCAGCTGTTGATTGGGCAATCTCACATTCGTGATGTGGGAAGAGTAAATCCATTCCACCGCCATGAATATCGAACTGCTCACCCAAATATTTGGTGCTCATGGTTGAGCATTCTATATGCCAGCCCGGAAAGCCATCACTCCATTTTGAGGGCCAACGCATAATATGCTCTGGTGCAGCTTTTTTCCAAAGCGCAAAATCAAAAGGATTCCTTTTTTCGTTCTGGCCCTCCAGTTGGCGGGTATTAGATTGTAAATCCTCGAGTTTGCGGCCGGAAAGTTTTCCGTAATCATGTTTTTCATTATATTTTTCAACATCAAAATAAATAGACCCGTTTACTTTATAAGCAAAGCCATGTTCAATAATTTTTTCTACCATCAACTGCTGTTCAATGATATGTCCCGAAGCTTTGGGCTCAATATTGGGACGCAGTACATTTAATGCTTCCATATTTTCATGGTAGCGATGGGTAAAATATTCAACCACTTCCATGGGCTCCAATTGTTCCAAACGTGCTTTTTTGGCAATTTTATCTTCACCTTCATCGGCATCGTTTTCTAAGTGTCCCACATCGGTTATGTTTCTTACATAACGGACTTTATAATCGCGGTGTTTCAGGTAGCGATAAAGTAAATCAAAAGTAATTGCCGGCCGGGCATGTCCTAAATGGGCATCGCCATAAACAGTGGGACCACAAACATACAATCCAACGTATGGAGGTTTTATGGGTTCAAACTTCTCTTTTTTCCTGGTTAACGAATTATAAATAATCAAATTTTTATCCATCCCTCAAAATTTTTGTTTTTTCCAACATACAAAAATAATATTATTATTGAGTTGGTTTAAAATATTGGGTCCTATTTTAACCTGCATTATTCTTAAACTTGATGAATAATGCTGCTGACGTAGGAGAAATAAAGGTTTAATTAGTATAAACCGTTGATTTTCCCAGTTAGCTTAAAGCGGATTGTTTTTTTCGAGGGTTTCTTTGGTTACTTTATAACCTGTTTCGAAAATTTCGCGCCCTTTGTCGAGGCTAAACATCCCATAATTACTAAGTCCGGCAGCTTCAATAAAAAGATCACAAAGTTTTCTCTTTTCTTTGGATATCGTGTCAACCGTTAAATGAAAAGCTCGTTCGCCAATACGAAAAATACTATCCAGGTTTTTTTCTTCTCCGGTAGGATTTACATGCGATCCAATCAGTTTTTTGCATTGATCTTTAATCGGTTCTATCGGTAAATTATCGAAAACACCGCCGTCAACAAAAGTTTTACCATCAATGATCTGTGGTTTAAAAAGCACCGGTATACTTGCCGAAGCAATAACCTTTTCAAGAATACTTCCTTGATGAAAATATTCAATTTTACCATCATTTAAGTTTGCTGCTGCTACATATAACGGTATTTTTAGCTCTTCAAAAGTTTCCGCCCGTATCGTTTTTTTTAATATTTTCGATACTTTTTCCATGGACAAAAGTCCTTTATTCGGGATAGCAACATGAGTAAAATGGAAAAGGCTGTTATGATAAAAAATCTCAAAGCTTTCTTCGGGACTGTATCCATAAGCATAAAAAATACCAGCAAGAGCCCCTGCGCTTGTTCCGGCAATAATTTCGGGGAAGACTCCTTTCTCGTTTAATGCTTTTAACACTCCCAGGTGGGCAAAACCTCGTACTCCACCACCGCTAAGCGCAATACCAATATTGTACTTAGGATTATTTAATTTTTGGAATACATTAGACATTAACCCCATAATATGATCCGATATTTACTATTTTTAGCAAAGCTATAATATACTCATTATTTTAGTCATAAAAAACAGATACTTTAAAAGAAATATAATAGTGTAATATTAAAAATCTTGGCGCCTTAGCGGTAAAAAAAATGGAAAATATGAAATGCGAACTTGCCTGACGATTTACCTTGCCCTCGGTAGGCAAGCAGTGCCGTATGGCATGCAATCAGGGATACAAAGACGCGAAGAAAAAAATATTTAGTTATAATTAAAAAGAGCTGTTCTTTTTCAGTATTTTTTGAGTTATTTTATATCCAGCTTCGAAAATTTCGCGGCCTTTATCCAGTCCGAGCATTCCATAATTGCGAAGTTCTTCAGCCTCGATAAAAAGGTCGCAAACTTCTTTCTTTTCTTTTAATTTAGCACCTACTGATAAATGAAAAGTTCGTTCAGCAATTTTCATGATGCTATCAAGATTTTCTTCTTTCTCAAGAGGATTAAGATGTGAACCAATCAACTTTTCACATTGATTTTTAATCGGTTCTATCGGTAAATTATCAAAAACGCCACCATCGACAAAAGTCTTACCATTTATTATTTGAGGTTTAAAAAGCACAGGGATGCTTGCCGAAGCAATAACTTTATCTATAATTTTACCTTGATGAAAATATTCAATCTCTCCATCGTTAAGATTGGAGGCTGCTACATATAATGGTATCTTTAACTCTTCGAACGTTTTCGCCCGAATTGTTTTTTTTAATATTTTCGATACTTTTTCCATGGAAAGAAATCCTTTATTAGGAATAGAAACCTGGGTAAAATGGAAAAGACTATTATTATAAAAAATTTCAAAACTTTCTTCGGGGCTGTACCCATCTGCATAAAAAACACCTGCAATTGCACCCGCACTTGTTCCTGAAATAATTTCAGGGTAGATATCATGCTCATTTAAAGCCTTTAATACCCCTAAATGTGCAAAGCCACGAACACCGCCGCCACTTAATGCAATGCCTGTATTGTATTTTTTACTATCCGGTTTTTTAAACATATTTGATATAAAGCCCATAGTACTGTAGTTTATTTAATTTAACAATCATACAATATACTCATTATTTCGATCATTAAAAACAGATATTTTAAAAGGAAAATATATATTGTGTAGTATTTTAAAAAAATATTATGTAATAATTAAAAAATATTCTTAGCGCCTTGGCGGCTTAGAGGTGAAAAAGTACGGAAATTTAACCGCGAAGGCACAAAGACGCAAAGAAAATTTAATATATATATATATTGTGTAATATTAAAAAAAACTTAGCGCCTTGGCGTCTTAGCGGTGCAGAAAAAAAAGAAACAAATATTACCCGCGAAGACACGAAGAAATTTAAAAGGAACCGCAAATATTCATCAAACTTCATTAATTTTGAGCAATTATATAATTTTTAAAAATTTAGGACTATGAGTTCAACACGACAACATAAAATAGAGCGGTTACTGCAGAAAGATTTGGGTGATATTTTTCAGAAAGGAACGAACACTCTGTTCAAAAATAAAATGATAACGGTTACTGCCGTAAGGGTATCGCCTGATTTGTCGATAGCTAAAGTATATTTAAGCCTTTTTCCGGTTAATGATAAAGATGAATTTATTCAATATATTAATGATATTGAAAATAAAATACGATTTGATTTGGGGAAAAGGATAAGACATCAGCTACGAAAAGTACCTGAGTTGAAGTTTTTTATTGACGACTCGTTGGATTATATCGAGAATATTGATAAGCTTTTAAAATAATTATTAGCGGTAAAAAAATAAGGAAAATATGAACCGCGAAGACACGAAGACGCGAAGAGATATTAAAAGAAATATCTTGTGTAACATATTAAAATAATACTTAGCGCCCCAGCCTGCCGGCTGGCAGGTTAGCGGTGAAAAGAAAGAAAAAAATGAAATACGATCCCATAAAAAAAAGCCTCGGAACGGTATTTAATAAACGCCCTTTTTTACGTAAATTATTTTATCGATTACTTGATTTGCTATTGTTACGCACCTGGCACATTAAAAAAGTTATCCGCAAATGGAAAAAAAATTATAAGGGTAAAGCCTGGGTTTTAGATGCAGGATCAGGGTTCGGTCAATATAGCTATTATCTTTCCAAGCAATCAAAATACTGGCAAATTTTGGGGGTTGATGTTAAGCAGGAACAAATCGATGATTGTAACCGGTTTTTCAAACAAATAAAAAAAATCGAAAAAGTACAGTTTGAATATGCCGATTTAACTCAATTTAAAAAAGAATCGGCCTTTGATTTGATTTTAAGCGTTGATGTGATGGAGCATATTGAAGACGATATTACTGTATTTCGTAATTTTTATGCTTCGCTAAAGCCAAGAGGAATGTTGTTAATATCTACTCCATCAGACCAGGGTGGCTCGGATGTTCATGGCGATGATGACCATTCATTTATCGATGAGCATGTTCGCGATGGATATAATATTAACGAAATTGAAGAGAAACTTGAAAAAGCGGGTTTTTCAAATGTGGAAAGCAACTATTCATACGGAACACCGGGTAAAATATCCTGGAAACTATCGATGAAGTACCCGATTTTAATGTTAAATGCAAGCAAATTATTTTTTATCATCTTGCCTGTTTATTATATCTTAGCCTATCCGATATCAATTGTTTTAAATTATTTTGATATAAACCAAAAACATCAAACCGGAACCGGGTTAATAGTAAAAGCGTATAAACAATAAAATCTAAAAATAAAAAATTTTGAATTTTCCCGTATTTATATCGAAACGTTATTTAATTGCCAAAAAATCGCGAAATGCCATTAATATTATTTCAATGATTTCGATTATTGGCGTAACCATTGGGGTGGCATCTTTAATTGTTGTTTTGTCTGTTTTTAATGGTTTCGACGAGGTAATCAAGTCGATGTATAATGCCTTTGATCCGGATTTGAAAATAACACCGGTTACCGGGAAAGTTTTTACAGTAAACGATAGTTTAAAAACGAAAATTATCAATCATTCAAATGTTTTTGATGTAGCAGAGACTTTCGAAGAAAATGCATTGTTAAAGTATAGCGACCAACAATATATTGCTACCATTAAAGGCGTGAGTGATAATTTTGAAAATATTTCCGGAGTAGATACCATGATGGTCGCTGGAGACTTTATCCTGAAGAAAAACGATCAAAATTACGCCGTGGTTGGACAAGGTGTAGCCTATTATTTATCGCTCGGATTGAATTATATCGACCCTATAATAATCTATGTTCCAAGGCGCGATGCTAATATTACGACGAATCCTGCCAGCGCTTTTAACAGAAACTATATTTTTCCTTCTGGTGTTTTTGGTATTCAACAGGAATTCGATACCAAATATATTATTGTACCATTAGATTATGCAAGGGAATTATTTGATTACAACCAGGAAGTTAGTGCTCTTGAAGTTAAATTAAATGATTTAAGACAATTAAATAATACCCAAAATGAACTAAAGGATATTTTAGGCTATGATTTCGTGATAAAAAATAGACACCAACAGCATGAGTCGTTCTATAAAATTATGAAATCAGAAAAAATATATATTTTTATTATACTCACCTTTATACTTATTATAGCCTCTTTTAATATTATAGGCTCATTAACCATGTTAATCATTGATAAAAAAGAGGACATTGCTACATTTCGAAGCCTGGGAGCGAATTTAAAAACCATACGACAGATATTTTTAACGGAGGGTTGGCTTATAACTATAGTAGGCGCTGTTTTTGGATTAATACTGGGAGGTCTCATTTGTTTGCTGCAAATTAAATTTGAGCTGGTAAAGCTTCAGGGCTCAGCTTCATTTATAATTGATGCCTATCCTGTAGCAATAAGCTGGACTGATTTTGTGGCTGTTTTTGTAACCATAAGTTTGATTGGCTTTTTAGCTGCCTGGTATCCAGTTAGATATATTACCAGAAGATATGTTATTCAAGAGTTAGAACGTGTTTAGTTATTGATTATTCGTCACTTATTTAAAAAAGTTATTAACAAAAAAATGAAAGTAAAATTTTTTTTGTTTTTGAAATGTTGATAAAAATTGACCAATAAGTGCCCGATTATTAATAATTTTGAAACAAAAGGTTCAGTCAAAACGTAAAATTTTATTAACATTGTATTTATTTTATTAACAATTCGCCAAAATTTGTAGCTCATGTTCAGAAATATGAGAATTTTTATTTTTTTGTCCCTAACTGTTTTTCTTGCCTTTGCAACCACAAAAGCAGCTTTTTCAGATAGTCGATATTGGGTAAACGGATCGGGAAACTGGAACGATCCTCAACAATGGTCTGAGACCCCAGGTGGTGCTCCGGGAGCAACCGTACCCACTAAGAAAGACCATGTTGTTTTTGATCATAATTCGTTTACATCAAACAACCAAACTGTTATTATAAAAGAGGTAGTTTATTGTAACGATTTTCGATGGGAGGTGGACAATTTCCAACCAACCTTAAAAAGCTCTTCATTTCTGTTTAAAAAATGGACCAAAGCAGAAATTCATGTTTATGGTTCGTTATTAATTAACGAAAATGTTAATCATGCATTTTTTGGCGATATTGTTTTAAAAAGTGATAATGAAAATAAATCAATATCCGTATCTGAGTCTCTTAATTCTGATCTTATTTTAGAAGGAAAAGGTTCCTGGATATTAGACAATCATTTAAAAACAACAAAAAATATTGTAATAATTGAAGGAACATTAATTGCAAACAAGAATGTAATAGAATGTGATCAATTTATTTCGTCTGGGAACCAAAAGAAGTATATAAATCTGGAATCATCATCAGTATATTTTTCCAAACTTAATTTAGATGAAGGGCGTAATTTAAATATACAAAAAGATATTAATTCATTTATATCCTCTCAACCAATAACTAATAAAAATATTAAAACAGGGGAAATTGAATTTCATAATATTACCTATGCTTCCAATAAGGAGGCAAAAAGTATTACTTTTGATTTAGACGTTGATTCAGTCACTTGTTTTGAGGGATCGGACGGAAGCATAAGAATTTATAATGTTTCCGGGACACCAAATTTTAAATATCAGCTTTGGGATGGAGAACCTTGGGAATCTTCGAATAACATTATTTCACAATCTGATTTTATTTCAAATACTGAATATATTTTTAGTGGTTTAGAAGCACACCCATATTATATACAAATTATTGATCAAGAAGGGTCTACATCTCAATTAGTGCCTGTTTACGAACCCGATAAATTTATAGGGGACTCCATTGGCGTTAATCAGGGCTTATCCTGCTACAATAGCAGTGATGCAGAGCTTGAAGCATATGCTTCAGGCGGAACAGAACCCTACTCCTATCAATGGGTTAAATATAATGGAGCTACATGGGATACCTTAACAACAGATGATCCTTCCCATAAGATATTAACAGGAGCATCCATTGGATGGTATAAAGTATTGATAAAAGATAAATACAATTGTGGAAGCCCTCCCTATGCAGAAATAGAAATTTACTTTTTGCCGGGTTATGGGTATGATGATTATATCCCCAATGAAATTGTAATTACTGGAGTAGACTATACCAACAGCTGTACTACCCCCAACAATACCGGAACGATTACCATTAGCGGAAGCGGGGGAACCGGAGCTTTAACCTATGCCATCGTACGTGCTAGTGACAACGATTCCACAACAAACGCCACCGGCGTTTTTGAAAATCTACTTGCCGACACCTATAGAATATATGTTATTGATGCGAATGGATGTGTGAAAAAGGGAAGTGATATTACAATTACTCAGTTAGCGAATCCTACAGCATCAATTATTCCTGATAATCCTACGATTTGTCCCAATTCAACAATCGAGCTGGATGGAAATCCAACCCTTAGTCCCGATGGTTCATCCATTGACAGTCATGAATGGACCGGGGATATATCCTACCTGGATTTTACCGATATACAAAAACCGGATTTTACCGGTTCGTCCATCGGGACATTTAACTTAACTTATACAGTTACTGATAACAATGGTTGTACAGGCAATGATAATGTAACTATTACCGTTGAAGATAATGATCCCCCGACAGCAGTTTGTCAAGATATTACTGTAGAGCTGGATGCTACCGGAAATGTAACTATTTCCGGTGTCGATATTGACGATGGATCTACAGATAATTGTACTTCTCAGGCGAACCTTACCCTTACGGCTGCTCCTAACAGCTTCGACTGTTCGGATCTGGGGGACAATTCGGTAATCCTGACGGTAACCGATGAACAGGGAAACTTTTCAACTTGTACAGCCACGGTAACGGTCGAAGACAATATAGCTCCCACCTTAACCTGTCCCGGGAATGTTGTTCAGGACAATGATGCGGGATTGTGTACGGCAGAAGTGTATGGATTAGCCCCTACTACGGATGACAATTGTAGCGTTGTATTACAAACCTGGACCATGGGCGGAGCCACCACCGGCAGTTCACCGGCCACAGGGATCCATGATATTTCGGGTACAGCCTTTAACTCGGGAGTAACTACCGTTACTTATCGTGTTGAAGATTTATCCGGCAATTTTAATGAATGTAGCTTTACGGTAACGATCAATGATACCGAAGCTCCCACGATCAGCTGTCCTGCCGATGTAAGTGTAAATACCTCGGATGACGGCACCGGCGATTGCAGCACGACTGCCGCCTTAGGAACACCCACAACCGATGATAATTGTGGTGTAAGTTCAGTGATTGCTCAGGT
>Ga0209931_1000025_pt1 | contig 77005 bp, 77 predicted proteins | sample SalPonR1_B_D1_MG_FD_185697 | JGI IMG/M metagenome (GOLD analysis project Ga0209931, IMG submission 185697) | Salt pond soil microbial communities from South San Francisco under conditions of wetland restoration - Salt Pond MetaG R1_B_D1_MG... ...
GCTGATGGCTTCTTTCAGATTCCAAATCGCTTTGGACACCCTTGCCAATTACTAATGTTTCCTATCAACTCGGCACATACAGAGACTTGCACTCTGCTAGTTTATTACCATGCCCGACATACAAAAAGGAGAGCAAAATCGGCTCTCCTTGTATCATAATATTTAAACAAAATTTAATCTAATTTATGAATGACCAACCCACTTCTTAATTTTGGTTCAAACCAAGTTGTTTTAGGTGGCATTATATTGCCTGTATCGGCAATATTAATAAGTTGCTGCATAGAAACAGGATACAAAGCAAAAGCAACTTTCATAGTACCGCTATCAACACGCTTTTTCAACTCCACCAAACCTCTTATACCACCAACAAAGTCGATGCGGTTAGAAGTTCTTAAATCCTTTATATCAAGAATTGGCTCAAGCACATGTTTCGATAAAATGGTAACATCCAAAACACCTATCGGGTCTTTATCATCATAAGTACCATCTTTAGGGGTTAACTTATACCAATTGCCGTCAAGATACATGCTAAATTCGTGTAATTTAGATGGTTTGTAAATTTCTGAACCAACTTTTTCTACTGTAAAAACACTTTTTAATTTTTCAATAAAGTCAGCTTCGGACAAACCATTCATATCTTTAACCACACGGTTATAATCGATAATATTTAACTGATCATCAGGAAAATGAACAGCCATAAAAAAATTATATTCTTCGTTTCCGGTATGATTTGGATTTTGTTCTTTTTTCTCTAACCCGATACGAGCAGCAGCTGCTGTTCTGTGATGCCCGTCGGCAACATAAGTATAAGGTACTTTTGTTGCAAACAATTCTTCCAATTTTTTGTTGGTTTCAGCATCATTAACGGGCCAAAAATGATGGCCAAATCCATCTTCGGCAACAAAATCATACTCCGCTTCCTGATTTTTTACAATATTTTCTACGATACTATCAATTTCAGGAACCGCTTTATAGGAAAAAAATACCGGTTCGATATTTGCATTGGTATAACGCGTTAAAACCATTCTGTCTTCTTCTTTTTCAGGGCGTGTAAGCTCATGCTTTTTGATAATTCCTTTATTGTAATCTTCGCACGCAGCAGCACCTACAAGACCATACTGTGTTTTGCCATCCATGGTTTGTGCATAAATATAAAATTTAGGTTCATCATCTTGTACCAACCACCCTTTTTCCTGAAATCTTTTAAAATTTTCTACGGCTTTATTGTAAACCGTATCTGAATGGATGTCGGTACCTTCAAGACAATCAATTTCGGCACGTGTGATATGTAATAATGAATTTTCTTTTCCCTTGGCCATTTGAGCTGCTTCTTCACTGTTCATAACATCGTATGGTAACGACGCTAAATCTTTAACTATATCTCCGGGTGGCCTCAATCCCTTAAAAGGTTTTACTATCGCCATTTTTTTTAATTTATTAAAAGATTAATATATTTTTAATGTAATAATTCAATGATGCAATGATGAAATGATTCTATAATATTTTTTTCAATGAATGAATCAATGAATCAAAAATTAATTAGTTCACTTTAAATGTTTCGTTTCCGTTTTCGATAAAATCAACGATTTGTTCAGCAGCAGCTTTTCCTGCGTTTATATTTGCTTCTGCTGTTTGTGCACCCATTTTTTTAGGTGTAAAGAAATACCTGCCTTCATATTTGGCTTCAATTTCATCTTTGCAATCGGGAGCAATATCCGAAACATATTTAAAATCGTCTCTTTCGGCAAAAACTTTCAGTAATTCTTCTTCGTTAATTACTTCTTTTCTTGCTGTATTTAACAGTGTTGCGTTTTTAGGCATTTTGTTTAATAAATCGTAACCAATTGATTTTTTGGTTTTATCATTGGCAGGAATATGTAATGAAACATACTGACAGGTAGAATATAATTCTTCAACAGAATTTAAAGGTTTAATTCCTTCTTTTTCCATTTTTGCTTTATCCACAAATGGATCGAAAGCATAAATATCCATACCAAAACCTTTGGCAATTTCGGCTACATATTTTCCAACATTACCATAAGCATGGATTCCCAATTTTTTGTATCGTAATTCTGTACCGGGTTTCCCATTATAATTACCACGAGCAATAGATACCATCATTCCAAGCGCTAATTCGGCAACGGCATTTGAATTTTGCCCAGGGGTATTCATAGCTACGATATTTTTAGCCGTACAAGCATCAAGGTCAAGATTATCATACCCTGCTCCGCCTCTGACAACTATTTTAAGGTTTTTAGCTGCATCAATCACTTCTTTAGTAACCTTATCGCTACGAACGATTAATGCATCAACATCTTCTACGGCTTTTAATAAATCAGCTTTATCAGTATATTTTTCAAGAAGTACCAGTTCGTATCCGGCTTTATCTAAAACTTCTTTGATTTGTGTTACTGCTGCCGGGGCAAAAGGTTTTTCGGTTGCAACAAGTACTTTTTTCATATCATTAAATTTTTAATAGTTAATAAAAAGACTCAAAGCATTAAAGCTCTGAGTCTGCAATTGTCAAAAAAATTATTAAGCATTCTTAGCTTCAAAATCTTTCATTGCTTTAACCAATGCATTTACATCTTCCATTGTACATGCATTGTAAGTAGAGGCTCTGAAACCACCAACAGAACGGTGTCCCTTAATTCCTACACAATTTTGTTCCGCAGCATAAGCAATAAAATCTTTATCTAAATCTTTGTATTTATCCTCCATTACAAATACTATATTCATTCTAGAACGATCCTCTTTTACTACCGGACTAACAAACATTTTACTTTCGTCGATGGTTTTGTAAAGCAAATCAGCTCTTTCATCGGCTAATTTGTTCATTGCATCAACTCCACCCATTGATTTAACCCACTTTAATGTTTCGCGAACGGCAAAAACATTTACTACCGGAGGTGTGTTGAACATAGAGCCTTTATCCATGTGAGTTTTATATTGCAGCATAGTAGGGATCTTACGGTCGGCCAGCACTTTTTCTAACATATCGTCTCTGATAATTACAAAAGTTACACCGGCTGGACCTAAATTTTTCTGAGCACCACCATAAATCATGGCATATTTAGAAACATCTACCGGACGGCTTAAAAAGTCTGATGACATATCAGCAATTAAAGGTAATCCGCCAAAATCATAATCTTCGAAAATTTCGGTACCACGAATTGTATTATTGGTAGTAATATGAACGTAATCAACATCCTTAGGCACATCAAACCCTTTTGGGATACAAGTATAATCTTTATCCTCAGAGGATGCTTCAACCACTTCACCCCAAAGTTTTGCTTCTTTAATGGCTTTGGCTGACCATGTTCCGGTATTCAAATAAAATGCTTTTGATTTTAAGAAGTTGTAAGGAATCATGGCGAACTGCAAACTAGCTCCACCTCCTAAAAATAAAACAGAGTATCCTTCTGGGATACTAAGTACTTCTTTCATTAATTCAACCGTCTCATCCATTACGGCTTGAAATTCTTTGCTTCGGTGAGAGACTTCAAGAATCGATTGTCCAATCCCATCTAAATCAAGAATAGCTTCAGAAGTATTCTTTAATAATGGATCTGACAATTTACACGGACCTGCGTTAAAAATATGCTTTCTCATAATGTATTGTTTTTAAATTTGTTAACTAATTTTAATTTTTGATTGCAAGATGCAAATAAATTTTAAATTTTTCGAGCTTATTTATATGATGTTTAACACCTTTTTTTAAAAACCCGATCGAAAATGGAAGTATAAAAATAAGCATAAACCCCCGATTTTAAAACTCTATTTATTAAAACTCTTTTGTTCAACCAAATAATTATCTCTAAGCAATACAACAACGCTTGTAATATCTATTTGGAAACAATAATCAATAATATATCCCAATCCTAAACTGGTAAGTCGCTGATATTGATAAATAGTTTTAATATAGGCTAAAATGTCCCTTTTAGCCAATGACCATAAATCCATTGATGCCATTGCTGAATCACAATTAGTAGTAAATTGCCTGGTTGTTAAAAGTTCTTCGGATAATGCTCCGGAAAATAAAGCATCTTCAGTACAAAAATTACCTTGCCATCCTGAACATAACAGTAATACATCGTTATCTTCCTTTTTAATATACTCAGTTACTGCCGATAAATTGAGGAATGAGGCAATAGTAACTTGTTTTGCATTTTTAGCAGAATTAATTGTATTTGTTCCATTCGTTGAGCTATAGACCAGCGTTTTTCCTTTAATATTTTTTTCGGTAAATACATAGGGTGAATTACTAAAATCGGCAAAATCTATTGTTACTCCATTTCGTTCAGCTGCAACTAAGAAACCTTTTTCTTTATATTTTTTTGCTTCGTTTAAATCGTTAACCGGAATTAATTTATCTAATCCATTTTTAAACATGGTGGTTATAATCGTTGTTGCTCTTAAAATATCAACTATAACAACCATTTTATTATTAAGATGAAATTTCCCTAGCAATTCAGGAGTAAAACACACTTCAATTGTTTTCATAGTTTTTATATTTTTACTTACAGATAATAAGTAATTATTATGATATTACCAAAAAATAAACAAAAAACCCTGCTTCAAAAAGCAGGGTAAAAAGTATATTATTTTAACGATTTTATTATTATTTACTCAAATGAAAGGGTGGTTTAGCCACTATTGCTTTCAGTTTTTTATTTCTTACTTCAATAAAAATTTCGGTACCGGCTTTCCAGAATCCTTTTTTCAAGTAAGCCATGCCAATTCCTTTTTTAATCATTGGCGACATGGTTCCGGAAGTTACTTCACCGATTTCATTTCCTTCGGCATCAACAACTTCGTAATGCTGACGAGGAATTCCACGATCTTCCATAATAAAACCTTTCAAGCGTTTTTCCACACCTTCTTCTTTTTGTTTTTGCCATTTTTCGCGGTCAATAAAATCATTTCCCCCCACAAATTTGGTAATCCATCCTAATCCTCCTTCGATAGCAGATGTTGTATCATCAATATCATTACCATATAAACAAAATCCGGATTCAAGCCTAAGGGTGTCACGAGCTCCTAATCCAATAGGTTTTATTCCAAATTCTTCTCCTGCTTCAAAAACGGCTTTCCATAATTTATCAGCCTCTTCGTTGGCAACATAAATTTCACAACCTCCTGCTCCGGTATAACCTGTTGTAGAAAAAATCACTTCCTTAATTCCAGCAAATTCAATTTTTTTAAAGGTGTAAAACTCCATATCCACTATATTATCGGCAGTGAGTTTTTGCATGGCTTTTAAAGCTAATGGTCCTTGAATAGCAAGTTGAGCAATTTCGTCAGAAGCATTGTAAACTTCTTTTCCAATTTCAAGCCCCATTTCTTTAGCTTGTTTTGTTACCCAAGCCCAGTCTTTATCAATATTTGCTGCATTAACAACCAACAAATAGGTTTCTTTATCAAACATATAAACCAGGAGATCGTCGACAATTCCCCCTTTTCCATTGGGAAAACATGTATATTGAACTTTACCTTCGTACAAATCGGTAACATTGTTTGATGTAATTTTTTGAACTAAATCCAATGCTTTTGGGCCTTTTACCCAAAACTCACCCATATGGGAAACATCAAAAACACCTACTTTTTCGCGAACGGTAATATGTTCATCATTAATTCCTGAATACTCTATAGGCATATTATATCCTGCAAAAGGATGCATCTTTGCTCCCAGTTCAAGATGAAACTTTGTGAATGCTGTATTTTTCATTGTATGTATTTTTATTTTATAATTATATTTTTTTACTTGTCACAAAGCTATAAAAATTTATTCATAAAATTAATGATATAGCAAAAAGCAAAAGGATGATTTTAAATAATCATCCTTTACTTTTAATAAAAATATTTCTTGTGGGTTATTTACTTAGAACTTTAAATTCTACTCTACGGTTCTGTGCCCTTCCTTCTGCTGTATTGTTATCAGCAACCGGTTGTGTAAATGAATACCCTTTATATTCAAGTCTTGATTTATCTAAACCCTGATTAATTAAATAATCGACTACACTTTTTGCTCGTGCTTCGGATAATTTCTGATTGACTCTATAAGAGCCAACATTATCAGTATGCCCGGAAATTTCCAGACGAATTCCCGGATTTTCTTTTAGTAATGTTGCTACTCTTTCTAATTCGGTTGTTGATTGAGGTTTCAAGGTTGCTTTATTGGTTTCGAAGAAAATATTTTTTAGTACCATTTTTGCGCCAACGTCAATTTTGTCCAATTGAAAATTAGCTTGAACTTTACTGTCAACAACTTGCTTATCAGATAAATTAACAATGGTTACATAAAATAAATAATTTTTGGCTGTAACCTCAACTCCATAATCTTTTTTCTTAGGGATACGAATTTTATAATTTCCTAAGGTATCTGAAAGCCCAGTAGCAACTACCTTACTCAACTCTGTATCAATCACTTCTACTTTAGCCTGAATAGGTATACCTTCCTTTGAATCGGTAATCATACCTACCATAAACAAGGCTGTATCAACTTTCAATTCTTGGGGAGTGATATAAAACAAATCATCAACTGGTTTGTATTCCCATGCCAGGTGAATATCATCAGTAGTTACTTTTAGCTCTTTTTCTTCACCCAAAAATATAATTTTATAAAGATCAAAACCTCCATTTCCATTTTGGCGAACAGAAGAGTAATAGGCTTGTTTATTATTTTCGTCCATCTTAAGGAATAAATCATCATTAGGAGTATTAATAGGGTATCCTAAGTTTTCAGGATTAGACCACATTTTATCTACATCACGTTCCATAACAAATACATCAAATCCACCCATTGAGTTATGTCCTTTCGAGCTAAAATATACTTTATCTTCTTTTGGATGCCAATAAACTCCTTCTTCATCATAAGGAGTATTTATGGCTGCACCTAAATTAATCGGTGCTGACCACTTTCCTTTTTCGTCGAGTTTACTGTAAAATAAATCCATTCCGCCTATCGTTCCCTCTTGGTTCGACACAAAAATCATTTCAGTTTCATCAGGACTTAATGCAATAGTCGTTTCTTTGTATTTAGATGAAACTTTTCCTTTTAATTTTTTAGGAGATTTCCACTTATCATTTTTCAGTTCACTAACTAATATTTCTCCTCCGTTTTTCTTTCCATTATATAAATAAATTTCATTACCATCGTTGGAAAATAACAAAACAGACTCATTATTTTTTGATTCGAGCTTATTTTCAAGCAATTTAGGTTTTCTCCAAAGTTCACCAGCCTGATCTGAAAAAAAGACATTTTCAATAAATTTATTGTCTATATCAAGACGTTTATTTTTTTCTGTTTCCCTTCGGGAGGTGAAGTATAATAAATCCTGGGAAGGATGTAACACTGGATTGTAATCATCATATTCTGAATTTACTCGTGATCCGAGATTATTAATAATAACACGAACTGGATTATTTACCAATTCTTTACCGTACTTACATTCTTTAATGTATCTATCGATATTTACATCAAGATACTCGAGTTCTTTAATAGAAAAAGAGCTATAGTAAGCTTTATAGCTATCAATCGCCTGGTTAAAATTTAAATTTAAATGATAAGCTCTAGCCATCATAAAATGGATATCGTCTGTAACATTCTCATTCTTAAGATATGTTTTTTCTAGAAACTCAGTAGCTTTATAAAATTCATTTGTAGAAAGATAACATACCCCAATTTTATAGTTTAATTTAACACAATCACTATTGTATTTGTAAGCTCGTAAATAATGTTCAAGGGCATTTGGGTATGTTCCTAATCCAGCTGAAAAAAGTTTTTCTCCTGCTTTTACTTCTTTCCAGGCATCTTTAAACCCTACTTCTTTATATTCAATTCTAAAATCTTTCTTTTTAATCTTAACATTTCCCTGAGCTAAAATATGCAGGCTTGTTTGTGTGACAAGTATTAATGCTAGTATAATTGGTTTTAAAATTTTCATTTTGCGTAGTATTTATTATTCACATTCAGAAATATATTTCTCAGCTTCTTCAATTCCCAGTTCTTTAGCTTTTTTCCAATCACTACAGGCGGCTTCAAACTTTCCCAAAAACTCTTTGGCATATCCCCTGTTTAAGTAGGCTTCGCCATATTCATTATCGAGTTCTATAGCCTTATCTAAATCATCAACAGCGCCCAAATAATTTTCAAGTTTTATTTTTGTTATGGCAGCATTATTATATCCTGGAGCATAATCCTTTTTTATTTCAATTACTTTAGAAAAATCATTTAATGCTTTTTCATATTCGGTCATCTGAAAATATGCATTTCCTCTATTATTGAAAGCAATGTAAAATTGGGGATCTTTTTTTATGGCTTGTGTATAATCATCAATTGCTCCTTGAAAATCTCCCGTTTTAATTTTACAAGAAGCTCGATTATCATAAGCATTTATAATAGTGGAATCATAGGCAATGGCCTGGTTGTAATCATGTATTGCACCATGATAATCACCAAGCAATTTTTTAGTGCTGGCTCTTTCGTTAAAAGCATAAGCAAAATCATACTTTTTATCAATAGCCATTGTAAAATCAATTAATGCACTATTATAATCCTGCAATTTAAAGTTCATCAACCCTCTAAAATAATAAACTTTATTTTCAGTAAAGCCTTTTTGTATTGCGCGGGTGAAATCGGTTAAAGCCTCCTGATAATTATTCATTAAAATATTAAGATATCCTCTTAAATAAAAAGCTTCTGCAGCCTCTTCATCAGTAGCAATTGCTCTAGCAACATCATCCACAGCTAAATCATATTCTTTGTTAAGAATTTTTATCTTAGCCCTTTCAATATAGGGTAATGCAAACTCGGGTTGGATAAACAAACTTTCATCAAATTTTGCATGAGCATCAGTATACTTGCCATCGGCTGCAAGCCTCACTCCTTCGTTATAAACTAAACGTGACTTTTTTTCCAACTCTTTTAAAGCTTGTTCGTCTTGTGCTGTTGCACTTACGAATAAAGCGAATAAACATAGTAAAAGAATGGTTTTTTTCATATTAATTAGGTTAATTTGCTTTAAACTAAGCATGAATAAGTATTATTTATGGTATTAAAAAAAACTTCTCAATTGGTTTTTAATTGAAAAAAAATATTACATAAAATGTAAAGTAAAAATAAAAATTTTAATTTCGAAACACTAGAAACTATTTTATTTATTTTATAAATTAGTAAAAGTATATTTAATAATTGAAACAATTTAGATAAAAAATATGAAACAAGAGAATAAATTAATCAACCTTTCCTATTTAAGATCCATAAGTAATGGTGACAATACGTTTATTCTCGAATTAATAAAAATGTTTTTTGAACAAGTTCCTGAATATCAAAAAATGCTACATCAATTATACAATAAAAAAGATTGGAATAATTTAGCTAGAACAGCCCACAAAGCAAAATCTGCAATCCTTATGGTTGGTATGGACAAACTTGCTGCCGAACTTAAAAAATTAGAAGAAAATGCTAAAGAAGAAAAAAATATTCATGAATATCAAGAAATAATTGCTAACTTTGTAAGTCAAAGTGACATTGCTATCAATGAACTAAAATTAATACAAAATAAGATAATTTAGAATATTAACTATAAAACCGGAATCTATGTTAGAAAACGAAACCAAAAATGGCGTTGAGATATTATCTTTTGACAATATGAATAAATTAAATATCTTAATTGCACAAACTCTTAAGGAAGAGGTAGCTCAATATTTAACAAAAGCCAACACAAAGCTGATATTAAATCTTGAAGGAATTGAATATGTAGACAGTTCTGGTTTTGGTGCATTACTTTCAATTTTGAGAAATGCAAAAAACAACGATAGCCAGTTTAAAATTTGCAATGTATCATCGGATGTAATGGAACTTATTAAACTGCTTCAGTTACATAATGTTTTTGATATTTGCGACAATATTGATGAATGCTTAAACTCATTTGAATAAAATAAGCCCGGAAAAACCGGGCTTTCTTCATTAATTACGAAAAATTAAACCTCTCTCATCTTTATCCACAATAATTTTTTTATCCTTGTCTATCGTATTGGCAATAATTTTCTTCGACAGTTCATTCAAAATTTCCTTTTGAATTATTCGTTTTACTGGTCTTGCTCCATAATGCGGGTCGAATCCGGCTTTTCCAATCCAGTTAACCGCTTCGTCCGTAATATCAATAGAAATATTTTGTGCTTTTAACATCTTTTGAATCATTATAAATTGTAATCTAACGATATCATTTATTTCTTTCTCTGTAAGCGGAGCAAACATAACAATCTCATCAACACGGTTAATAAATTCGGGTCTGATAGATTGTTTTAAAACTCCAAGCACTTTTTGTTTTGTCTCTTCCAGTACAACATCTCTGTTTGTATCATTTAATTTAGAAATATCTTCCTGGATAATATGCGATCCCACATTAGAGGTCATGATAATGATAGTGTTCTTAAAATTCACCAACCGCCCCTTATTGTCAGTTAAGCGACCATCGTCCAACATTTGCAGCAAAATATTAAAGACATCGGGATGCGCTTTTTCGATTTCATCCAACAAGATAACCGAGTAAGGTTTTCTCCGAACAGATTCGGTTAATTGTCCGCCTTCGTCATAACCCACATAACCGGGAGGTGCTCCTACCAATCGTGAAACAGAATGTCTTTCCTGGTATTCGGACATATCAATCCGTGTCATCATATTTTCATCATCAAACAAAAATTTGGCTAAAGATTTTGCCAGTTCTGTTTTACCCACACCGGTAGTTCCTAAAAATATAAACGAACCAATGGGCTTTTTAGCATCCTGCAAGCCTGCTCTGCTTCGCCTTACAGCATCGGAAACCGCAGCAATAGCTTCATCCTGACCAACCACTCTGTTGTGCAACTCATCTTCGAGTTTTAATAATTTTTCTTTTTCGCTCTGAAGCATTCTACTCACAGGGATTCCTGTCCATTTTGCGATAATTTCAGCAATATCTTCGCTTTCTACTTCCTCTTTAATCATAGCTGTTTCGCTTTGATGCTGAATAAGTTCTTCTTTAAGCATTTCAACGTTGGCATTTGCTTCTTTAATTTTACCATACCTGATTTCAGCTACCCGACCATAATCGCCATCACGTTCTGCTTGCTCGGCTTCCAATTTAAATCGATCAATAAGTTCTTTATTTTTTTGTATCTGGTCAATAATCGACTTTTCGTTTTCCCACTTTGAACGCATTTGGTTAAGCTCATCGGATAGATTAGCTACAATTTCACTTAGTTCATTAACTTTCTTTTTATCGCCTTCGCGCTTAATAGCTTCTCGCTCGATTTCCAGTTGTTTAATTTTACGTTCAATTTCGTCAATACTTTCAGGAACAGAGTTCATCTCCAAACGCAACTTCGAGGCAGCCTCGTCAATAAGGTCAATAGCTTTATCGGGCAAAAACCGGTCAGAAATATATCGCTGCGAAAGCTCTACAGCAGAAATTAGCGCATCATCTTTAATACGTACCTTATGGTGCGTTTCATACCGGTCTTTTAATCCGCGTAAGATAGAAATTGCACTTAACGTATCCGGCTCGTTAATCATTACTTTCTGGAATCGACGTTCGAGTGCTTTATCATTTTCAAAATACTTCTGGTACTCGTTTAGTGTAGTAGCTCCAATGGCTCTGAGCTCGCCTTTTGCAAGTGCTGGTTTTAGTATATTGGCTGCATCCATTGCTCCTTCGCTCTTTCCTGCTCCAACAAGGGTGTGTATCTCATCGATAAACATTAAAATCTCACCATCAGAAGCAATTACTTCTTTGATAACCGATTTTAAGCGTTCTTCGAACTCGCCTTTATATTTTGCTCCGGCGATAAGCGCTCCCATATCCAGTGCAAATATTTGTTTATTTTTAAGGTTCTCGGGCACATCTCCATTTAAAATTCTATGAGCAATGCCTTCGGCTATAGCTGTTTTTCCTACCCCAGGCTCCCCAATCAAAATCGGATTATTTTTGGTACGGCGCGAAATAATTTGAAGCACCCGCCGAATCTCATCATCACGTCCAATCACGGGGTCTAACTTACCGGCCCTGGCCTGTTCAATTAAATTAATCGCAAACCGATTGAGTGAGTTATAAGTATCTTCGGACGTTTGACTATCTACTTTTGAGCCTTTGCGCAAATCCTGAATCGCATTTTTTAAGTCTTTTTCCCTAATACCATTATCTTTCATCAGCTGAGCAATGGCATCACCCGACTGCAATATTCCCAGAAAAATATGTTCAACCGAAACAAACTGATCACCCATTTCTTTCGATATGTTCATGGCTTTTTGCAATGATTGGTTTGCTTCTTTTGAAAGATAAGGCTCTCCTCCTGATACTTTTGGATAAGATTCAACGATCTTATCCAATACTTTCTCAAAATTTACAGGATTCACATTCAACTTCTTAAGTAAAAAATTAGATAAATTTTCACCCTGCGATAAAATACCTTTTAGCAAATGCCCATTTTCAATGGCTTGGTGCTGATACCCCTGGGCAATAGTAAATGCCTGCTGAATAGCCTCCTGTGATTTTATGGTAAATTGGTCAAATTTCATATATCTGTTTCTCCTTTGCTTTTTAATTTTTATTTTAACGCAACAAAATAATTGCCAATATTCAAAAACTGCCTTTTTGTCCTTAAGTTGTTAATAAATTAAGACAAATTGACATTCGTGTAACAAAAATAATTCAACCATTCGTTATTTGGATAAATAATATGTTTGAGTTACTTTTAAAACGTATATTTTGATCAAAAAGCTATGAATTACCATCTGCTTACCATGGATATCATCGATTATCAAGATAACTTTTTCATTATTGAAATATCGTTGGATGATGAACATTGCAGGATTCAATTCTCTCCGGACACAAAAGCAATATTTTATCTGGATGACAATAACTTATATTCCTTTTTACAGATTAGAGAATTTCAACTGCGAAAAATTTTACACAACAAAAGGCCTGAAAGTTTTTATAAAGGTTTCAGCTTAAAATTTGTGCTTACTGATAGCTTGCCGGATCCACAATTTTACGACCGAACAAAAATCACCCTCTTAGACAACAGAAATAATAAACACCTTGTAACCAAAAGGGATAAAAAAACAGAAGGAATTCCAGAGCTTTTTACCGATGGCTCATTTAATCACCAAAAACAAACCGGAGGATTTGCTCTATTAATTAAAGAGAAACCTTCGGAATATAAAATCTTACAAGGACCAACCAAAAGAAAAGGAAATAACTTAATCGAGTTGCTAGCTGTGATAAAAGGACTGGAATACTTAAAAGACAAACCAGCATTAAGGATTGTTACCGACAGTCAATATGTTATTAAAGGAATAAGTGAGTGGTTGCCTGTATGGAAAATTAATGATTTCTATACCGCTAATGGAACCCGTGCAAAAAACATAACCGACTGGAAAAAAATTGACCGGTTAATTGCAGGGAAATATATAGAATTAGAATGGGTAAAATCTCATGCTGATCATTTTGAAAATACCATTTGCGATCTAAAAGCGAAATCAATAACAAAATATAATTATCATGAGAAAAATTAACAAAAAACCTACTCCTTTAATTTACCCGGTTCCTTCGGCAATGGTAAGCTGTGGAACAAATGAAAATGAATATAATATTATTACTATTGCATGGACAGGCACTGTTTGCTCTGTTCCGCCCATGTGTTACATATCCATCCGAAAGGAAAGGCATTCCTATGATATTGTAAAACGTACCAAAGAATTTGTTATCAACTATTCTACCAAAGATTTAGCTTACGAAGCTGATTGGTGTGGACGTAAATCAGGAAAAGATTACCAAAAGTTTAAAAAACTAAATTTAACTCCCGTTAAATCGGAAAAAATAAAAACACCGGTCATTGCAGAATCGCCGATAAACCTGGAATGTAAAGTAAAAGAGGTTATTCCACTGGGTTCTCACGATATGTTTATTGCCGAAATTGTAAACATTCAGGTAAGTGAGAGATATATCCATCCGTCAAATGGAACCATCAATATGCAACACCAGGAGTTAATGGCATATTCGCAGGGTAAATATGTTCAGTTAGGCGAAATAATTGAACAGGCAGGATTTTCGATAAAGAAAAAATAATAATTCTTTTATCTTTGCTTTCCGGATTTAAATCTTAAAAATCTGTATGCGATACTTTCTGAAACTATATATATTACTGATTTTAATAGCTGGCATTAAATCTAATGTATGGTCGCAGGAAAATATTACGCAGACTTTACGAGGTAATGTTGTTGACAAAGAAACACAAACGCCATTACCGGGAGTAAATCTAATTATTTTAAATACCCAACCACAGAAAGGTTCCATAAGCGATGAAAACGGGTACTTTCGGTTCAATAATGTTTCTGTTGGTCGGATATCTTTACAGGCCAGCTTTGTAGGTTATCAAACAGTAGTAATTGATAATATTTATTTAAATTCAGCCAAAGAAACCATTTTAAAAATTGAGTTGGAAGAGTCGGTAACTTCGATAGAAGAAGTAGTTGTAAAAGCACACAACCGTAAAGATCAACCTATTAATAAAATGGCAACCATAAGTGCCCGTTCTTTTACGGTAGAAGAAACGAGTCGTTATCCCGGGAGTTATGGTGATCCTGCACGAATGGCGGCTAACTATGCAGGAGTTATGTCGGTGCGCGACAATCGAAATGATATTGTTATTCGCGGAAACTCATCAACCGGTTTGTTATGGCAATTAGACGGTGTTGAAATTCCTAACCCAAACCATTTTGCTGCATCAGGGACTACAGGTGGCCCTATTACTATTTTAAATAATAATTTATTAACAAATTCTGATTTTTTAACCGGAGCGTTCCCCGCCGAATATGGAAATGCCCTTGCAGGGATTTTTGATCTTAAAATGCGAACAGGAAACAACGAAAAAAGAGAATACTGGGCTCAATTTGGTTATAATGGATTAGAATTTGGTGCTGAAGGCCCTTTTTCAAAAAAATCAAATGCTTCATACTTATTTACTTATCGATATTCGTTGGTTGATATTATTGACTTATTAGGTGCCGAAGTGGAAACCACCAAATATCAGGATTTAACCTTAAAGCTAAATTTCCCGACTAAAAACGGGCGGTTGAGTTTTTTTGGGATTGGTGGAACAAGTTATATTGAAATGTTCGACTCCAATGACGATCGTGAAGATTGGAGCTTTAAAAGCTGGGGAGAAGATATTAGCAATGGCTCTGACATTGGGGCTACTGCTCTTTCTTATTTACATTTTTTTAGCACCAATACCAGGTTACAAACTTCGATTTCTGCATACGGCTCCCATGTAAAAACACAAATCGATACATTTAGCATCAACAATCTACAACCAAACCGCTGGGCAGGAGAAAAGTCTAAAGAAATAAAATTAAGTTTAACCTCCGAATTAAATAGCAAAATTAGTGATAAGAATACATTTAGCGCTGGGATCAAGATCGATCGATTTTTTGTTGACCTGTCGGATAGTAGTATGGTTGACGGGCAATTTAGAGTAGATACTGACATAAGCGACGCTTTTAATTTGTATCAAGGTTTTGTTCAAATGAAACATAAATTTACCGATGATATCAAACTTTATATGGGTGTCCATTCTCAATGGTTAGACTTAAACAATTCATTTGCGATAGAACCACGGTTTGGTTTTAACTGGGGTATAGATGATAAAAACACCATTAATTTTGGTTACGGTTTACATAGCCAGACACAGCTAAGAATGGTATATTTTACGCAAACAGAATTAAATGATGGCTCCATAGCTTATACCAACAAGGATTTAGATTTCTCAAAAAGTAGTCAATTAATCCTGGGTTACGACCATTTATTTAATGAAAATCTAAGATTAAAATTAGAAACTTATTATCAAAATTTATATAATATTCCCGTAAAGCCTACCCACCCGCAATATTCTGTTTTAAATTACGGAGCCGAATATTTTATCGAAAGAGTGGATAGCCTCACTAATGAGGGAACAGGTAAAAATTACGGAATTGAACTTACCCTGGAGCGATTTTTAAAAAATAGATTTTATTATCTAATTACCGCTTCGCTTTACGAATCGAAATACAAAGGATACGATGGGATTGAACGAAATACCGCATTTAATGGTAATTTTGCCATTAATATTTTAGGAGGATATGAAATTCCAATTAGAAAATATAATGCATTAACCATTGGATTAAGAACTACCTATTCAGGAGGAAGGCCTTATGTTCCATACAATGTAACAGAAACAGTTCTACAAGGAACAGAAGTGTTAAAATGGAACGAAGCTTATTCAATCAGGCAAAAAGACTATTTTCGATTAAGCCTGCGCATTGGATTTAAACGAAACAAACCAAGATTTAGCGTTGAGTATAGTATGGATTTACAATACCGAACGAATTATACAAGCATTTACGATCATAGAATTGACCCATTAACGGGTGAAATATATTATAACGATAAAATGGGTTTATATCCAATGGCTAATTGGAGAATCCATTTTTAGAAATAATTCACTAAAAGAGTATTTAAAAAAATAAGAATTGATGAAAATTTTATTAATAAATACACCTCGTTCGCCACACAATATGATTTTGGAATCAGCTCCTGCTGAGGCGAAACATTTTATACACAAGAAACTTATTGGCCCTCCTTTAGGATTATTAACGGTTGCAAAAGCAGTTGAAGATGATTATGATGTAACCGTTTTTGATACCAAAGGCGAGTATGATTTACATCCCGATACAACCCCTCCCTTAAATGAGCTTGTTTTAGGTTTACTTAAAAAGTATAATCCCGATATTGTAGGTACAACAACCATTGCCTCTGAATTTTATTATGCACTGGAAATTTTACAAACCACAAAATCATTTAATCCTGATATATTAACCGTTGCCGGAGGATTGCATACAACCCTCTCGCCTATGGATTTTAATCATCCTGCCGTTGATATGATTTTACCCGATCAATCGGCCCATACCTTTCGAAAAGTGGTTGAAGCAAAAGAAAAAGGCTCAAATTATGACTATATTCCCGGAGTGGTAATCAACAAAAACGGTATTTTAACACCTACTCAGGCCCAAAAAGAAACCATCGATTCGGCTGGGGAAAATTTCTTAATGCCCAACCGCAAACACCTGGAAAGATGGAAAGAGACATACAAAGTAGGCAACAATCCTTTTCCTTCTACATACCTTTTTACATCGCTAGGTTGTCCGTATAAGTGTACTTTTTGCTCTATTTGGTGTCAGTTTAACGGGAAATATTTACAAAGAAATGTAGAAAGTATTATTGAAGAATTAAAGCAAACCGATGATTACCCTGTAGTTCGCTTTGCCGATGCAAACACCATTGTTAATACAAAATTTATGCATTATCTGTTTGACAGAATTGAACAGGAAGGGATAAAAAAAGCCTATGTAATGGATATTAGAACAGATACAGCAGTTCAAAATCCACAATTAATTGAGAAACTAGCAAAAAACGGCCTTAAAGTCGTGATTTGCGGATTTGAATCATTCCGCGAAGAGGAACTAAAAAGATATAATAAAAGTACAGATGCAAAATTAATCCATAAAGCCATCGATATTTTTCACCAAAACGGAGTTATGTTGCGAGGGAATTACGTGATCCCCAATGATTATGACGAGTTTGACTTTGAAGCTTTAGCTGAATACACCTCATCTCACAAAGTAACCTATGCGGGATATACTATTTTAACTCCTATGCCGGGGACTCCTTATTATGAAGAAGTAAAAGATCAGATCATTGATTTTGACTTATCTAAATACAACTTTTTTAATAGCGTGCTAAAAACCAAACTCCCACTGGAAAAATTTTATGAAAACGTAGGAAAACTTTGGCTTATCAAAAAAGGCACCGATGTAATTTAATTAATTAGCATTTATAAATCATTTTTAATATTTACATTCTCCTAATTTTTATTAACTTAGCTTAATACTAAAAAAGGAGGTAAATTATGAAACAAAAATTTTCAATCATTAGCGTATTAACATTATTTTTTATTTTAGCGCTTAGTTTTAATGGATGGGCCAATAAAACATCGGTAGAAATTATTGCTCCCGAAAAAGCAACTAAAGGTTCTGAGATTACCATTAAAATTGAAGTTAGTCATTTTGGAAACTCCAAAGGGCATTTTACCGACTGGGTAGTTGTAAAAATTAATGGCGAAGAGTATAAAACATGGGAGTACGACAAAAAAAATCTCCCTGAAGGCTCAAACTTTTCCTTAGAATTTACCATTACCGCTGAAGAAGATATGGAAATTGTAGCCGAAGGAAATTGCAACAAACACGGCTCCAAAGGAAAAGATAAAGTTAAAATAGTTATTGAATAAATCTTACAAGCTATGTTTTTAGGAATCAATATTATTTTATGGTTTGGAATTATTAACTTAATTCTGATTATTTTCCAGCTTATCAGTGGATTACACTGGATTAAAATAAAATACAAAACCCATAAAGTGTTTGGTATTATTCTATTCTTTACTGCTTCACTTCATGGCATTTATGCTTTAATTATCAATTATATTTAATTAACCTTTAAAAATTCAGAATTATGAAATTACTAAAATTAACTATTACAGGCCTGCTTATTTTTGGGTTCACTGCAACTAATGCACAAAAAATTAACATTGTTGAAGGAGATTTAAGCTTTTTAAAAGGAGAGTCGGTTGTAAACCTTGAATATGATTACTCCGATATGAGTGTAGGCAAATTTGAAAATGAAGCGGATTATATTGCCAAGAAAAAAGCTGAATATAACGAAAAAGAAGCCGGAAGGGGTGATCAGTGGGAAGAAAGCTGGGTTGAAGACCGTGGCACAAAATTTCAACCTATGTTTGAAGAGCTATTAAATAAATATACCGGTAAAAGAGGAATAGCTTTTAGTCAACACGAAAATGATGCAAAATATACATTAGAGCTGCATACAACTTTTACTGAACCCGGATTCAATATATACATTACGCGAAAAAATGCAGAAATAAATGTAGTTGTAACATTTTACGATACAGCAAATCCTGAAAATGTTCTTTGTAAAATAGATATGAGAAGATGTCCTGGCAAATCAATGGGCATGGATGACTACGATACCGGAGGAAGAATAAAAGAAGCGTATGCTAAATGTGGTAAAGAATTAGGTAAACTTATCGCTAAAAAAGCTAAATAAAAATAATCATATCATCGACTTAAAAAGGAATTCAGAAAAGGAATTCAGAAAAAGAATTCCTTTTTTTATATCTTATACACGGACTTTATTACATAGTCCCCCTCAATAAACCTTGCCACCTTGGTTAAATCTTTCCCGGCGCCGCATTCGTAAAAGACAGAAATCTCTTTTTCCAATAATTTTTGCATGGTTTTATACCAGTTTATTCTTTGGGTAAGATTAAAAACCAGCTCTTTCCTAATTTCTATAGGTTTAATAATTTCTCGTTGATTGACGGTGGAAACGATAGGAATTTCAGCTGCTTTGATTTCCATATCACAAATAAATTGATAAAAACAATCTTTAATAGTTTTCAAATAAGAAGAATGATAGGGAGTTTCAACTATTAATTCGGAAACCGAAAAAGCACCTTCTTTTTGCGCTAATTCAAGTATTTTTTGAATATCTTTCCTAATTCCGGAAACCACAATCGATCGATCATTATTAATATTTATTATCTCTATTTTTAAGCTATATTGGTTAATGAGTTTATGGATATCATTAAAACTGAGGCCAACAACAGAACCCATTCCATATTTCCCTGTATCTCTTACCTTGTCTGCTAAATGATAAACTTCTGATATAATGCGAAGGCCATCATCAAATCCTATTGACCGACTACTATATAATGAAGCATAAATACCCATACTGTAACCAGCTATATAATTGGCTTTAATCCCTTTTTGGATTAATAAATCGCTAAAAGCACAGCTAAAAGTATAAGCAATAATTTGCGATAAGAATTCATCTTTTTGATAAAAATCCGTATCATAATCAAAATCAGGCAAATCAACATCTAAAATAATTGAAGCACGTTTTAAATATTGATTCAATTGAAAATTATTTTTTTCTAAAAACTCAATCTCTTTATGAGTAACCGATGTAATAAAAGCAGGGAAAATAAAAGCTGTTTTGTTATTCATTTTACGAGGTGGTTAAAATAACTTTAAACAAAACATAGTCGGAGGTTTCCGATAAATCGGTTATAATATCTTCAATCTTTTTTTCTTTAAGTAAAGCTTCGAGCTTTTCGGAAAAAAAAAGTTCAAATTCCTGATCAGTGGAAAATATAATTTCAACATCTTTCCAATCGTAAAGGTCTATGTTAAAGGCTTTATAAAATGATTCTTTGAAACAAAAACCTTTTAAAAAGGCTTCTTTACCCAATAAAGAGAAATTCTCAATCTCTTTGCTTGTAAAAAGATCATACATTAAATTTGATAATTTCCCATTATCAAAATAATGTTTGTTAAAACGCTTTGGTTCCTCAATATCAATACCACAACAAAAAATCATCAGAGGTTAAAGAGATTATTGAATATTTAAAATATTATTTTCGTGTTCAATAATAAGCAATTGCATATTAATAAGTTCCCCGATGGTTTTTACCGGATTTTTTACAGCAAATTTACCAATGGTTTTAAGTTCAATATTCAGGTTATATTTCTTTTTAAAAATCTCGATCAGCTCCAGAAACATTAAAGAATCACCGTCTAAATCGGAAATAATATTAGAATCTTTGGTAATTTCTTTCGGATCGATTTCACATTCTTCAGCAAAAAAGTCTAACACAATTTCCTTTACTTCGTTGCGTGTATCTTTCGTTATTTTAGCCATTTCAATAATTTATTTATTATTCGTTTATTATTTTATTTACATCATCTTTAGTCATTTCTTGCCAATCAGGATTTTCAAATTCATCCCCATTTTGTTCAAAAAACACCTTAAAAAAAGTTTCTCTATTAAAGGATAGCTTAGTTTTTTTATCGGGTGTGCGTTCAATAAAAACAAGTTTTTCAGGTTTAATTTCAAACTCTTTACAAATTTGCGAAGCAAGTTTTGTATTCCACTCTGTTACAGGTGTTCCTGGGTTTTTCTCGTAGAGATCGGTAACAATAACAATGGTTTTATCTGGTTTTTGAACAATTTTTAATCCGCAAATAGACGGAAGGTCCCACATTCCTTTAAAATGATATTCTTTATCAATAAACTGTTCTTTTTCAGAATCCATCATTGGTTATAATATTTAAGAAACTAATTTATTATTCACTTTCTTGCCAAAACTCATTTTAGACAAATCCTGGCGGCGCTTGCGATAGGTTCCTTCGTCAATTTCCCGTGAAACAACATTCTTCAGTAGTTTAAACATTTTTTCTTCCTGGGTTTCCTCTTTATAAAAACTATCCCATGCATAATGGTAAAGCTCCTGTAATCGTTCAGCAGTCATATGTTTAGGGTGATAAACCACCTGCCCTGCATTGTAGTCATTCCAATCGTAATTAAATATACGTTTCTGTTTACGCAAATCAGTCCATGCTTTGGTATGAGGGAAGGGTGTTAAAACAGTAAATTCCGCTAAATCCAAATCTATTTCATGTAAGAAATCAATTAATCGTTTAATATCATCTACGGTCTGGTTATCCAAGCCGAGTAGAATCGTTCCTTCAACACCAATACCATAATCATGGTAGCGTTTTATTCTGTTTTTTATATAATCGGAAGTATCGAAAACCGCCTGATACACATACCATGCTCCAGCTTGAGCTGCCAGGTCAAGCACTTCAGGTTTATCTTCAATGGTGTGACTCACCCACTTTTTCTTCATAGGAATCATCGCTTTAAAAAGTTCTTTTTCCCATTCAGTATCCTGAGCCAATGAATTATCGACAATAAATAAACGATTATTTTCAATAGTCTCCAGCTCTTCAATAACCTTATTCACGGGACGTGGCCTGAATTGACGGCCGCCAAGATAAGCCACAGCACAAGGATAACAGTGGTAACGACAACCACGCGAAGCATGAAAAGTATCAACCATTTGTACCCCTTTATGATAATATAGGTCTCTGTTATAAAGTTCTCTTCTGGCAGGACCCACCAATTCAATCGGAGGCATGTCGTTCATAAAATTATAAAGTTTCTTAAGCTCTCCTTTTTTAAAATCTTCAAAAACCTGCTGCATGTGCCCTTCTGCTTCTCCCAAAAATACCGAATCGGCATGTTCCATTGTTTCTTCGGCATGCAACATAGTTGAAATACCCCCAAAAATTACTTTTTTGCCTCGCTTCCTATATTCATCAGCAATAGCCCATCCACGTTTAATTTGTGTGGTTAATAGCATTGATATACCCACAAAATCTACGTCATCATCAAATCGCATTTCTTCCAGGTTTTCATCGATAAACTCAACTTCAAATTCTTCGGGAATAGTGGCCCCAAAAACCACTGCTCCATGAGGAGGAAGGTTAAAAATTGTTTGCCCGGATAGTTTTTCCCATTTTGGAAATATTAATTGAAATTTCATATAGCTTGCAAATTTTTATTATCATTTAAACGGATAAAAATATCAAAAAAAATAGCTTTCACAAATTATATTCATTTTCTTTCATCCACGGCTCCATTATATTATCAATAATTTCTTTATCGTCTTGAGGTAACGTGTATATATTCTTTTTATAATTTTTTACAGATAATAAAAACTGGATTAAAGAATCGTTAAAATCATCAGAAAAATCAAGGTTTAAATCATTATAAATAGATTGCACAAGTTTTATAGGATCATTTTCCAAATCTTCAAACTTAATCAAACAATATCTATTTTCAGGTAAATATTTAGTGTCATTTTTAATTTTAGTTTCTATTTCAGACAATACTTCTGTTACATCTTTTGTTCCTGGCTTTTTCCACTTATTATTCATGGCATTCTGTGTTCCAACAATATTCCACATTCGTATTGTGGACGGAACCACTTTATATGGATGCCTTATAATATGAATATAACGAGCATTAGGAAAAATCTCATTCAATAAATTCATTCGTAACGAATGAAAAGGGTTCTTGATTAAAATTGTTTTTTGATTTTCAAGAGTCAACTTCTTATAAAAATGGATAAGGGCATTTTTCCATTGTTTTAACTTTTCTCCTTCGGGTAAAAAACCCGGGAAAGATTTTAAAAAATATTGATCTGATTTTGGAAATATTAAATTTTCCAAAGGAGAATACGCGGATAATCTGAAAAGAGCATATTCATCTTCCAAAGGTTCATCGAGGCCAACTTTTACTTGATCCATCGGGCGGGTTCCTTTGAGTACTCGGCCCATTATTGGCTCATAAGATTTTCGCGAAGTGAGAAAACTATCGGGAATAGAACCCTGGAATAAATTGGAGGATACAAACTGTTTATCAAGATTTAATAGCTGATGCAAAAATGTACTCCCTGTTCGCCAATGCCCAATAATAATTACCGGATCATCGGGTAATTGTTGTTGTTTAATTTTTTGTGCAAAAAGTTTTTTTTCTTTTTTATGAAAGATGGAAGCCCAAATGCCGTTTTGAAATAAAAATAAAAATCTTGCCAGATATTTGGGTGCAATTGACATACCATTTTTTCGAATTAACTTCAAAAAACCGGGCAGTCGCATCCCAGCTATCAGGTAAGCCATTTTCATAATAAAAAAGTTTGATTAAACTTGTATTAAAATAAATACAAAGTTATGCAGCTTTATTATTGATAAACTCTGCAATAGAGTTTACATTTTTTAATACTTCGCGAGCCAGGTTTTGATCATCAATACGTACTTTATATTGGCGTTGAACTGCCATTACCAGCTCAATAGCATCGATTGAATCTAACCCTAAAGTATTTTCACCACCAAAAAGGGGTAAATCATCATCAATATCTTCCGGCGTAATGTCTTCTATATTTAGGGTTTCAATAATCATATTTTTAATGTCCGCCTTCAAATCTGTTCCAATTTTATCACCCATCGTTATTAAAATTAATATTTACGTATAACTTGTTTTAATTCTTTATAAAAATTTTCTTCTTCATTTGCCCTATCCATAATCATGTTTCCCAACTCTTTAAGTTTGTCAGGACCCAGATCACGGTTTTTCCCAATTTTTGCTGCAAAGTAAGAAATATTTCTCCAACCATCGCCTATTTCCATCATCTTTTTTGACATATCATTTAAATCTTGGTCATTTAATAATTCTGACGCCTGACGAAGGAATGTTGCATACAAATACCGAAAACCTCCACCACCGGTCCCCTGGTCTTCAAGAAAAATATTAATTTTCATAATCTCATGGGAAAGGTGGTCAATATCACGGGTTAACTTTGGCCATTGCCGTACTTTCTTACTAAATAATTTAATGCCTCTAACACCAATAAACCCAGGCTGGACTCCAATCATATTGTTGATCATATTTTTTATAGCTTTTGGAATAAGGGTTTTGTAATCAATACTTTCTGGTACCGATTCAATATAATACATAAAACCTTTTGGAGCCATATAACCACCAGCAAAACGGGCTTTCATCAATTTATCTTTGTGCAACCGGGCTAATTTGGGATAGTAACTGTCGCTTACAATATATTCATCTCCTTCTTTTCCTACCACAGTTATAAAATGAATATTCGCATGTACCCGTTCCCATTGAGGAATATAATCCATATAATAAAAATCAACTTGTACAGCAACAGGGATTTTTTGGGATACTAGTTGATCCAGAGTTTCTTCAGCTTTATACTTATTTCTAAACTTTTGGGTTTTAAACTTAATATCAGTTCTTTTGGCAATTTTTTTTCTTAACTGCCCGGGTTTTGTCCGGATAATAAACATAGGAAAATTAAGACTGGGAGTATGGCTTAAGTAACCAAAATACAATCCACTTCCAATGCCAAAAATCATGGGTTCTGTTAACTCAAGGCCTTTGTGTTTTAATAAAGCTGTCAGTGTCCCTGATTCACAATGAGCAGCCATATGGTGAGTAAAAGTATCTATGATCATTTTTGATTAACTTCAAATTTTGTTATAACTATGAATGGGTTTTCTGTTTTGGTTTGTTTTACTATACTTTGGGATAAATTATCCTCTTCAGTATCTGGCAATTTTTCTTTTTCATCTAAGGCAATAATCTGTAATAAATTAGCAACCGGTATATCAAAAGCATAAGCATATTTCTGTAAGTCAGACAATTTAATATTTTTAAACTTATTTACTTTCTGATGCCGCTTTACTTTAAATAATGAAATCCCTGTTCTTCTGGACAATTCAAGATCATTAAAATCATGTATCATTTTATAATAATACACCGATGTAATTTCATTCTTCTTTAACTTATCAAGCAATGATAATCGAAGCTTTACCATCTTTTGCCAAAAATCATCCAGATAATTTTTGGAAATATATGAACCCGTTTGAATAGGGCCATAGGAGCCATCTTCTTTCTCAACATACAAAACTAACTGTTGTGGTTCGTATTCAATATAAGCATCCTTTTCTTTCATGTAATTCTGTTTTTTAGAAAGGATATGGTTTGATTATTAAAGATTAAGAGATATCCTTGCTTCATTGTTATCATATTTTTTGAGCACACTAAAATAATTCAATTCATTCAAATGCCAAAATTTTTACTTTAAACAAATAATCAGAATGCTTGTTTAAAAATCAAAAAACAAAATAAATTATAATGATTTCTAATTTAGAATTGAAAATAAATTTCAAAACAATGAATATTAAAACAATTTATTAAATTTGCACTATTTGAAAACAAACTAATTTAAATAAAAAAAGAATTCATTTATTTTTTTAATGATTAATACAAACTAAGCAATGGTTATAATAGGTGAAAAGTACCTTACCCTGGATCACTTTTACAAAGTACTATTCGAAGAAGAAAAAATAGATTTAAGCCCAACTGCACTTAAAAAAGTAAAACAAAACTATGAATTCCTAGATGACTTTTCTAAAAACAAAGTAATCTACGGTATTAATACTTGTTTTGGGCCAATGGCTCAATATAAAATAAGTGAAAAAGATCAGAAAGACTTACAATATAACCTTATTCGGAGCCATGCCGCAGGATCAGGCAAACCAATATCTAACTTATATGTTAAAGCTTTAATGCTAGCCAGACTTAACACCTTTATGAGAGGTTATTCCGGCATTCATCCAGATGCTGTTCATCTGCTAAAAGATTTTATTAATTTAGATATATATCCAAAAATATTTGAACATGGAGGTGTTGGTGCTAGCGGAGATTTAGTTCAATTAGCTCATTTAGCCTTAAATTTAATTGGTGAAGGAGAAGTATGGTATAAAGGGCAATTCAGACCTGCCTCCGAAGTATTTAAAAAAAACAAATTAACTCCCTTAAAAGTTTATCTAAGAGAAGGATTAGCCATAATAAATGGAACTTCCTGCATGACAGGAATTGGACTTATCAACCTTATTTATACTAAAAACCTTTTAAACTGGTCCGTAATATCTTCAACAATTATAAATGAAGCTGTTGAATCATTTGATGACCATTTCTCAAAAGAATTAAATCAGGTAAAACTGCACGAAGGCCAAAACATTATTGCAGCCGAAATGCGCAAAATAGCTGAAAGCAGCAAATTAATAAAAAAACGAGCCGATCATTTATATAATGGAAATATTCAGGTTGGATTGATAAAAGATAAAGTACAGGAATACTATTCATTAAGATGTGTACCACAAGTGTTAGGTCCTATTTATGAAACCTTAAAATATGTTGAAAAAGTATTAATTAATGAAATTAATTCGGTTAACGATAACCCAATAATTGACGGTGAAAATATAGACGTATTTCACGGTGGTAATTTCCATGGCGATTATGTATCGCTTGAAATGGATAAATTAAAAATTGTTACAACCAAATTATCAATGCTTGTTGAAAGACAATTAAATTACCTGTTAAACGACAAACTAAATGACAAATTCCCTCCATTTGTAAATTTAGGTACATTAGGATTAAACTTGGGAATGCAAGCTGCACAATTTACAGCGACATCAACCACTGCCGAAAACCAAATGTTATCAAACCCAATGTACGTTCACAGTATTCCAAACAATAATGATAATCAGGATATTGTTAGCATGGGAACCAATGCTGCATTAATCACAAAAAAAGTTATTGAAAATACTTACGAAGTATTAGCTATTGAATTTATTAGCTTACTTCAGGTGATCGATTATATGAATTTTAAAGATAAACTTTCAGAAATATCCAAAAAAATATATCAAGAAATGCGAAATATTGTTCCAAAATTTTCTGAGGATGCGCCAATTTATCCTCATATAGAGAATATTAAACAATATTTGATTAATAACAGGTTAAACAGTATTAAATAAAATCACCATGAAATTTGCATTAGTCACAGGAGGGTCTAGAGGAATAGGAAAAGCTATCTGTTTAAAGATAGCTCAAATGGGATATCATGTATTAATAAATTACCGCAACAATGATCAAGAAGCACAGAATACTCTTGCCCAAATAAAAAGCAATGGAGGAAATGGTGAATTAATGAAATTTGATGTATCCAACCATGACGAAATTAAAGCTTCGTTGGAACAATGGAAAGAAAGAAACCCTGATTCACACATTGAAATACTGATAAATAACGCTGGTATACGAAAAGATGCGCTCATTATGTGGATGAAGGATGAAGATTGGAACGATGTTATTAAAACCAATCTAAACAGTTTTTATTTTATTTCCAAAGCTTTGGTTCAGGATATGATTGTGAATAAATATGGAAGAATTGTCAATATAGTATCCTTATCAGGTATAAAAGGCTTACCGGGACAGACCAATTATTCGGCAGCTAAAGGAGGAGTGATAGCTGCAAGTAAAGCGCTGGCACAGGAAGTAGGAAAAAAGAATGTAACGGTAAATTGTGTTGCTCCAGGTTTCATAAAAACGGATATGACCAAAGATTTAGATGAAAAAGAACATAAACGGTTAATTCCAATGGCCCGGTTTGGAAAACCTGAAGAGGTAGCTGAAGTAGTTGCTTTTTTAGCATCTAAAAACGCTTCATATATTACAGGCGAAGTGATTTCAGTGAATGGAGGACTTTATACTTAAAAAAATTGAATCTATTGATAAAAATTTTACATATTGTATGAATAGAGTTGTAATTACGGGGATGGGAATTTATTCCACCATTGGTAAAAACGTTGAAGAAGTAAAGCAATCATTATATACAGGACGTTCGGGAATTGGATTTGATCCGGAAAGAAAAAAAATGGGTTTTCGTTCTGCACTTACCGGAATTATTGAAAAACCTAATTTAAAAGGTAAATTAAAACGCCGCCAAAGAGTAGGATTAGCAGAAGAGGGTGAATATGCTTATATAGCTACCGTTGAAGCACTTAAACAGGCAAAAATCGATCAGAATTTTTTAGATAAAATTGATGTAGGAATATTATACGGAAACGATAGTTCTGCCAAATCAGTCGTTGAATCCTATGATTTATTAAAAGAAAAAAAAGACACTACCCTTTTAGGTTCAGGGGCAATATTTCAGTCGATGAACTCGACGATATCTATGAATTTATCAACAATTTTCAAGTTAAGAGGAATTAATCTTACCGTAAGTGCTGCGTGTGCGAGTGGATCCCATGCTATAGGAATGGGATATTTTTTAATCCGAAGCGGTTTGCAGGATATAGTTATATGCGGTGGTGGCCAGGAAATAAACTATCACTCTATGGGTAGTTTCGATGGATTAAGTGCATTTTCTGTTCGCGAAGATAAACCCGAAAAGGCTTGTCGCCCCTTCGACCGAGACAGAGACGGACTAGTTCCCAGCGGTGGTGCTGCAACATTAGTTATTGAAAGCTATGAATCAGCGATAAAACGTGGGGCTCCAATTTTAGCTGAAGTAATAGGTTATGGATTTTCATCAAACGGCGACCATATATCGGTTCCTAATGTTGAAGGCCCGGCAAAATCACTTGAAATGGCCCTTAAAAATGCCAGCATACAAGCCAATCAAATTGATTATATTAACGCGCATGCTACTTCAACTCCTGTAGGAGATCTAAATGAAGCGCAAGCAATTAATAAAATTTTTGGACAAACAAAACCGTGGGTAAGTTCTACAAAATCCATGACAGGCCATGAAATGTGGATGGGTGGCGCCAGCGAAATTATTTATTCAATTCTTATGATGCACGATTCGTTTGTTGCACCTAATATCAACTTCGAAAACCCTGATGAACACTCCGCTAAATTAAAAATTGCTGCAGAAACTATAAAAAATCATAATATTGATATATTTTTGTCTAATTCATTTGGTTTTGGTGGAACAAATTCAACCTTAATTGTAAAGAAAATAAAATAAATTATTAACGGGAGGATTTTATTAACAATGGAGAATCAGGAAATTATAGCTAAAGTCAATGACTTGTTGATTGATGAATTTGAGCTGGAAGAAGAACAACTAGTCCCAGCTGCCAACTTAAAAGAAACGTTGGAAATTGACAGTCTGGACTATGTTGACCTTGTAGTAATTATTGAAAGAAACTTTGGTTTTAAAGTAAAAGGTGAAGATTTTGCAAATATAAAAACACTTCATGATTTTTATGAATATATCATAAAACATGCAAAATCGAATTAATACGTTTTATGATTGAATTTGGAGGGTTTATTAAATGCCATCATGGAAGGGACAATCTCGTGGAAATGTATTAGGATATAAAATTTTTGTATTTACCCTTAAATACCTGGGATTATCCTTTGCTTACTTTATCTTACGATTTGTTGCTTTCTATTTTTTTATTTTCGCTAAATCAAGTACTAAACCCCTCTACTTTTATTTCAAAAATATTCTACATTATTCTAAAACCAAATCCATTCTGTCCATTTATAAGAATTTCTTTGTTTTTGGACAGGTGTTACTTGACAAAGTAGCCATATTAGGTGGATTAAAAGGTAAATTTTCGTATAATTTTGATGGAGAATACCATTTGCGGGAAATGGCAAAAAACAAAACCGGAGGTATTATTGTAAATGCGCATATAGGAAACTTTGAAATTGCCGGCCAATTATTAGAAAGGTTACAAACAAAAATCAATGTTTTAATGCTTGATGCCGAACATCAACAAATCAAAAAATACTTATCCAATGTTCTGGTTAACAAAGATGTAAACATTATTCCTTTGCAATCTGATTTTTCACATATTATCCCTATTAGTGAGGCCTTGGTTAACAAAGAGCTTATTGCAATGGCCGGTGACAGATTTGTTGACAATAGTAAAGTTTTTAGTGTCGACTTTATGGGTAAAAAAGCTTTATTCCCTGCAGGCCCCTTTTATTTAGCAGCACGATTTGGGGTGCCGGTTACCTTTGCTTTTGCTATGAAAGAATCAAAAAAACATTACCATTTTTTTGCTACCAAACCCATGTATATAAAAAAATATACTAATCCGGATGAACAAGATAAAGAGTTGAAGCATTTTGTAGAAAAATATGCCCATGAATTCGAAAGGATTTTAAAAAAATATCCTTTACAATGGTTTAACTATTACCCATTTTGGGAAGATGAATAAATGATGCAAGAAAAAAAAATATTGCTTATTTCAGCAAACCAGTACGCTGATCCCTATCCTGTTTACCCAATAGGACTGTCATATCTTTCCACCTATTTGAAAGAACATTTAACTGATTTTGATATATCTTTAGCAGACCTGAATTTAAATACCATAGAAGAGCTTATAAAAGATATCATTAAAACAAACCCAAAATATATCGGCATCTCTTTTCGTAATATTGATGATGTTAACTCCATAAACAAAAAATTTTTTGTTACCCAATACAAAAAAATTATCGAACAGATAAGATCGGTTTCCGAAGCTAAAATCATCATTGGAGGTTCAGGATTTTCCATATTTCCCGAGCTAATGTTTAAAACCCTGAAACCTGATTTTGGTATTTATGGCGAAGGAGAAGATACCCTTTTGAAGCTCATCGAAAACCTTGAAAACAACACTGATTATTCAGAATTAAACAGGTTGGTTTACCAAAAAAACGGCCAATGTATCTTTAATAAAAATGAAAGTTATTTTAGCGATTTGGCGTTAAATTTCGAAGACCAACTGCTAGACTTTTACTGGGAAAAAAGCGGGATGCTAAACGTTCAAACCAAACGCGGATGCCCATATAACTGCATTTACTGCACTTATCCACTGATAGAAGGAAGAAAAGTAAGAACATTAAATACCGACAAAATTGTCGATACCCTAAAAAAGCTTTATTATCAAAAAGGGATTGATTACATCTTTTTTACCGATTCTGTTTTTAATATCAGCAATAATTACAATTATGAACTGGCAGAAAAAATAATTGCCAGTGGAATTAAAATAAACTGGGGAGGATACTTTACATTTACCCATTTAGATGAAAATTTATTGAAAATTTTAAAAAAATCGGGACTCAAACATGTTGAATTTGGTACCGAAGCCATATCGGATACTACACTAAAAACCTATGGTAAAAATTTTACGGTAAATGATGTATTAGAGAAATCTGCACTTTGTAATAAACTGGAAATTGATTATGCCCATTTTTTGATTTTAGGCGGATATGGCGAAACAGACCAAACGGTAGACGAAACATTTAAAAACTCAAAACAGATAGAAAACTCAGTATTTTTTACCTATTTAGGAATGCGCATATATCCTGGCACAAAACTTCAGGAATATGCTATTAAAGAAGGTATTATTGATAAGGATAATAATTTGCTCGAACCCAACTATTACCTATCGAAAGATGTTGATTACGACAGCTTAAAACAGCGGGCAAACCGAACAGGACGACGGTGGGTTTTTCCTGATGAAGACACAACAATTATATCGAACAAATTACGTGCACGAAATAAAAAAGGACCATTATGGGAATATATGACCATGTAATAGCCGAAGGTGAAACCATCTTAAAATTTATTCCGCAAAGGCCGCCAATGGTTATGGTAGAAAAATTACATGTAGCCGAAGGAGGAAAAACAATTGGGAGTTTACATATTTCCGAACAAAATATTTTTTGTAAAAATGGTTTTTTACACGAACCCGGATTAATAGAAAATATTGCTCAAACAGCAGCCCTGGGTGTAGGATTCTCATACAGCAATCAAGATAAAAAAATCCCTACAGGATATATTGGTGCTGTACAAAAATTAACCATACACAAGCTGCCCGAAATCGATAAAAGAATCTTTACGGAAGTGAATGTTGAATACGAAATTTTTAATACAACATTAATTTCGGGAAAAATTACATGCGATGATAAATTAATTGCCATTTGTACCATGAAAATCTATTTAAACGAAATTTAAGTTTTTTATCGTCATGAAGAAAAAAAATGTTCCACAAGATGAAGGGATTACCGGCGGTATATCAAGAGAAGTTCAATACGCTGTTGACGAAAACGGCAATTATGTAAAAACCTTTAGTAAAGGCTGGGAACCCAAAAATATTGTTAATAAGATTGCCTGGCAGGATATACAGGATCGTGTAAAAGAAGCTATCGATAAAATAAAAGCCGGAAAAGCCAGCCCTATTTTATACTATATGGAAAAAAATCAAATGAATGTTTCTCTGTTGGCTGATTATGTTGAGTTATCGAAATGGAAGGTACGAAAACACCTTAACCCAAAAGGTTTTAAAAAATTAAAACCAAAGCATCTGGAAATCTATGCAAAAGTCTTTGAAATACCTGTTGATGAATTAATTAACTATAAACCAAAAAAATAAACCTTACAAAACTAAAATAATGAAATTGGATTTTGAACACATCCCTTCAGGGCACTGCGAAAACGGAGTAATTTCAGGATTACTAAAGTATCATGGATTAAATCTTAACGAAGCATTAATTTTTGGTATTGGAAGTGGTTTATTCTTTGCCCATATGCCCTTTATAAAAATTGATAGCATTGCTGCTACCTCATTCAGAACCATTCCGGGGATGATTTTTGCAAAAGCCGCCAAACGAATGGGTATAAAAATGAAAAAACAAATTTTCAGGAAACAACCCAAACGTGCGATGGATGAGCTGGATAACACACTTAACAAAGGGCTTCCCGTAGGAGTTCAGGCCGGAGCTTTTCATCTTACGTACTTCCCTCCTGCCTATCGTTTCCATTTTAATGCACACAATATTACAATATACGGAAAAGAAGGAGATACTTACTTTATCAGTGACCCAGTAATGGAATATCCTACTACACTAACCTATGATGAATTAAAAAGAGTAAGATATGCCAAAGGAGCATTTCCACCGAACGGAAAAATGTATTATCCCATAAGCATCCCTGAAGAAATAGATTTAAAATCGGCCATAAAAAAAGGAATAAAACAAACAACAAAATATATGCTCGGTATTCCTGTGCCTCTATTTGGCGTAAAAGGAATAAAATACTTGGCAAAAAACATGAAAAAGTGGCCCAAGAAATATAGTCCCAAAAGAGCTTCATCTCACTTAGCTCAAGTTGTACGGATGCTGGAAGAAATTGGTACCGGTGGAGCCGGATTCCGGTTTATTTATGCAGCCTTTTTACAGGAAGTAGCCATAATAATGGAAAATGATGCCTACAATGATCTATCCCTGGAGATGACAGATATTGGAGATATGTGGAGAGATTTCTCTTCCATGGCAGCAAAAATTTGTAAGGGACGATCTGCTGATAAGGACGGATACAATACAGCTGCTCATCTATTACTCGACATTGCTGACAGGGAAGAACAACTGTTTACTGAACTGAAGAAACTAATAAAAAATGCATAACAATAAACATATCATTGAAATAAAGCATCTTACAAAAATTTACAAAGGATCATCAACACCAGCTATTGATGATATCAATCTGGATATTTCAACAGGTGAAATTTTTGGGCTCCTAGGACCTAACGGAGCGGGTAAAACAACCACCATTTCCATTTTATGCGGATTATTTTCTCCCACATCGGGCAATGTATTTATTAATGGGATGGATTACCAACACACATCCGAAACCATAAAAAATATCATTGGAGTAGTTCCTCAGGATATTGCACTCTACCCTACCCTTACCGCCAGAGAAAATTTAACTTTTTTTGGCCATCTTTACGGATTAAAAGGCAGAAAGCTAAAATCAAGAATTGATGAATGCCTCGAACTTTTCGGACTGGAAAAAAATGCGGGTAAAAAAATAAAAACTTTTTCAGGAGGAATGAAAAGGCGAATAAACCTTATTGCTGGTATTCTTCACAAACCGAAAATTATTTTTCTGGATGAACCAACCGTAGGTGTTGATGTGCAATCCAGAAATGTAATTCTTGAACATCTTAGAAATATCAATCAAGAAGGGACAACACTTATTTATACGTCGCATTATATGGAAGAAGCCGAAAATTTTTGCTCAAAAGTTGCCATTATTGATAAAGGAGAAATTATTATTGAAGGACAACCTGAAGAGCTTATCAAAAGTAATGAAGAATATACGAACCTTGAAAGTATATTTTTGCAATTAACCGGGCGCGCAGTACGCGACGAATAAAAAAGAAAATTATGTTAAGATTAATATCCTCCATATATAAAGAATTTTTAGTATTGATAAGAGACCGTGCCGGGTTGGCCATTCTCTTTATTATGCCTTTATTTCTCATCATTATTATGACTCTCATCCAGGATGCTACATTTAAATCGGTTAAGGAGGCCAACATTTCTATGATATTGGTCAACAACGACCATGACAGCCTGGGAGCTGCTATTAGCAATGGTTTATACGAATCGGATTTTTTTCAAATTGTTGAAACATTGGATGGAGTGCCAATTACTGAAAATATGGCTCAACAGGCAGTTGCACAGGGAAAATACAAAATCGGGATTGTAATTCCGGAAAGGGCAACCGAAGCAATCCGGCAAAATGTAAAAGCACTAATCAACAAATCTTTTACCAGCCTCAATATCCCGGGAGCCAAAAAAAGAACCCGTAAAAGCTCCATTGACATTAAAATTTATATCGACCCGGCGACAAGTCAATCTTTTAAAAACACACTCATGAGTTCTTTAAAAGAATTTACAGCTGAGCTGGAAATAAAATTATTTTTCCAAAACTTTTCTTCTACCCTTGCCGGGATGTTTCCTGAACAGGACCCAATAGAATTTGAAAACTTTCAGACCATTAACTATAAAGAAATTTATGCATCTACCACCGGAGATGAAATATTACCCAACTCAGTACAACATAATGTTCCTGCCTGGACCATGTTTGCTATATTCTTTATTGTATTACCATTGGCCGGAAATATTATCAAAGAACGCGACGAAGGAAGTGTTGTACGACTAAAGACAATGCCCGGCTCATATGTTACCGTAATGTTTAGCAAAATATCTATCTACCTGGGGGTTGCCATGTTGCAATTTATTTTAATGCTTATGGTCGGAAAATATTTATTGCCAGCCATGGGATTACCTCAACTTGAAATCGGGCCGCATAAAATTGCCCTTATAGCTTTAGCCATCGCTTCAGGATTAGCAGCTACAGGTTTTGGTGTTGCTATAGGAACTATTGCAACAACACACGAACAAGCGTCAACTTTTGGAGCGGTTTCCATAATTATTTTTGCTGCATTGGGTGGAATCTGGGTTCCGGTTTATATAATGCCACACACCATAAGAATTATTAGCGAATTTTCGCCATTATACTGGGGTTTAAACGGATTTTACAATATATTCCTGCGAAATGGAAATTTTGTAGCAGTTTTACCCGAAATTTTCAAACTTATATTTTTCTTTGCAATTATGCTTTTAATTGCTATAGGATATAATAAAATGAATAATGCAAAATAAAAATCATCATAAAAATAAATTACCCTTGAAAAAAAAATTAGTTAATAAAACAGAAATCATCATACGGTTTAGTGAGGTTGATTCTATGGGAATTGTATGGCATGGAAATTATGCAAAATATTTTGAAGACGGTAGAGAATCTTTTGGTAATCAATATGGAATAAGCTATCTTGATATTTACAAAAACAAGCTGCTTACGCCATTGGTTAAACTGGATTTCGAATATAAATGCGCATTGGAATATGGCGACACTGCGGTTATCGAAACAGAATATATTGACCATGAAGCAGCAAAAATCCATTTTAAATACACCATATACAACAAAAAAAATAATCAGGTGATTGCAACAGGTGAAAGTATTCAGGTATTTTTAAATACCGAACGAGAACTATTGCTCACACCTCCATCCTTTTTTATTGAATGGAAAAAGAAAATGGGAATCATTGAATAACTAAATAAAGTAATGAATACAATATACACTTTATCAGACAATATCATCACATCGCTCGGATTTTCATCCAAAGAAAATTTTGATGCACTAAAAAAAGGAGTGTCAGGGATAAAAGAAACTTCCGACCCGAAAATTACCCAAATCCCGTTAAATGTGTCTAGGGTAGATTCTGACAGACTAAATAATGAATTTTGCCAGATCGGAAATTCTGCGGATTATACCCGACTGGAACAATTAATGATTTTATCGATACATGATGCACTAAAACAAACGGATATAGACGCATCATCGGATGAAACCATTTTTATTCTTTCGTCTACCAAAGGAAATGTCGACCTGTTAGAAAAAAACAACCTCTCTTTTGGAAAAGATAGAATCCATCTATGGAAGCTAGGAGAAATAGTTAGGATTTTTTTCAAATCACCCATTACTCCGGTTATAATATCCAATGCTTGTGTATCGGGGTTAACAGCCATAACAACAGGTGCACAATTACTAAGAAAAGGAAAATACAAAAATGCGATAGTATGTGGCGGTGACATCATTTCTGAATTTACGCCTTCAGGATTTCAATCATTTAAAGCTATAAGCCCACAACCCTGCAAACCTTTTGATGCTAACCGTGATGGCATTACACTGGGCGAAGGTGCAGGAACCATCATTTTATCAAACGAAGAAAAACATGTAAAAGAGAAAAACCCAATTATTTTCAGGGGTGGGGCAAATACTAACGATGCAAATCATATCTCAGGCCCCTCAAGAACCGGAGACGGCCTTTATTATGCCATAAGAAATGCATTAGCAGACGCAAACAAAACGGATAAAAATATCGATTATATTTCGGGCCATGGCACAGCCACACCATACAACGATGAAATGGAATCAAAAGCCATTGCATGGGCTGAGTTGGAACATGTTCCGGTAAACAGCTTAAAAGCTTACTGGGGACATACGCTGGGTGCTGCAGGAATTATCGAATCCATTGCAGGAATTTATTCCATCAAACAAAATTGCTTGATTAAAACGTTAGGATATTCAGAGCATGGTGTAAGCATACCTCTCAATATAATCTCCGAATACAAAGAAACAAAAATTAAAAACTTTTTAAAAACAGCTTCAGGATTTGGCGGAAGCAATGCAGCAGCTTATTTTTCCGAAGTCAATATCGATTAACATTGTTAATTATGGAAAATATCATTACCAAATATTGTATAATTCAAAATCACCAGGTAATTATAGATGGAAAAACCAAATTCAAAGATAATGATAATCTCGAATACGGAAAATTGATGAAATCCATCTATAAATATTATCAAATTAAATATCCAAAATATTTTAAGATGGATAATTTATGTAAAATTGCATTTCTTGGGTCGGAAATCTTAATACAAGACAAGGATAATATTAAAAATATTGACCCTGCAAAAGTTGGTGTAATTCTACAAAACACACACTCAACTATTGATACTGACACCAAATATGTTCATACGATTAAAGATAAATCGAACTATTTTCCCAGTCCGGCTGTTTTTGTTTATACATTACCCAATGTTATGATTGGAGAAATTTGTATCAGACATAAATTTCAGGGTGAAAATGCCTGTTTTATTACAAAAGATTTTAACCCTGATTTTATTACTGAACATGTAAATGAACTGTTAGATGAAGATAAAATGGATGCTTGTATTACCGGATATACTGATTATATTGATGGTAAATATAAAGCCATGATGTTTTTAGTAGAAAAAAATAAGGAAAATAGAAAAGATAATATTAGTTTTAAACCCGAAATCATTAAAAACCTAATAAAGTAATAATAGAGATGGAAGAGCTAATTTTAAAAATCAAAGAACAAGTTATTGAGGTATTAAATTTAGAAGATGTTGAGCCTGATGATATTGACACAGATGACCCATTGTTTGGCGATGGCTTAGGACTTGATTCTATTGATGCTTTAGAATTAATTGTATTGTTGGAAAAACAATATGGAATAAAAATTGAAGACCCAAAAGACGGGAAAAAAATATTCTACTCAATTAGAACAATCGCAGAATATATAGAAAAAAATAAAAAATAACTGATTAACACCGGTAAGGAAGAAGATATGTCAAAAAGGGTTTTTGTCACAGGGATAGGTATTATTTCAGGAATAGGAAAGAATGTTGAAGAAAATTTACAAGCCATACGACAAAAAAAATCGGGTATTGGTAAGATAAAATATTTGAATACGAATCATAAAGATACCATTCCTGCGTCTGAAGTAAAGTTTTCCAACGAGGAGTTAATTGAATGGTACGGACTGGATAAAAAACAACCCTATACACGTGCTGCATTATTAGGCCTGATTGCTGCGCACGAAGCTGTTCAAAAAGCTCAAATAAAAGATATCAAAGAATACCGCACAGGCCTTATCTCAGGGACAACCGTTGGCGGGATGGATAAAAGCGAACATTTTTATAAAGAGTTGCTTACTACCAATAATCATATCAAATATATAGAAACCCATGATTGTGGAGATAGCACTGAAAGAATAGCCGATTTTCTGGGAGTAAAGGATTTTGTTTCTACAACAAGCACAGCCTGCTCATCGGCTGCTAATTCATTATTGCTGGGTGCACGAATGATTAAAAATAATCTATTGGACCGGGTAATTGCAGGCGGAACCGAATCATTAACCAAATACCACCTGAACGGTTTTAATACATTGATGATTCTTGACCATGAGCCTTGTAAACCTTTCGATGAAAAACGAAAAGGATTAAATCTTGGCGAAGGAGCAGCATTCCTGGTTATTGAATCAGAGGATGTGGTAAAAACAACAGGTAAAAAAGTTTTGTGCGAATTAACAGGTTATGGAAACTCATGTGAAGCATTCCATCAAACGGCTTCTACTCCCGAAGGTAAAGGAGCTTACATGGCTATGAAAGAAGCTTTGGACAGAAGCAGCCTAAAACCGGAGCAAATAGACTACATTAATGCACATGGTACGGGAACCGAAAACAACGACCTGTCGGAAGGAAGAGCCATTGAAAAACTTTTTGGCGAAAATCTTCCCAAAATAAGCTCTACCAAAGCATTTACAGGACACACAACAAGCGGTGCTGGAGGTATCGAAGCCGTTTTATCGGTATTGGCAATTACCCATAACCTAATTTTCCCCAATCTGAATTTCTCGGAACAAATGAAAGAACTTAACTTTAGCCCGGTAACCGAATTATTAGAGAATGTTAAAGTAGACCATGTTTTATCCAACTCATTTGGTTTTGGAGGTAATAATTCAGCATTAATTTTTTCAAGGTATTAGTATGGAAATTTTTATTAAAGGCATAGGAAATATATCACCACAACATACAACAGATAATAACAGCTTTTTAGATGAGGTTGTTAATCACGAACAGGATTTCCTTTCGTGCATCGAACCCAATTATAAAGAGTTTATTTCGCCTATTCAGCTTAGGCGTATGAGCAAACTAATAAAAATGGGAATTAGTGCATCCAAAATGAGTTTGCGGGATGCCGAAATTGATAATCCTGGAGCTATTATTACCGGAACCGGATTAGGACTGGTTGGCGATACCGAAAAATTCTTAAACCAGGTAATTGACAGCAACGAAGAGTTCCTTGCTCCTACTGCTTTTATTCAATCAACACATAATACCATTAGCGGACAGGTTGCTATTGCATTAAAATGCTTTAACTATAACAATACCTATTCGCACCGCGGATTTTCCTTCGAAAGTGTTTTACTGGATGCCATGTTATTAATTAATGATAACGATGCAGAAAATGCACTTGTTGGCGGCTTCGACGAGATTACACCCGAACATCACTCCATCATAAAAAAAACCCGATGGGTTAAAAACGAAAAAATAAAAAGCCTTGAGCTTTTAAATCATAAAACCCAGGGAACCATTGTGGGCGAAGGTGTTATCTTCTTCACATTATCAGGCAAAAAAGAATCCAATACATACGCTAAAATCAAGAATATTAAAACCATTTATAAACCTGAAAATCATCAGGAGATTGAAAATAAAATTGAACAATTTTTATCTGAAAATGGATTAACTAAAAATGATATTGATCTGGTAGTAATGGGTGCTAATGGAAATATTGATACCGATGATATTTACTATCATTTAGCCGATAACTATTTCAACACTAATTATGCATATTTCAAGCATTTATCAGGCGATTATCATACTGCCGGGGCTTTTGGAATGTGGCTGGCCGCAAAAGCAATAAAACATCAGCAGGTACCCGAAGTAGCCCGCTTTAAAAAAGAATCTTTTACCGATAAACCGATAAAAAACGTACTGGTTTATAATCATTTCAGAAATATTGACCACTCATTATATTTATTAACCCAATGATTAACTTAAGAACCACATTTGTTCTTTACATCATTGTTCTGGTCCTGGTTTATCTCTTTCTTCCATGGAAAGGGTTATTTTTTTCCGCAGTCACCCTCCTGCTGCTCGTACATTTAATCTACTGTTCGTTCAATATCTGTTCTCAGGCCTACCTTAAAACCATTTGTAAAGCCGATACAACAGAAAAAAAAATTGCCCTTACCTTTGATGACGGGCCTAATGAATATACACACGAAGTTTTGGATATTTTGGATAAACAGAATATAAAATCTACCTTTTTTTGTGTTGGAACAAATATTGATAATAATAAAGATATCCTTAAAGAAATTAATCGTAACGGACATATCATAGGAAATCACACCTGGTCGCACCATAAATGGTTTGATTTTTTTCCGTCAAAAAAAATGAAAAAGGATATCGTGAAAAATGCAGAACTTATATACCAACAAACAGGAAAAAAGGTGAAGCTCTTCAGACCGCCTTATGGAGTGACCAACCCTCCGTTAAAAAAAGCGATTGCGAATTTAAATTACCATACCATTGGTTGGAGTATACGTTCTCTTGATACCATAAAAAAACCGGAAAAAGTAATCAGAAAGTTAACCCAAAAAATATCACCCGGCGATATTATTCTGCTGCACGATAACCGAAAAGAAATAACACAAATTTTAGAATCGTTTATTACCTTCGCAAAAGATAATTCCTTTCAAATCGTTCGTTTAGATAAGTTACTAAATATTGATCCCTATGAATAAAATAATAATTACTCTGTTTAGCTTTTTCCTTTTCCTGGGCGTAATAAAAGCACAGGAAGAAAATTTTTCTAAAGTTTTTGATATAGAAAAAACAAAAGCAAATTTAGAACAGTTAACCGAAGAAATATCCACTATAAAAAGCCAGTTCATTCAGGAAAAACACCTTAGCTTTTTAACCGAAAACATCATCTCAAAGGGAGAATTTTATTTTAAAAATCCTGGTTTTTTAAGGTGGAAATACACAGAGCCTTTCGAATACCTCATCATTTTTACTGATAAAAATATTTTTATTAAAGATGAGGAGAACATAAGCAGCTTCGATACCGAATCGAACAAAATGTTTAGCGAAATCAACAACATTATGACCGGTACCATCCAAGGAAATATTTTTAATGACAGCGAACGATTTACTGTTGAATATTTTGAAAATAACCAACAATATTTGCTAAAGCTGATACCCAAAATGCAGGAAATGAAAAGCATGTTGCAATCCATTCATATTTTTATCGATAAATCGGATTTATCGGTAGTTAGCATAAAAATGACGGAAAGTTCGAATGATTATACAAGCATTACTTTTATTGATAGAAAGCTGAATACAACCATTGACAATGATAAATTCAACATCCATAAATAAATTAAAAACAGGAGTTCCTCTTTTTATTATTTTTCTTCTTTTTGGTTGCTCAAATCCTTATAAAAACCTAACCAAAACAGAATTCTCTGCTAAAAATATAACTGAAATACCTTATTCGCTGCCACAATCAGAAAAAACACTGATATACAAAACATCTATCGATTTTTACCAGCGAAACATCAGCGGGCTGCTGATTATAAAAAAAACAGAGAAACAAAACTACCGAATAGCCTTAACCACTCAGTTTGGATTAAAAATTTTTGATTTTGCCCTTAAAGAAGGAAATTTTGAAGTGGTTTATTGTATTGAATACCTAAACAAAAAATCAATAATATCAACGTTTGAAGATGATTTTAAGCTGTTGCTGATGCAAAACAAATTTGAGCAGATATATACATTCCAAAAGGATAAACAAAAATACAAAGGATGGATTCTTCAATCGGGAAAGATAAATTATTATTACTTTCTGAATACAGACAACAACCATATTGAAAAGATTGAACAATGGAAGCGAAATGCAAAAAAAATATCCGTAGTTTTGTATGATTACAACAATAATTTACCTTTAAACATACAGCTGGAACATCATAATATCAAACTAAAAATGAATCTTAAACGAATTCAATAAACTTATGCTTTTAAAGGATTTTTATACCATACAAGAGATTGACCCTTCAGATAAAGAAAATATTAAAGTAAGTATCAAACTAAATAAAAACCATGAGATTTACAAAGGACATTTTCCCGGAAATCCCGTAGTTCCAGGTGTTTGTCTAACCCAACTTATCAAAGAACTGGTTGAAAACATTGAAGCACGCGAAGTGAGGCTTGTCTATGCTTCTAACATCAAATTCATGGCTGTTGTAAATCCCGAAATTAATAATTTCTTACAAATTGACCTTAAAATAAAACATGATGATGAGCAAAACATCATTAAGGTAGATAGTGTTACTTATTACAAGGATAAAGTTTTTTATAAGTTTAAGGGTAATTTTAAAGCAGATTAATTTTGTGGTAAAGGATGGAAGATTTAGTGGAAAAATACAGGGAGCTTTTTAAAGAAAAGAAATGTTGTGTCCTTATTCCTACCTACAATAATGACCAAACACTGAAAAAGTTAATCAATGATGTTTTAGTGTATACTAAACAGGTGATTGTGGTAAACGATGGTTCGACCGATAAAACGACTGAGATACTGCAACAATTTAACCGGGTTGATGTAATAAGCTACCCCCAAAATAAAGGGAAAGGATACGCCCTTCGGAAAGGAATCCGCCATGCTTATGAAAAGGGTTTTAAATATGCAATAACTATTGATTCTGACGGGCAGCATTTCGCGAGCGACCTTCCTGGTTTTGTCGAAAAAATTGACGACCATCCCAATGCAATAATTATTGGGAACCGAAATATGGAACAGGATGGAATACCTGGAAAAAGCAGCTTTGGCAATCGGTTTTCAAATTTCTGGTTTTGGTTCGAAACCGGCTTAAAACTACCTGATACCCAGTCGGGATTCAGGCTGTATCCTTTAGAGCCCCTAAGCAAAATGAAGTTTTTTACCCGTAAATATGAATTTGAAGTTGAAGTCATTGTCCGGGCAGCCTGGAAAGGTGTTGAAGTAACAACCATTCCCATTCAGGTTTATTATGCACCCAAAGAAGCAAGGGTATCTCATTTCAAACCCTTTCGCGATTTTTCACGGGTAAGCGTTTTAAATACTATTTTAGTAATTTATGCTTTGCTAATTGTAAAACCTTTTCAGTTTATAAAAAAACTGAATAAAAGAAATATCCGTGAATTTTACAAAAATCAAATCCTGCAAAACAATGAATCCAATATTAAAATTACATTTGCCGTGATGTTAGGTGCATTTATGGGTGTTGCACCGGTTTGGGGATACCAGATGATGATTGCATTTGCCCTGGCTCACGTTTTAAAATTAAACAAAGTAATTGTACTGGTAGTATCGAATATCAGCATTCCTCCGATGATTCCAATTATTTTATATGCAAGTTTTAAAACCGGAGGATTATTTATTGAAGCCAATAAAATAAACCTGCAATACAACACAGGTATAAGCCTGGATGTGATTAAAGATAATCTGATTCAATATATTGTTGGGAGTCTTGTTTTTGGTCTAATCCTAGCTATAAGTCTTGGATGCATAGCTTATATTTTATTGTTGGTTTTCAGAAAAAAACCTGCCGTGCAGGAAAAATTTATAAAATCTTAACAGGATTAATTAACTACGAATATGTCGGGTATTTTCAACAATATATATCAATCATCAAAAAAATACAGAATCACCTTTGCCCTTCTTATTATAGTGATTTTTGGTTTAGCTATTTCACTGGTTTCCCAATTAAAATTCGAAGAAGATATCACCCGCATGCTGCCTTCGGATGAGAAAATTCAGCGTGTAAGCCAGGTTTCGCAAAAAATCAACTTCATGGATAAGTTGATTATCAATATTTCCTTTCGGGATAGCTCTGTTACCCGTCCAAACGAATTAATCCGCTTTGCCGACCAGCTAAACGATAGCTTAATCAACTACCGGCCCGAATATATAAAAGATATCAACTACCAGGTGTCGGATAAGTTAATGATTAATTTGTATGATTTGTTTTTCGAAAACCTTCCCATCTTTTTGGATGAAAGTGATTACGAAAAAATTGATGACCGATTGGATGCGCAAAACATTAATAATGCCATTAAAGGCAATTTCAAAACCCTGATATCGCCAGCCAGCATGGCGATGAAAAAATATATTACCAAAGACCCGCTCCATTTTACGCCCATAGTACTTGATAAATTAAAAACATTTCAGGTTGGCGACAACTATGAGATTTATCAAAACCGTATTTTTACCAAAGACAAAAAAAATCTGAGTTTATTTATCACCTCAGCATACCCGTCGGGAGAAACACAAAAAAACAGTCAACTGATACAGGTTCTTAGTCAGGCAATTGACAGCCTTGAACAATCCTACAACCACCAAATTCAGGCCCAATATTATGGTGCTGCAGCGGTAGCCGTTGGAAATGCACAACGGATTAAAAAAGATATTTCGATAACCATTACCCTTGCTATTATTGTGCTGCTGGTATTTATGAGTATCTTTTTCCGAAAAAAAAGCATTTTCTTAATCCTGTTTTTACCCGCACTTTTTGGCGGAAGCATGGCGTTGGCTGTCCTATTTCTGATAAAAGGAAAAATATCCGCTATTTCGCTCGGTATAGGTTCTGTACTACTGGGCATTACCGTCGATTATGCCCTGCACTTATTTACACATTTCCGCAGCGTAGGCAATGTTAAACAAGTAATGAAAGATATTGCCACTCCGGTTTTAATGAGCTGTTTAACTACCGCTTCTGCCTTTCTTTGTTTATTATTTGTAAGCTCCCGGGCTTTACAGGATTTAGGCTTATTTGCTGCCATCAGTGTTAGCGTTGCTGCACTGTTTTCGCTTATCGTTTTACCACATTTTTTAAAATCCAAAGACTACAAAAAAGCATTACAAAAAGAACAAAAATCATGGATAGAAAAAATCACTGCATATCCATACGAAAAAAATAAATTCTTAATTATTGCCATTGTTGTATTTACAATTATAGCTTTTTTCTGGTCGGGAAAAACATCGTTCGAAGGCGATATGGATACCATGAATTACCTATCTGATGAACTGAGAAAAGCCGAAGCCGACCTGAATAAAATTGCCAATGTTACCGAAAAATCGGTTTATGTAATTAGCACAGGCGACAATCTGCAGGATGCCTTACAAAACAACGAAAAATCCATTCCCAGGTTAGAACAATTACAACATCAGGGATTGATATCACAGTATACTTCGGTAAGTAAATTACTGCTCTCCGACTCGCTTCAAAAAGTGAGAATCGAACGCTGGAAAAAATTCTGGACACCAGAAAAAAGAGAACTGCTACAAGAAAACCTACGCAAAGCAGGGAGCCAATATAAATTTAAGCCGGAATCGTTTGCTTCATTTTTAAATCTTCTAAACAAAGAATTTAGGCCGGTGAAGCAAACTGAATGGGCAGCATTGCGGGAACTATTTTTAGACGAATACATCACCGAAAGGGATGACATGACAACCATTGTGAGTATTTTAAAAGCCGACGAAAAAAACAAACCGACGATTTACGAATCTTTTGCCAAAAATAAAGAAACCATTGTTTTTGATAAAAAATTCATGACCGATAACCTAATCCGGGTGTTGAAAGATGATTTTAATACATTGGTAAAACTATCTCTTGCCGTTGTTTTTGTAATCCTTTTACTTTCGTTTGGCCGGATAGAACTGGCTTTACTTACTTTTATCCCGATGGCATTATCATGGATTTGGACACTGGGCATCATGGGTATTTTTGGGATAAAATTTACCATCTTTAATATCATTATCTCTACCTTTATTTTTGGGTTGGGCATTGATTACAGTATCTTTATCATGCGCGGATTGTTGCAGGAATATAAATACGGAGTTAAAAATCTTTCCTCGTACAAAACTTCTATTTTTTTATCAGCCATAACAACCATTACCGGAATTGGCGTTTTGATTTTTGCCCAACATCCTGCATTAAAGTCCATGGCTTTATTATCCATTATCGGGATTTTATCGGTAATCATTATCTCATATACCATTGAACCGGCACTTTTTAAACTCATCATTTTAAACCGGAAAAAGAAAGGAAAAGTAGCTTACTCGCTTTTAGATGCTATTGCTTCGATTTTTGCCTGGACTATCTTCATCCTTGGCTCCTTTTTTACGACAATCGTAGGTTTTATTCTGTTTAAAATCTTACACATCAAAAACAAAAAAATAAAATTAATTTATAATTACGCTATCGTTTCCTCTGCCTCCAGCCTTTTTTATGCCATGTTCAATATCAAAAAAAGGATTATCAATCCAAACAAGAAAAAACTAAGAAAGCCGGCGGTAATCATCTGCAACCATCAATCGCATATCGATTTGATTTACAATATGACCTTAGGCCCAAAAGTCATTATCTTAACCAACGACTGGGTGCAAAAAAGCAAAATTTATGGTCAATTAGTCCAAATGGCTGATTTTTACCCGGTATCGGAAGGATACGAGAATTTACTTCCGAAATTGCAAGCAAAAGTTGATGACGGATTCTCTATTTTGGTTTATCCGGAAGGTACACGGTCTGTAAATTTTAAAATGAGGCGTTTCCATAAAGGCGCTTTTTATATTGCCGAAAAATTAAAGCTCGATATCCTGCCCATTGTGTTACACGGAACAGGTTATTGCATGACCAAAGGTGATGATTTGCTGGTTAAAAAAGGAATTGTTACGGCTAAATATTTAGATAGAATATCACCTGAAAATAAGGAGTTTGGTGACCATTATTCGGAAAGAACAAAAAAAATCGGCCGTTATTTTCGAAAGGAGTATTATGAGATACGCGAAGAAACGGAAGACACCAAATTTTATCGCGATAGGCTGATAAAAAATTATATTTACAAAGGGCCGGTTTTAGAATGGTATTTAAGAGTTAAATTACGGCTGGAAAATAATTACGAACTGTTCGATTCGCTGATTCCGCGAAAGGCAACAATATACGATATTGGCTGCGGTTATGGTTTTTTATCCTACATGCTGCATTTTGTATCGGAAGACAGAAAGATTACCGGAATTGATTATGATGAAGAAAAAATTTCAGTAGCTAACAACTGCAACTTAAAAAATGAAAATATACAGTTTGAATGTGCCGATGTAACGCAATTTAAATTTAAACCTGCCGATGTATTTATTTTAAGTGATGTGTTACATTATATTTCGGAGGAGAAACAAGAAAAAATTATTAAAAATTGTATACATAACCTGAATGATGACGGAATGATAATTATCCGCGATGCCAATACAAAATTAAAAGATCGGCACAAAGGAACGAAATGGACAGAAATATTCTCTACCCAAATTATAAAATTTAATAAAACGGCTGATGATTCAAAAGAGCTGTATTTCAGGTCATCGGACGATATTTTTGCCATGTTTAATCAATACGATACAAAAATTGAAGTAATTGATCAGACCAAACTTACTTCGAATGTAGTTTATGTAATTAGAAAAAAATAGAGATGTCAAAATACGATGTTGTTATCATAGGAAGCGGACTGGGCGGATTAATTTGCGGTAATATTATTAGCAAAGAAGGGAAAAAAGTGTGCATTCTGGAAAAACAACCTCAGTTTGGTGGATGCTTACAGACATTTAAACGAAACGTTAATATCTTCGATACCGGAGTGCATTATGTTGGTGGTCTCGATGATGGACAAAATTTGAATCAATATTTTAAATACTTTGGTATTTTAAATCAACTTAATTTAAAACGACTTAACCAGGATGCATTTGATATCATCCAGCTGGATGGTAAAAATTATCCTATGGCTCAGGGTTTTGACCATTTTGTAGAAACACTGACAAAATTATTCCCAAAAGAAAAAGCAAACCTGATTGAATATAAAAATCAAATCAAAAAAATATGTGATACCTTTCCGCTTTATAACTTAAAAGCAGCGTTAAATTACGAGGCAGAATTACCATTTTATGAAAAAAATATTACCGACTTTTTACAATCCATAACCCAAAACAAAACCTTGCAAGGAGTCTTAGCCGGGAATAATTTCCTCTATGCCGGCGACCCTCATAAAACACCACTATTTATTCATGCATTAATCGAAAATTCATTCATTGAAAGTACTTATCGCTTTATTGACGGAAGTTCACAAATAGTTGATGCCCTTATTCAGGAAATTGAAAAAAATGGTGGTACATTAAAAAATAACAGTGAGGTAATAAATCTTCAAATTAATAATAAAAAAGTTAAATACGCCGAAATTAAAAACGGAGAGAAGATATTTGCCCATCAATTTATTTCAGCCATACATCCATCGCAAACCCTAAAGATAATTAATGAACAGCATTTAAGAAAGTCTTATCGCACACGGTTGGGTGAACTGGAAAATACTATCTCGGTATTTGTACTATATGCTTCATTAAAACCTAAAAAATTTAACTATTTAAACACGAATTATTATCATTTTAAGGATAATGATGTTTGGACCATTCCAAGCTACAATATAAAAAAATGGCCACAAAACTATCTTTTTCTTACTCCACCTGTAAGTAATTCATACGAATATGCCAGTACTGCAATTGCTATGACTTATATGAAATTTGATGAAGTGATTCAATGGGGAAATACTAAAATTGGCAATCGCGGCAGTGATTATGAGGCTTTTAAACAACAAAAAGCAGAGATTTTTATTGATGAAATTAATCGTCAGTTCCCGAATTTTAAAGAGAGTATACAGCAATATTATACTTCCACACCTCTTACATACCGAGATTATACAGGAACAGCCGAGGGTTCTATGTATGGTATCATCCGTGATTGTAATCATTCTTTAAAAACAAAAATATCAACCCGAACAAAAATCCCTAATTTGCTGTTTACTGGACAAAACATAAATATGCACGGTGTGTTGGGAGTTACTGTAGGTGCAGTTTTAACTTGTGCAGAACTAACTGGTCTCGAATATTTAATAAATAAAATTAATCATGCCTAAAAAAATAATCCGTTTTTTATTAAAAACTCTTGCCATTCTTGCAGGCATTCTTTTGATTTTATACCTGGTTTTTAAACTAACTACCAGAATAAATGAACCTGATGTACCCGAAGGTTTAAATCAATTTGAAGCTATCGTAAACGTTGATAAAAATTTTAATTCTATTAAAAACAACTGGTTGCAAAAAAATAAGTATGGATTATGGGAAATGTACATTGAAGGAAAAGCATACGAACGAGGTATTATTAACGGAAAATTAACCAAAGATTTAATTTATAAACAGGAAGATGCTTTCGTCAACCAAATTAAGGAGATGATTCCATCAGAATCATACCTAAAATTTTTAAAAAGCTTTATTGCTTTTTTTAATCGGAATATTGATAAACATGTGATCCCGGAATACCAACAAGAGATTTATGGTATTTCACAATCAGCATCCGAAAAGTTTTCATTCATCGGCCCCAATTACCACCGGATATTAAATTACCATGCTGCGCATGATATAGGCCATGCCCTACAAAATATGAATCTGGTAGCTTGTACTGCTTTCGCAGGATGGGATAAACGCACATCAGACAGTTCATTAATCATTGGTCGTAATTTCGATTTTTATGTGGGCGATGAATTTGCTAAAAATAAAATCGTCATGTTTTGTAATCCCGAGCAGGGTCATAAATTTATGATAGTTACCTGGGGAGGCATGATTGGTGCTACATCAGGGATGAACGACCAGGGACTGACGGTAACCCTGAATGCGGCTAAATCGGATATCCCTTTTGGAGCAGCCACACCTATTTCTCTTGTAGCCAGGGAAATTCTGCAATATGCTTCAACCATTGATGAAGCCTATGCTATTGCTGAAAAAAGAAAAACATTTGTCTCCGAACAACTTTTTATTGGTTCTGCAAAAAATCGTAAAACGGTAACCATTGAAAAATCACCCAACAAACAAGCATTATATACAACCAGTGATGATTATCTGATTTGTAGCAATCATTTTCAAAGTAAGGACCTTAAACGCCCGGACATACTTTATTCTAACACATCCGATTATGCTACGCTATATCGTTTTGAACGTGTAGAAGAATTGCTGGAGCAAAACTATGAGTTAAATCTTTCGAACGTGGTAGCTATATTACGCGATCAAAAAGGATTAAAGGGCCAAAACATTGGAATGGGAAACGAAAAAGCGATTAATCAGCTTATCGCTCACCATTCGGTTATTTTTAAACCCGAAGAATTAAAAGTCTGGGTATCAACATCGCCCTATCAATTAGGTGAATTTGTCTGTTACGATTTAAATAAAGTGTTTTCAAAAGCTACTGAAATTAAAAAATACGAGATTATTGATGAAAGAAATTTGATGATTCCCGCAAATTCATTTCTTTATACCAACGATTACGACAATTTTAAAAGATTTAAGGTTTTACGAACTAAAATCAAAGAAGCCATTAAAACGGATACTAAAATACCTAATAGTGCTCTTATTTTTAATGAAATTATTGCATTAAACAGTGAATTCTTTGAAACGTATGTTTATATTGGCGATTATTTCAACCATTTCAAAGTTTACGATAAAGCAGTTTTGGCATATAGAGAAGCATTATCAAAAGAAATTCCTAATATTTATCAAAGAAAAAATATTCTGGAGAAAATGAATGATTTAGAAAATTGATTAAAAAAACTAATTTTATCAAATTACTAAATGCCTGAACCATTTAACAATATAGAATATGACATCGTCATAATTGGTGCTGGAATTAGTGGTTTAACAGCAGGCGCTATAGCAGGTAAATTTGGGTTAAAATGTTGTATACTTGAAAAAGAGCCTAACCCAGGTGGGTATCTTGCTGGCTTCATCAGAGATGGTTTTAAAATTGATACTGCAATACATTGGTTAAATCAATGTAACAAACATGAAATGGCCGGCAGGATTTTTAATTTAATTGGTGCTGACAGCCCCGAATTAAAAATAATGCAGAAAATATACCGTTTTAAAGGGGATAGCTATGATTATCTGCTTACCAAAAATCCCGATGAATTAAAAGAAAAATTAATTTCCGATTTTCCCCATGAAAAAAAAGGCATTGAGAAATTTTACCATTCAGCCAAAAAAATTGCCCAAGGATCCATTCAATATGCCAAGCTTTTTAGAACAGAAGAGAGCATGTCTTTTCCCGAGAAAATTATTTTTAAACTAAGATTATTAAAATTTGTCCTTCCGCTCATTAAATATATTTTCTTTAGTGGTGAAAAAGGTGTTACAAAAGGCCTTAATTTATTTTTTAAAGATAAAAACTTACATAAATTATATCATTCCGAAAAAGACTTATTGTCATGCCTATTTCCGATAGCCTGGGCATACATCGAAGGTTATCAGATTCCTGCCAAAGGTGGAGCCAGCGTTTTTATCCAATGGCTGACATATATTAATAATTTCTATAAAAATGATTTAATCTTAAATGCAGAAGTAAAAAATCTTAAGATTAATAATAAGGTATGCGAAAGTGTTCATTTTCAACAAAACGGCAACCAATATGAGCTAAGAAGCAAGTATATTATTTCCACCAATGATCTAGAATCTTTATACACTAAAATGCTCCCGGAAGAAACAATCCCTCAAAAGTTTAAGAATAAACTCGAGAATGCTGTTCTTTACAGCTCAGCACTTACAGTATCAATTGCAATAGATTGTCCCGCCGAAGATCTTAGAATTCATCAGGAGTTGATTTGCATTAGCAAAGAAAATATTGCAAGAGATGATCATGATGGTGGAGATCCTCAACTCAGTGATATCAGCATATTATCCCCTTCGGCACGAGATAAATCTCTCATCCCCACAGGAAAAGGTTTAATTACGCTTTACATGCCGGCTTATATTGATTATAAAAACTATTGGTTAACGGAAAAAGATTCGGATGTCCATTTTATCCGTACCGATAATTATTACAACCTAAAACAGGAGATTGCCGAAATATTAATTCAGCGGGTTGAAGAAAAATTATCCATTGATATTAAAAGCCATATCCTTTTTTTAGATGTATCAACGCCTATAACTTATTTAAGATATACGGGCAATAAAAATGGCACTATGATGGGGGCACGCCCAGGCAAAGAAAACATGAAAGCCGGAATAGCCCACCATCAAACACCCGTTAAAAACTTAATATTAGGCGGCCACTGGGCCGATTTGGGTGGTGGTGTCCCCATTTGCGCTAAATCAGCTGCAAATGCGGTACTCCTATTATTAAAAAAAGAAAATAAACAATCTTTCAGGCTGCTGGCAAACTATATGGATGGAAAAATTACGATTGATCAACTAAATAATTCTTCGTTCGTTAAACCATATAATAATTCCTGGACTAATTAGAATGACAATTAATAGAAAACTCCTTCATCTATTCAGCAATATCATCATTTTAAGTTAATGGAAAGATATGCTGGCGACTTTTTTTAATGCATATTTAAAAACAAGAAAAAAATCTTACTTTTGCCTCCTTTATCAAAATTAAGATATCATGAAGCAAACAAAATTACTACAATTACTTACCATTACATTAATCATTACCTCCTGTGCAACAACACAGCTAATTGAACAAGGAAAAAAAGCATTCGAGCAGGAAAATTATTCAGAAACCCTTCAGGCACTGGAACAAGTAATTGAAAGTAAAGAAAACAGTGGCAAAAATGCCAAAGGAACCATTTACTTCAAAGCAGGAAAATCAGCGTTAGAACTGGAACAAATCGATAAAGCCCGAATATACCTTGAATCAGCAGAACCAACCGAATATGAATCGCCTGAATTATATGCTTCACTAGCTAAAGTTTATAAAATAATCGATAATTTGTCCAAAGAGATAAACGCACTTGAAGATTATCACAACAAATATCCTCAGGGAGAGAAAATAAATGAAATATCAATTCGGCTATTCGAAACGTACGTTGAAAGCGAAAACTGGGATTTAGCCGTTGACTTGTGGCCCGAAATAAAAAAACAAGCGCAATCGGATGCCAATTTTCTGGCAGGATACTTAATTGTAAATAAAAATTTAGTAAACAATAAAACCTGTGATAAGCTGGCCTTACAAATTTTTGAATTAGATGACGAAAATATTATTGCTTTGGAATGGTATGCCGAAAAATTTTTCCAGGAAGCTGATAATCTATATATTACCGAAATGAAAGCCTACAAAAACAACAGGACAACCAGCCAGTATAAACGATTGTTAAATGCCCTTGATAAAGTATATCCTACGTTTAGAAAATCCCGTGATTACTTTTTAAAATTATACCAAATTAACCCTAAACCAGAATATGCCGAGTTCTTGGGAGATATCTACACACGACTAGGTAATAAGCAAAAAGCAAATTATTATTACAATAAAGCAAATGAATAATAAAACACAGATTCAATAAATTGAATACACTGATTAAACGGATTTACATAGTTTTTTTGTTTAAGTGTGCGAAAGAAAACTGAGAATTAAAATAAGGCGGCAGTCGGCAGTTTACCTGCCGGAGGCAGGCAGCATTAACCAACAGCAGGAAGCTAGTTAACAAAATAGTATAACAAAGTAGTACACGGTAATACGAATAAATAAACTTGCCTGCCATTAGGTATGTTAAACCAATCTACCAATTTACTATTCTCTGCGGCTTAGAGAAACAGATTAATTCCATTCTATAAAAACTCTATGGTTTCTTACTTCTTTTAATTATAAGATGTTAAATTTGTGAGTTATAAAAAAAATACACTAAATCATGTTTCCCGAAAATATAGATTATCAGCCTAAACAAAAGATTAAAACCTACCAGGAAGAGAAACTGCAGGAAATTCTACAATATGTAAATCAACACTCCAGGTTCTACCAGGAGCTTTTTAGCAAACATAACATTGATATATCATCCATTAAAACACTGGAAGATCTGCAGAAACTTCCATTTACAGAAAAAGATGATTTACACCAGCGAAACAATAATTTTATCTGTGTAGACAAAACCAAAATTGTCGACTATATAACCACCTCGGGGACATTGGGTGACCCGGTTACCTTTGCATTAACCAATGCTGATTTGGACCGTCTGGCATACAATGAATGTAAATCATTTAAAATTTCAGAAGGAAAACCAGAAGATATTTACCAGCTGATGGTAACCCTCGACCGTCGCTTTATGGCCGGACTGGCATATTTTTTGGGCATTAAAAAACTGGGTGCCGGAATGGTGCGTGTAGGCAACGGAATGGTTGAACTGCAATGGGATACCATTCAGCGAATAAAACCCAATGCACTGGTTGCTGTACCATCATTTATCTTAAAACTAATTGAATATGCCGAAGCCAAAGGCATCGATTATAAAAATTCGAGCATTGAAAAAGCCGTTTGCATTGGCGAAGCGTTGCGAAATCCGGATTTTACACTAAATACATTGGGACAACGTATAAAAGATAAGTGGGATATAAAATTATTCTCAACATATGCATCTACCGAAATGGGAGCTGCTTTTGCCGATTGTGAGCATGGCGTGGGCGGACATCATCACCCGGAATTACTGATTGTTGAATTTGTGGATGAAAACAATAATCCGGTAAAAGATGGAGAACCCGGCGAGTTAGTCATTACTACGTTAGATGTGGAAGGGATGCCGCTTATACGATTTAAAACCGGTGATGTAGTGCAACACTTTTCAGAACCCTGTGCCTGTGGACGAAATACCATGCGTTTAGGCCCGGTAATTGGCCGCAAAAAAGAGATGATAAAATATAAAGGGACCACCCTTTATCCACCGGCATTGTATAATATTCTAAATGAAATGGAATATGTAGAAAACTATGTGGTTGAAGTATTCACCAATCAAATAGGAACGGATGATATTCTGATTCGCGTGGCTACCAACGGGCATACTCCTGAAAATTTTGAAAAGCTCATCAAAGACCATTTCAGGGCTAAGTTAAGGGTAGCACCAACCATCATGTTTCAATCGGGCGAAGAAATTAACAAGATTAAATTCCCGAAATTAAAACGGAAACCGGTAATTTTTATTGATAATCGGAGAAAGTAAATATCCAACTATTGAATTTCAATTAGCCAATATATTTTCTAAAAATCAGTGTAGCATTATGCCCTCCAAAGGCAAATGAATTACTTAGAGCAACATTTACATCCAGCTTCCTGGCTTTGTTTGGAACGTAGTCTAAATCCAGTTCAGGGTCAGTCTCATCTAAATTTGTAGTGGGTGGAATTACGCTATCATAAATGGATAAAACAGTAACAATTCCTTCAATGACCCCTGCTGCTCCAATGGTGTGCCCAATCATCGATTTTATTGACGAAATAGGAATTTTGTAAGCATTTTCACCAAAAACTTTTTTAATAGCTTGTGTTTCGTATAAATCATTCAACATGGTTGATGTACCATGTGCATTAATATAATTTACTTCATCGGGAGAAACTTTTGCATTTTTCAATGCCAGTAACATGGTATTGGCCATACCTTCGCCTTCAGATTTTGGCGCCATAATATTATAAGATTCGTTGGTAAAAGCATAATCAGCCAACTCAGCATAAATTTTAGCATTTCGCTTTTTAGCGTACTTTTCTGATTCCAGTATCATAATTCCTGCGCCTTCGCCAATAACAAAACCATCGCGATTTTTTGAAAAAGGGCAACTTGCTTTTTCCGGAGAATCATTTTTGAGTGAAATCGCATATAATTCATTAAACCCTTCTATTTCTTCCTTGTTAATAATTGAATCGGCACCACCAACAATCATCAAATCGGCTCGTCCGCTTTTTATCATATCATATCCCAAAGCAATGGCATAGGCGGATGATGAGCAGGCAGATGATGTTGTAAAATTAGGCCCTTCAATATTGTAACGCATCCCAATCCAGGCCGACATGGAGTTATTCATCCGTTTGATAATTAAATTTTTTGAAGTGGTTCCAGTCTCGGTACTTGAATCGCCTGTATTAACCACGCCAATAATAACTCCTGCACGCAATTTATCAATGGCATCCAAATCTATTTGGTGCTTTTCAACCGCTTCAACAGCACATACATAACACATTTGTGTTACTCGTGTCATTTGTTTCGAAAGTCGTTTCTTTATGATTGAGGATGATTTTTGAGTAAACTCAGGTGGTAATTCGGCTGCAATTTGCGTTTGATTTTCGGATGCATCAAACAGAGATATTTTGTTAATTCCGTTTTTTCCTTCTTTAATATTTTTCCAACTTTCTTCCCAGTCAAGGCCTAATGCGTTAAGCATATTAAACCCTGTAACTACAACTTTTTCTGCCATTTATTACTTAATCATTTTATTTTGGGTATTACAATGCCAAAAATAATAAAATAATTGGATTTTAGGTCATCCTTTTACTATTCCAACTCCAATCCACAAAATTCTTTAATCGCATTTTTATAAATGCCGGACTCTTTGTGGCTATTTTTAAAATATTGATTGAAAGCTTCCTGAATTTCCTTTTGTAAAAATGCGAAAATTGCATCTTTTAATTTTTTATCGACTTCAGGCGTAGAATCTGACTCTAACACCGGTTGATCCAATGCAATTTTTTCATTTAAATAGGCAAGCAATACATCATACTTTTCAGGATGATTTTCTATTAAAGCATAATTTTGAATAGATTGATACATGGTAGATAATCCTACATGTTCCATCATTTCAAATATACCAAAATCCAGAATAATGGTTTGTGAGACCTGATCAACCACCTGCAATGGAATATTCTGTTCAACTGAGAAATGAAAAGCTTTTACCTGTATATCCAACAAAAACCGATTCAGTAAAAAAGCATTTCGTTCATTCTGAACAACATATTTTTTATTTATAGAGTTTAAAAAATCCTTTAGCCACTCTGCCCTGTCCGAGTCATAATTGTCGTGCAATATCAGCTCAACAATATTTTTAAATGCGACGGGGTAAAAGAAATGCATTCCGGCCACCGGAAAATAGGTTGACAAATAAGAGGGTAAAATGGATGAAGAATTGGAAACGACGATACACCTTGGCTGAATGATTGTTTTTAGTTCTGAAAATACATTTAGTTTAGCATCTTTATCCTCAACAATGGTTTCAATAATTAAATCACAACTCGATAAATCGCTTAAATACCCGGTTATTTGGTTTTTAGATTTTTGCGCAAATTGTTCCCGGGTAATTAAATAATGCTTTAACTGCCGCGAAAGTTTTTTCAAATATGATTTTTCTAATTTCTCTTTTTTTTCAGAATTACGGACAAACCAAACCATTTGAAAATTAAAATCGTTCAGAAAATTAAAAATATCCTGTCCCATTTTTCCGCTACCAATAATCCCAATTTTGTGTATCATATCTCATTGAATCTTACCCAAAAATAAAAAAGCTGTTCTAATTAAAAAAACAGCTTTTTTAAAATACTTCATATATTGCTATGAAAGAATCCCATACTAAAAAAATCCAAATTTTAAAGATGCATTAACTGTAAAATCCGATAAATCATCGTCGGAAATTATAGCACCCAATCTATTTTCATCCAGGCTGGTTCCCTGAACCAATCGATACGATGCACCCATATTAAATCTAAAATGCTTAAATAAGTTTAATTCAAGGTTGATTCCTGGCTCAAGAAAAAATGCAGCAGTACTTTCATATTCATTAAACTCATCCCAATAATTGTCTGTTCCTTCGTAAAATACAAATCCTCCGGCACCAACTAAAACAGGAACGGTAAAATGAATGGCTTTTTTGCTAAAAAAAGCATATTCCAACGCTAAACCACCATAACCCATACCAATACGAACATTTCGTATAGGTTCAGGGCCTACAACAGCGAAATCATAATTAAATGAACTTTTGGTCGTTAAACCGTAACCACCTAAACCAATTGAAAAACGGTCGTTAAAAATAGCTCCCATTCGCCCTCCAACAAAAATTCCATTATCATCATTCATATTCCCTACTTTAATTTCAGGAGCTATAAAACCACCCGTAAATTTTAAATTTCGATCGGAGAAAATGGTTTGGATATCGTCGTTTTCATTTTGCTCCTCTCTTTCTTGCGCAAAACTAATCTGGATCATTAAGGCTAATAATACCAATGTTAAGCTTTTTTTCATCATGGTAAGTTGTTATTTTTAAACGTTTGGTAATTTTTAAAAGTATAATTAAATTTTCACAAATCATGCCAAACTAATAATATTTTAAAATATATCCAGCCTGCATAAACTTACTAACTTCAGTAACAAAGCTAAGAATCAAATCATTCGTTTGTAATCTCTCTTCGTTTACTATTTTATTTATCGAGATAAAAGCCATGGGCGGACCTGCATATCCCATGTCCGACATTTTGGTATACAATGTATTTCGATTAATTCCTATTTCTTCACATTCATCCATAATAAGTTCCGAGATATGTTTGGAAGGAAAATTTACCTGGAAATATTTTAAATCTTTCAGTTCAACAGGATACTTTTGAAGCATCCTTTTTAATCCTTTAATAAAAACACTACCGTCTTCATCATGAAAATGGGTACGCAACTGCTCGTTAAACATCTGACTTAAATGATGATAACCCAATTCATATTCCTGTTTAGGGTTCATCCAGTATGCCGGCCGCTTATTTAACATGGCAGCCGGTTTTTTTCCTCCAACCGATTCCATATAAGTGTCCTCAACATAAAGTCCGTTTTTCTTTTCGTTATCAGCTTGCAGGAGTAGAGCCCCAGATCCGTCGCTTAAGAAATAGCGTAAAAACAACTCTTCCTTTTTTACCAGCGGCTGATTATAATACTCGGCCCGTAACTCAGAGGATGACATACTGGAAGAAAGCACCAAAGCATTTTTATAACGTCCTGATTTAATAAAATCAGAAGCAACGAGTAAGGCTTTATATGCCGAAGTGCAATTGGCATGAATACCCATTTCTCCACATTGCTCAATACCCAATGCTTCCTGAATATGTACAGAAGTGGTGGGCATCTGATCCTGATGGGCACTCCCGTATACAATTAAATCAATGTCACTAGCTTTTAATCCCGAAGCGTTAAGTGCTTCTTTTGCCGCTTTAACCGACATAGTAATGTTATCATCGGTAAATTCGCGGGTTTTCGGATCAATCGCAAAATGATAGTGTTTAACCTCAAGCATTTCGCGCATCAACTCTTTCATCCGTTGCAGCCATTTTTGCAACTTTTTAGGTGCTTCTGTTAATTCACCTAAAAAATAATCTACTTCGTCAATAGTGATTGTTCTGCCTGGTAGATATGAACCTGTTCCGGTTATTTTTACATTAATCTCAGAATTTTTATTTTCCATCTTATTAAATCTTCTTCAAATCATTATGAAAATTATTTTGCAGTCGAAGAGCTACTTCAACGGCTTTTTCCTCTATCTGTTTAGCCGGCACTACCTGGTGAACAAGATTCCACGTTAATGCCTGTTCGGCAGAAAATGTTTTCCCGGTAAGGATAAGTTCCATTGCTAATGCTTTAGTGGTTATTTTAGGTAAAATATAAGTGCCTGTACATCCTGGAATTAAACCAAAAGTAGATTCTGGTAATCCTAATACAGCCTTATCAGCACACAAAATATAATCGGCACATAAAGCCAGTTCTAAAGCAGAACCTAAACAAACACCACGCACTGCTGATATTACAGGAATTTCTAAATCTTTTAAAGATAAAAATAGTTGACTATGCTGATTTAAAACGGTACTTATTTCCTTAATCGTACCCGATTGATTTTTACTTTCCTGGATTGTATGAATTAAAGCCTCTACAATTGCTCCGGATGAAAAATGTCGTCCTTTACCCTTAATAATAATTGATTTAATTTCCTCTTGATAAACAACCTTTGTCCTCCATTGATAAAATTCCTCGAAAAAGATTGAACTCATTGCATTAGACGGAGGGTTATTTAACTCCAAAAAGCCAATTTGATTTTCTATATGCCAATTAATAGTGCTAAACATGCTTATCTTTCCAAAATAACGAGAACCGAAATATATTGCTTTGAATGAGAAATTGATACATGAATTTTTTGAATGTCACGCTCCAATAAAATCTCCTTAATATTTCCTTGTACCTTAACCACCGGTTTTCCTTTCGGGTCATTCTTAATTTCAATATCATGATATCCTTCATTTAAACCCAAAAAATCGATGATGCTCTTTTTTATCAAATACCTTGCCCCCAAACTTTTAATGATATGTTTATTTTCTGATGATTTAATTTCATCCTGGATAAAATAATAATCATCAGCCTGTTTAAAAAGAATAGCTTCAATTTCCTGTACTGATTTTATGGATATAATCTCTTTATACATTTTTTATTATCATATCATAAATTATATTTTCAGGTTCGTTGCCAGTTTACAAAACATCTCCGTTTCTTTTTGTAAAGCATCTTCTTTATTTAAACAACCAGCATTTTTAAGGGCTTGCATAGCATAACGAATTAGTTCTGGAGACCGGCCTTCCGTCATGCTTTGCATTTTTTCCATAGCCAATAAAAAAGCATCATTATCATTGGTAATATCATCAATTAATCCAATCTCTAAGGCTTTTTCAGCATTGATCATATCACCATTTAAAATAATTTCGAAAGCCTTATGCTTTAACAATTTTACCGATCGAAAGGCGCCACCTAAGCCAGGAATTAATCCATGATTTATTTCAGGAAAAGCAAACAACGCATTTTTTGAAGCAATACGCATATGACACGCAAGAGCAATTTCCAGTCCACCACCAAAACAAATACCATCTATTGAAGCAATAACAGGAATTTCTATATTTTCAATTTCATTTAACAAATTTTTTCCCTGGGTTAGCCTTTTAGATAATAATTGATAATTTTTAGCCAGCTCGTTTAGTTTCTCAAGGTTAGCTCCAGCAGAAAAGTTACGTCCTATCCCACATATAATAATTCCTTTTAACCCGGGTTCTTCAATCCATTCTCTAAACTTTTCTATTTGAATAAAATCCGGTGTTTCCAGGTAATTCTCCTTTCCATTGGATAACAAAAAAATTCCAATATCCCCTTCCCTTTTCCATTGAACAAAATTGTGTTTATCCATTTCTTCTATTTTGTAATGGCCAATAACTCATCCGGAATATCCTGCGGAATCCGGTCTGCATTAATTAATAAAGTTTTTACTATCGCTTTTGCAGCACTATACCCTGATGTTGTATTTTTTATATCATGATAAAAAATAAGGTATGGTGCTTCATACTTTATTTTAGTTTCGATTTCAATTGCATCAAAAAGTTTTAATTCTCTTTTATATCTTATGTTGGTTTCGGTAACAACAAGCAATAACCCACGGTTAAAAAACAGATGCAACAAATTTTTTTCGTTGAGGATTTCCCATCGGGCTTGTTCGGTATAATTTAAATACACTGCATTGTTTAAATGTCCATATGAATCAAGTTCGTATCCTTTTACATACGTTTTATAACTGTACTTCATCCGTTCCATTTAAATGATTGGTAAAAATAGTCAGAAAAATAAAGAATTTTAAATAATTCGTCAAAAGCTAAAATGTTTTTATAAAAATAACTAAACGTTATTTTATAAATTATTCATTTTAAATATATTATTTTCCCTATTTTTACTTATTAAAAAGCAATTATAAACTAAATATTAATGCATAAAATACATATACCAAAATATCCTTCTCCTTTTATAATTAAATTTTTCGATAGGTTCAGATATTTTTTATTAAAATTATCACGAAGATTTACAGCACCCAACATAGCGATTGTTGAGATGGTTCAGTCTTTTTATGTTTCAAAAGCCATTGGTGTAGCTGCCGAATTAAATATCGCAGAACATCTTACACAGTGTGATAGAGATATTTCCGAATTAGCAGGACTTACGAATACCGATGAAGAATCTTTATATCGTTTAATGCGTATGCTGGCCAGCCAGGGCATTTTTAAAGAAAAGAAAAAACGTTTATTTTCACAAAACCGGCTATCTAAAACAATGATTGATCGAACAGATTCCATGCGCTATATGATTATGCATTTGGCTAACCCTGTTAACTGGCAACTGTTTAATGAGCTGAACCAAGTGGTAAAAACAGGGCACAATGCATCCGAAAAAATTCTGGGAATGAAGGTTTTTGAATTTCTTGAAAAGAATCCTAACAATAATAAAATCTACAACACAGCCATGACAAATTCGTCATTGATGCTGAGTTATGCCATCCTTTCGAAATATCCTTTTAAAAAGGCAGAATGTATTGTAGATATTGGAGGTGGTGAAGGAACATTACTATCTATGATTTTAATAAAAAACCCAGCGCTTAAAGGGGTATTATTTGACCTTCCACATGTCATAAAAAATGCAGAAAAAAATTTCAAAAAATACAATCTATCAGAGCGTGTTGAATTATTGACCGGATCATTTTTTGAAACAATACCTGACGGCGGAGATATCTATTTGATGAAAAATATTATACATAACCTAAGCGACCAACAAGCCATTGATATTTTACTAAAAATAAAAAATATTTTATCTCCAAAAGGAAGAATTTTAATTATTGAATCGGTAATAAGCCATAAAAACCGGTATTCGTTTGCTAAGCTTTTCGATATCCAGATGATGGTTAGCCAGGATGGCGGGAAAGAGCGAACAAAAGAAGAGTATAGCCGGATAGTTAATAACGCCGGATTAAAGATAAATCAAATTGTTCAAACCGTAGCTCCCTTTTCGCTCATTGAAATAACAAAATAAAAAAATCTTTTCCTTTTTTATCTTGGTATTAAATAGTAAATAAATCCTGTCGTAAGCATAAATGCTTTATTGGTTGGATTATCTAATTCCTGTTCATAGGGAAAAAATTCTTTATAATTGAAATTATACCTCAATTCAGCAGAATTATTATCCAAATTAATAAAACCTTTTGTGTATCGTAAATCAATAAAAATATCCAGGTAACGGTTAAATCTTCCCTGTACCCCAACTCCGGCTAATATACCAACATCAAATCGATTTAAATAAGAAGTGATATCTTCATTTATGGATTGAACAAAATCCTTTTCATACTTTCCTTTGGTATTGGCCGAAATCAAAAAAGACCCATACCCTCCGGCATAAAAATAAATTTTAGGATCTTCATTAAATGTAAACTTAGCATACAGTGGAAGGGTCAAATAATGGAGATTCATTTTCATTTCGTGCATATCAAATTTACCCCCTTTAAATTCATAGTTGAGTTCGGCACGAGCCGACCAGTTAGCATGAGGGTAATAAGCAGCTGTAAAACCAATTTGAGGGCCAATTTTTTTGGCATATTGGTCAATGGCTTCATCTCCACTAATGGTTGACAGCAAGAAGCCCCCTTTAATTCCAAATGTAGGGCTTTGGGATTTATTTTGTGCCCATAACGAAGATATCGAAAAAGACATCATCAAACATATAGATATCAGGCTTAATTTAATGGAATCCATGTAAAATTATCTTTATTGATTGCAAAATTTCAGTCATATATTTTCACTTCTCTAAAATTTTGCAAGATACCTTCTTTACAATTTTAATCTAAAATACAAAAATATTTAAACAAAAAAGCCTGTCAGTAATCTGACAGGCAATATTTAATAAAAAAATAACAGCTTATTTAATCAATTCTATACTTCGTTTAACAAATTTAGTCAGCTCTTCTCCCTTTAGCATATTATTTGCAAGTAACGCTAAATCAATAAGTTGCTTAACATATTTATTCTCTTTTCCATGCTTCACTAAAAGCTCTTTTTTCTTTTCCTGCAACTCATTAATTTTCTTTTCAACATCGCTTAATTTATCTTTATCGGCCTGGTTAATTTCTTCTTCCTTTTTATTTTCTTTGGCTTTTTCTAATGCAGTCTTCTCTTCTTCGATTGGTTTTAATTCTTCTAAAATCTTTTCAATTTTAGGTCCCATTTTCTTGTCTTTTTGTTCACGAATTTTCTCTACCAATCGATGATTCGAATTTATAACCACATTATAGCTATCGGGTAGGTCTCCATAAAAATTCATTCCTCCGCCACCCATAGCAGCCATATCTTTCATCCGACGCATATATTCCGATTGGGTGATTACAATAGGATCGTCGGTTTCTTTTAAATTTTCAAAAGTTATGGTAAATGAAGCGCTATTAGGCAAATGACTTTCGAACATTTGCGTAAGTTGATTTTTCTCTTCGGCAGATAATTTTGATTCTTCAACTTCCTCCTTCTTAATCAGCTTATCAATAATATCAGAATCGACACGCAAGAAACGGGAATTATCCATTTTTTGTTCTATATGATTGATAAAATGCGTATCAAGCTGCCCGTCCATGATTAACACATCATATCCTTTGGCTTTTGCATTTTCGATAAACGTGTATTGTTTATCTCTATCAGTAGCATACAGATAAATAAGATTCTTGTCTTTATCGGTTTGATTTTCTTTAATTAATTTTTCATATTCATCGAAAGTAAAATACTTACCATCGGTGTTTTTAAATAAAGCATATTTTTGTGCTTTTTCATAGAATTTCTCTTCGGTAAGCATTCCGTATTCGATAAAGATTTTAAGGTCATCCCATTTTTTCTCAAATTGATCACGGTCGTTTTTAAATATTTCTTCTAACCTGTCGGCTACCTTTTTGGTTATATGATTTGATATTTTTTTAACATTTGCATCACTCTGCAAATAACTACGAGATACATTCAATGGGATATCCGGTGAATCTAAAACACCGTGTAACAGGGTTAAAAATTCAGGTACTATTCCTTCTACCGAATCAGTAACAAACACCTGGTTGGCATAAAGTTGTATCTTATTTTTCTGTATCTCAATATTATTTTTGATTTTGGGGAAATACAGAATCCCTGTCAGATTAAACGGATAATCTACGTTAAGGTGAATATGAAATAACGGATCATCATTATAAGGGTAAAGTTTTTTATAAAATGCTTTATAGTCTTCATCCTTTATATCAGCTGGCATTTGAGTCCATAAAGGATTAGTATCATTAATGATATTATCTTTATCGGTTTCTACCTCTTTGCCATCTTTCCAGTCTTTCTGCTTTCCAAAAGCTATTTCAATAGGCAAGAACCGGCAATATTTATTCAATAATTCATTAATTCTGTTTTCCTCAGCAAATTCTTTAGAATCGTCATCAATATGTAAGATAATATCGGTTCCGCGGTCTTCTTTTTCCACTTCTTCAATCTTATATTCAGGACTTCCATCACAGGTCCATTTTATCGCTTGAGCATCTTCTTTATATGACCAGGTAACAATTTCTACCTTTTTAGACACCATAAATGATGAATAAAATCCAAGTCCGAATTTACCGATAATGGTTGTTTGGTCTTTAAACTTATTGATAAACTCTTCGGCACTTGACAATGCAATCTGATTGATATATTTATCAATTTCTTCAGCTGTCATTCCTATACCGCGATCGCTAACCGTAAGAATTTTATTTTCAGGATCTAACGAAACACGTATGGTTAAATTACCCAACTCGTTTTTATAGTCGCCCAACGAAGCCAGTTTTTTTAACTTTTGAGTTGCATCAACTGCATTAGACATTAATTCCCTTAAAAAAATCTCATGGTCAGAGTAAAGAAACTTCTTAATGATTGGGAAAATATTCTCCGTAGTAACTCCAATTTTTCCTTTTTGCATTTTATATCCGTATTTTATGTTTAACATTTGTTTTCCGAAACTTAGTTTTCAATAGTTGTGCCACAGGTTTTTTCCTGCCAAATAGACAGCAAAAAAACCATTCCTCGTAATAAAATGAAATTTTAGCAGGGATAATAATCATTTAAATATGTCGTTTGTAGAATTTCCCTTTCGGGTTTGAATTAATTTACATATTAAAAAGCAAACAACTCAGGAAAAAAGTAATAAAGCAAGGCAAAAAGAATAATGAGTACAGAGAAAAAAAGAAGAAACAATTTAGCCATATAAATCCCGGCTTCTCTTTTAAACTGAAAATTTCTCTGGCTAATAATTCCTTTAATATTATTTATGATACGTAATGTAATATTTTCATTTTTTTTTATAAAAGTATACGCACCATAATGAAAAGCAGAAGAAACCATATTTATATCATCATTCTCAGAATATAAAATAACTTCAGCATAGGGATTTATTTCTTTAATTTTTCTAAGTACATCAATGGGTTCTACTGGTTGATTTTCCTGATCGGTTTCGAGGGTTGTGGCAAGAAAAATAATATCAATTTGTTTTTTTGAGGGTACCACTTTGAAAAAATCTTCAAAAAATTCTTTGCTCCGGGTATAAATACTAATGTTATAATCGTTGACTTCCTCAAAAAGGGCTAAAACATCACGAATATACGAATCATCGTTATCGATGAAATAAACATAGGTATTTTGCCTGGATATTCGGTTTGCCATAGTATTAAATTACCCTTCAAGTTATGATTAATAAACAAATAAATCAATACTTTAGTTTAAATCAGGCAGTAACGAATATTTCTCTGCATATTCCATCATCTGTTCAGTATATTCCTGAGTGTAATTAATCGTAACATCAACAATTTCATCATTTTTATAAACCGGGGTATATTTTGGATTTACAAAACCGGAATAGGGTGCTAATCTTAATTTCTTAAACCTTTCAAGAACTTCATGATGTAATTCTTTATCAACTTTTACTCCATAGTTTTCAATAAGGTCTTTAGCAGCTTCATAATCACCTTCAGATTTAATTCGCTGTATTTCAGCCAGAAGATCTCCGAACAGATTCCTTAACTTTCGATGATGATTTATCACAAAATAGGTTTTTCCATCTTTAATTTTTTTCTCGATAACATTTTCATCCTGTCCTTTTTCAAAACACCATTTAGCAATTAGTTGACGATTTCGCATATGAGCCTGTTCAATATTTTTTCCCGGCTCAATTCGGGTGAGTTGTGTCATCAATCCATTTTTAATATAACTGTTATATTGGGCTATAGCAACATCATATGACGGCATAATACCCAAATCAATTAATTTAGGATCCATCATAAACCACAGAGCAAACAGGTCTGCTCTTGTTTCTTCTATAGGTGAGTAATAATTTTTTAATAAATCGGTGCTTATGCCCGGCATTAACTGGCCCGAACCATGCCCCAAACATTCATGTAAATCGGTATGTAAATTATTGGCCAAAAAACCATGTTTTTTATGTAATTCAATCTCCTTGTCCGAAAACGAAAACTCCTCTGTTAATCCACTCTTAAGCGAAGCCATATAATAAGCATAGGTAATATTTTCAATGGTTACCGATTTTGAGCCATGTTTCTTTCGAATCCACTCAGCATTCGGAAGGTTAATCCCAATGGGTGTGGCAGGATAACATTCACCGCCAAGCATAGCCACATTAATTACTTTAGCACTTACGCCTTGTACTTTCTTTTTTTTAAATTCCGAATCAACAGGTGAGTGTTCTTCAAACCACTGCGCATTTTGGCTTAAAATACCGGTTCGCCGGGTAGCTTCTTCATCTTTAAAGTTAACGAGAGCCTCCCAGGTAGCCTTACGCCCCAGAGGATCGCCATAAATTTCAATAAATCCATTAACGGTATCAATAAATGAATCGGTATCGCTTAACCACAATATGCTATACTCATCAAATTTTTTCAAATCGCCAGAGAGGTAGTAATCGGTAAGTTTTTGCAAACTCTCCTTTTGCTTCTTATTTTCAGCCACTTCAGTAGCTTTCTCCAACCAATAAACAATTTTTTTAATGGCCTCACCATACATTCCACCCACTTTCCATGTTTTTTCATTAACCTTTACGTCTTCTTTCACCAATTTTGAATTTAACCCATAAGAAACCGATTCATCCTCATCAGGATTTATCATTTGCTGATAAAACGATTCGACTTCTTGCTGTGTCAAGTTTTCATAGAAATTGTTGGCTGACTGGGTAACCATATCTTTCGATTGATCCTGAAATACCCTTTTAGAATATTTTTCCGGGTCAAAGATTATCGGCAGTATTTTTTGTATGACTTTATCTTTCGATAAATTAACCGGCCAATTATATTCAGGGATTTGCTGTATCAAATCCAAAAAGAAATCTTTCGAAAAACCGGGTAAAAATTTATCGGTAGAATAATGATGATGTATGCCATTGGAAAACCATACACGTTTGGTGTAAACCATAAACTCCTGCCATTCATTATCCTCATTATAACCTTCATTATTTTTAATTATCGACTCAAGCAATCTTCTGATTATCAGGTTGTATTTAAAATTCTGATCGAAAATAATATCCCTTCCACAAAGTGCCGCTTCAGAAAGACAATAAATCAGTTTCTTTTGATTTAAGGATAAATCTTCGAATCCAGGAACCTGATAGCGTAAAATCTTTAGATCAGCAAATTGCTCTAGAAAATAGGGAAACAATTCATTATTTTGTTTTTTAGTCATGTTTACTCAATATTATAATTTCTAATATCAATATCGTGATAGGTATTCCAGATTCCATCTTCAAATTTAAGTCCATCATATGAAAAATCTGGCCCATAAAACTGGTATTTTCCTTTTAAACTGGGTCGAAAGGGCGAAAGATGATCATACACAATCATCTCTTTTTTCTCATCATACGTTAAACCCATATTTGCCTGTGCATTATATTCAAAAATTACTCGTGCCACATTCTTTTCCCTATTTTTAAACTTAAATGCACCAAACACAGGTTGATCATTTGAATCAAATTGTACAATTTCAATCAGTTTTTTCTTACTAAACAAATCGTTTAAATCAGAACCCAACAAAGTATAATATTCATCACGTCGATGATTATTCACTATAATTTGATAATACAAAGCACCATACCAATTTTGATGGGATAAAATTTCATACTCCGGATTTTTTATTTGCTCCGATCGATCCGTAAGCTCAAAGGTTAAAGTTTTCCATCTATTTTTTTTATACTGAATAAATCCAAAATATTGATGTGTCCCATCGTAATAGGGTAAATTCCATGTAATAATTCTAAGCTTATCATCTTCAGATCTTATATCTCCAATATATTTTAAAGATGAAAAATCATAATGAAAACTATCATCCTGAGCCAGTGCCTTTCGGAAGTATTCTACTATTTTTTCATTAAATTTTTCTTTAGTATTATCATCTCTTTCCTGCGCCATTAAATTAAAATTATTTTTAAGACTATCGGAATAAACACTTATATCCTGCGCATAAGATTTTGTAACAGCAAAATAAAAAACAGTAAATAAAATAAAGCAAGCGATACGTTTCATTTTAAAATTTTAAATTTTATAGCAAAAATAAATCCATTTTTCTCACTCCTTAAATAAAAAATTCAATTGAATTTATTTTACCGATTCATCAATCGCTTCTAAAAGAATATTACAAGCCTCTTTAATCTGCTTCTCAGTTATAATTAAAGGAGGAGCAATTCGAAAAGCACTGTCGTGGAATAAAAACCAATCGGTTACTAAGCCTTTGCTTACGGCAATATCGATTACCTTTTTAACTTGGTCAAAACTTTTTAATTCAACCGCCATAAACAAACCAACCCCGCGGATTTCTTTAATCTCTGGATGTACTAATAAATCTCGAAACAACTGGCCTTTTTGTTTTACTTTTAGGTAAAGTTTTTCATCTACAATAGTCTTTAAAGAAGCAACAGCTGCTGCACAAGAAACCGGATGGCCACCAAAAGTTGTAATATGCCCTAAAATCGGGTTTGTTTTAAATGTCGACATGATTTCATTGGAAGAAACAAAAGCACCTATCGGCATTCCACCACCCATTCCTTTGGCAATAGTCATAATATCAGGAACAACACCAAACTCTTGTAAAGCAAAAAGACTTCCTGTTCTTCCAAAACCGGTTTGTATTTCATCAAAGATGAGCAAGGTTCCCGTTTCATCGCATTTTTTTCTTAATTTTTGCAAAAAATTATTTTCCGGAACCCTTATCCCCCCTTCTCCCTGGATAGGTTCTATTAAAACACAGGCTGACTTATCCGTAATTTGCTCTATCGATTTTTCATCATTAAAATCCAAAAACCGAATATCAGGTAATAATGGGCGAAATGCATTTTTAAACTCTTCATTTCCCATTACACTTAATGAACCATGGCTGCTTCCATGATAAGCATTTTTAAAAGCAACGATTTCAGTACGCCCGGTATATCGTTTAGCCAGTTTCAACGCTCCCTCAATAGCTTCGCTGCCGGAATTCACAAAATAAACCGAACTTAAATTTGCAGGCAATAAATTGGTTAATAATTTAGCATACTCTACCTGCGGTGATTGGATATATTCACCATACACCATCAGGTGCATAAATTTACCGGCTTGATTTTGTACTGCTTTAACTACATTAGGATGAAGATGTCCTACATTGCTAACGGATACCCCTGAAATTAAATCAATATAAGATTTTCCATCCGGGCTATACATATAAATTCCTTCAGCATGTTCAATTTCCAATTGTAACGGAAAATCAGATGTCTGCCCTACATGCTGCAAAAATAATTGTCGTTGCGAAATCATATGATGATTTTATTAACGTTATTAAAACAAAAAAATTGGGATAAATCCCAATTTATAAAATACAAAGTTAATGATAAAGATTTATTTTCCCATAAGATTTATGTCATTCATAAACCTTTCTTTGTATGCTTTACCTATTGGGATATTTTTCAATCCTTCGGAATTTTTAATATAAATCGAGTTATCTTCAATTCGGTCAATTTTATTAACATTAATAATATACGAACGATGTACGCGTTTAAAATGTTTTGAAGGCAACTGACTTTCAATGGCCTTCATGGTAAAGTGAATGGTAAATTTTTCACTAAAAGAATTGATAATCACATAATTTTCAAGCGCCTCAACCCAAAGAATCTCATCATATTTTAATCGTACCAGTGCAGAGTTCTTTTTGACATATATTTCATCAACATCATCCCGTTCTTTAATCTCATGTATATTTTTTGCTTTTAATGCAGCTTTATAAAAGCGACTGTATGTTATGGGTTTTAAAAGGTAATCTGTAACATCATAATCAAAAGCATTCACTGCATATTTTTCTTTGGATGAAATAATAATCACTTGTGGCAGGTTTTTCAATGCATTCATAAAATCGATACCGTCCATTTCAGGCATTTCAATATCCAGAAATATCAGGTCAATTTCTTCGTTTTCTTTATTAAATGCATTAATTGCCGCAACAGCATCCTTGAAAGAGTGAGTAAGCGAAAGAAAATCTGTTCGTTCAACAAATTCTTCCACTACACGTCTTGATAGAGCGTCATCATCTATAATAATACAGTTCATACTATTTACAATGTAAAATTTATTACAAATCTTAATTTTTTATAATGAAATTTAAGCATATAAAGATGAAAAAAATTACATTAATATACGAATTTTTGTGATTAAAAGTTATTTTTCTTAGATAAAAAATCATCAATAAGTAGTGATGATTTTTTTATTGTCTTTTTTAACCATTCCAATAAAATTTCTTCTTTTTCATTATCAGACAATTGCCAATCAATTTCAGATTTCCTTAACGATGTAGTCAGGTGATGTAAAATAATAGCAACTGAAACCGAAATATTAAAGCTTTCGGTAAATCCAACCATAGGGATTTTTAAATACTCATCTGCATTAAAAATCATTTCTTCAGTTAAGCCATTTAATTCTGTCCCAAAAAACAAGGCAGCTTTTCCTTTGGATAAATCAAAATCATCAAGATTAACCTCTTTTGTATGCGGTGTAGTAGCTACAATTCGATATCCTAGTTTTTTTAAATGACTGATAGCTTCCAGGGTATTATTCTCCTGTTCGTTATATTTTACTAGATTTAACCATTTGGAAGCGCCCAAAGCAACATCGGGATTAATTTGATATTCATTTTTATTTTCGATAATATGCACGTCCTGGATTCCAAAACAATCGGCTGTTCGCAAAACAGCACTTGCATTTTGCGACTGATAAATATCTTCTAGTACAACAGTTAAATATCTTGTTCTCTGATTAAGAAGCTTGTGGAACAACTCAAGTCTTTCTGTAGTAATAAATTGTTCCAGATATTTTGTTAAACGAGCAGTTATCATAATATTATCTATAAAAAAAGGGAGTACAACATACTTGCTACTCCCTTCCATTATTTAGTTAAAGTTTTTTATTGAACTGCATCTGCTAAATCGCTTCCAGCTTTAAATTTAACTACGTTTTTAGCTTTAATAGTAATAGGTTTACCAGTTTGTGGGTTTCTACCAGTTCTTGCATTTCTTTTTGCTACAGAGAAAGAACCAAAACCAACTAAAGCTACTCTGTCACCTTTTTTCAAAGCGCCTGTTGTACTCTTAATAAAAGCGTCTAAAGCTTTTTTAGCGTCTGCTTTTGTTAAATCTGCTCCACTAGCAATTGCATCAATTAATTCTGCTTTGTTCATAATAAAAAAATTTTTAGGGTTAGTAAAATAATTATTTTTTTAGCTTCTACATACAAATATAGAGTATTTCTTAAGTTTAGCAAATCTAAACCAAAAAAAAATGCTTATTTATTGATAAATATATTGATTTTGTTAATAATTGAGCGTAAAAATGCATATTACAGGCCTCTTATGGGTAATATTTATACACCTTTTCCAATTAATATCCCAATCAAAACAAATTATTATTTCTTCAAAAAATTTTGTGCAAATAAAAATTAATTATACTTTTGCCGACGGAGAAATGGCAGAGTGGTCGAATGCGGCGGTCTTGAAAACCGTTGTCCGTTCCGCGGACCGGGGGTTCGAATCCCTCTTTCTCCGCCAAAAAATTTAAAGCTGTTCCTTATCGGAGCAGCTTTTTTTATTACCAGCTTTTCTCCGCAATCCCGCCACCCAACAAAATATCATCATCATAAAAAACCACAGGCTGTCCCGGAGCTACTGCCCACGCTGCACCTAGCAATTCAAGCTCCATCATTTTTGTATGGAAACTTTTTACAATGGCAGGTTTGGATGGATTAATCCCTAATCCGCGAATATTTATATGAATCGAAGAATTTTCGGATACTACCTCAGGATTTAACAAATGAATATCTTTTAAAAGGATATGGCGATGATATAATGATGGTTTAGTGCCAACTTTTAGTTCGTTTTTTGCAACATTAATTTCGCTCACATAAGCAGGGCAGTTTATTGTTAACTGTAAATCCCGCTTTTGTCCAATCGTATAATAAACAAAACCTTCATGTGTTCCAATAATCCGGTTATTTTCATCTCTCACTATCCCTGGGTTAATATTTTCTAAATGATCAGGTACATAATCATTAAGAAATTGCCGGTAATCTTTATTCTGTAAAAAACACACGCCCATACTTTCTTTTTGCCGGGCTAAATCTTCAAAACCATTTTCTTTTGCCAATTGCCTCACCTCATCTTTTGTATAATCACCTAAAGGTGTAATCATTCGCTTAATGGTATCGGACTCAAGTTCCCATAAAAAATACGATTGGTCTTTTACCGGATCAATCCCTTTTTTTAAATAATCATATCCATCTATATTAATTTTTCGTATATAATGTCCGCTGGAAATAAACTCAAACTTATATTTATTGGCAAACTCAACTAATTTTTTCCATTTGATGTGCTTGTTACAGAAAGTACAAGGGCTGGGTGTTCGCCCTCGCAAGTATTCATGGGCAAAATGCTGTTTTACCTTTTCAAAATCGTCATCAATCATTAGATTAATCAGTGGGATATTCAGTTTTTGGGCTACCTCGCTTACCTTTTCATTATATTTTTCATGGTTAAAATGATAATGCAAACCGGTTACATCATAACCTTGTTGTTTTAACAGCAGGACTGCTATAGTACTATCCACTCCTCCACTTAAACCAATAACTACTTTTTTATTCATCAATTTGTAAATCTTAATATGATTATCCGTTTTTGTACCCAATATATAACTTGATTAATTACTGCTTTCAGTCATGAAAGAGTTCATAAATATAAAAAAATATACTATTTATGAATACGTCAGGATAAAAAATATGGTTTAAAAAGTTTCCATTCTGAACTGGCGGTAATATAGTCCTTTTTGGGATAATAGTTCATCATGTTTTCCCTGTTCAATAATCTCACCTTGCTCGATAACCAGGATACGATCAGTATTTTTGATGGTCGATAACCTATGAGCAATGGCTATCGTTGTTCGATTTTTCATTAAATTTTGAATAGCTTCACGAACCATATATTCGGATTCATAATCCAACGCCGAAGTTGCTTCATCAAGAATTAAGATGGGTGGATTCTTTAAAATAGCACGGGCAATAGTAATTCGTTGTTTTTCTCCAAACGACAGTTTATCCCCGCTTTCACCCAGATTAGTCTGATAACCGTGTGCTGTTTTAGAGATAAAATCATGCGCATTCGCCAGTTTAGCAGCTTTTTGAACCATCGTTAGATCAACATTTTCATCGCCCAATGTTATGTTATGGTAAATGGTATCATTAAATAATACAGGCTGTTGATTGACATAACCAAATAAATTACGTAATGATGTAATCCGTAAATCGGTTATTGGAATATCATCGATTAAAATTTCTCCTTGATCAGGATCAAAGAAACGAGGTAATAAATCAACAATCGTTGATTTTCCTGAACCGGAAGCTCCGACAAAAGCGATGGTTTCTCCTTTATTAATTTTTAAATTAATATTTTTAAGCACATTTTTTTGCTCTGTTTCATACGAGAAATAGACATTTCTAAATTCAATCGATTGCTTAAAATCATCCATTACAATGGCATTCTCTTTATCTTTGATAGTATAGGTATGTTCCAGTAATGAATTCACCCTGAGAATAGAAGCCATTCCTTTTTGAATGTTATAATATCCGTTAGAAATGGATCTTGCTGGTGCAATGACCTGAGTAAATACTGCCAGATAACCGATAAAAACCTGCGAACTTAGGGTAGCTTCTGACGATAAAACCATTTTCCCGCCAAACCACATGATGGTTAAAATGGTAACCGTTGCAATAATATCACTTATAGGGTTTGCCAAAGCCCTGCGTTGCCCAATCCGGTTAAACAATTGGGTAAACCTCTTATTCATTCCAATAAACCTGTTTTTTACGGTATGTTCTGCATTAAAAGCTTTCACAATTTTAATTCCGGATAAAACTTCTTCGAGCATCCCCATCAATGCGCCCATTTTCTGCTGTCCACGGAAAGTTTTTGTTCGCAACGATTTGCCTATACGACCAATAATAATAGCAGATATCGGAAATAAAACAAGCGCAATTAACGTAAGTTTTGCACTCATAAGAAACAATACATAAACATATACCACTAATAAAACAGGGTCTTTAAAAAACATTTCCAGCGAACTTATGATTGACATTTCAATTTCTTTGACATCAATAATCATTTTTGAAATAATATCACCACGCTTTTCATTGGAGAAATAACTTAAATCAAAATTCAGGATTTTCTCCATCAGCTCATTCCTTATATCCTTAATCACTCCTGTTCGGATATGAATGATCAGGTATTTACCTATAAATAAAAATATATTTTTCAGTAACGTAAAAGCAAGTACTATACCTATAATAAATAACAGGGCATTGATTGTTCCATACTGATTAACAATTTGCCCGAGGATATAATTAAAATTATGTTGCACTGACTCAACCGACAACTCAAAAGGAACAGAATTAGGATTGAAATTTTGGGTTGAAAATAAAATGCCCAAAAAAGGAATTACCATGGTAAAAGAAATTACAGAAAAAACCGCAGCCAAAAGATTACACAAAACACTTAACAGGGACTTTCTCCAGTATGGAATCAGATAGCTTAATATGGCAAAAAATTTCCTCATAAAAAGAGTTATCCATTGATGTTCTATCAAAGGTATAATAAATTGGGCTATTTTTCGAGAATAAAATTAAATACCCGTATAGTTAAAAGGGGTAATATTTTTTAATTCTCCTTTAATATTCTCATTCAGCTGAAGACTGTCGATAAACCGATGAATACTATCTTTTGTAATTTTCTCGCCGGTGCGGGTAAGTTTTTTTAATGCTTCGTAAGGTTTTGGGTATCCTTCGCGGCGCAAAATAGTTTGTATTGCTTCGGCAACTACTGCCCAGTTTTCTTCCAGGTCATTTTCAATAGCCGATTCATTAACCAGGATTTTTTTCAATCCTTTTAACAATGATTGAAAGGCAATAACAGAATGAGCCACAGGCACTCCAATATTCCGCAATACGGTAGAATCGGTTAAATCGCGTTGCAACCTTGATATTGGCAATTTAAGCGCTAAATGTTCGC